>UMKD01038948.1_pt1 | contig 15705 bp, 7 predicted proteins | sample 1966221 | NCBI WGS metagenome assembly UMKD01 (sample SAMEA4836167, study PRJEB28245) | human gut metagenome | biome: gut microbiome; material: fecal sample | place: Denmark | collected 2008
CCCATCCTTGACGAGAGAACGGGGCGGACACTGGTGCCCCTGCGCTTTATTGCAGAGACGATGGGACATGCGGTGCTCTGGGACGGAAAGAGAAAGAAAATCACAATTCTTAAAAACTGAAATTAAGGAAAAGCGACAATGCAGGACTTGCAAAGTCGCTTTTTTCTTGCAAAAAAAATAAGGAGGTGAGATCTTGGCAGGCTATTATAACCCGAAAAAGGACTACGCGGCAGCCATTAAAGCAGAAAAGAACCCTGCGAAGCAGGCGCAGCTAAAGGCAGAGAGACAGAATAAGATTGATGCCATGAACGCCGCAGGGACGAACACGAAGGGCTACACAAACAGCATTTACGGCGGCTCTTACAGCTCTTCTGGAAAGGGAAACTCTTCCTCCGGCGGAGACGGAAAGGGAAATAGCAGCGGCGGCTATTTTGACAAAAATCTGGACTACGCGGCAGCCATCCGGAACGAGAAAGACCCCGTGAAGCAGGCGAAGCTGATTGCGGAGCGACAGAACAAGCTGAACTGGATGAACGCGAGCGGAACGAACACGAAGGGCTACACAAACGACATTTACGGCGGGATGCCGCAGGCAAGCGCACCGCAGGGGCAATACCGCAGCACGGAGGCGGCACTAAACAACACGAACAAGGCGGCAATACAGCCGACAGCGACCACGCAGACCCAGACAGCGGCGGCGGCAGAGGCGGAAAACCCAACCGCACCGACCTCCTTCGGGAGCACGGACGCGGCGCAGCGGGCAGCCCTACAGGCTTACATCACAAGACAATACGCCCACCAGAAGGCGGAGAGCGGCGAGGGAACCTACAACGGGGACGGGAGCATGAGCCTTCCCGACCAGACGCTTTTAAAAAGCTATCAGCAGAAATACAACGAGGCGAAGGCGGCAGGCGACCAAGGCGGCATGACAGCGGCGCACAGGGCGGCGGAGAAGCTGAGGGACAACTACAGATATTATCCCTTGGCGCACAGCAACGGCTACGGCTTAGGCGAGAACGACATCGGCTGGGTACGAGATTTGGTGGTGCGCGGTGACGAGCTTGGGAACAAAATCGTAGACCAATACAACCGGGGGACGGTGACAACGACAACCTATGACAAGGACGGCAATTTTGTGAACCGATACACCGGGGGGAACATTGCCGGACACGATGCACGGGTAGCAAAGGAGATGCAGAGAGTGAACGAAAGACTGGCAGGAAAGGAAAACAACACCTTCGCCTTCCGGCTTTCCGACCCGAACGATGTGAAGCTTTCCAATGCGGAGCTGCTGGCAAAATACGGCGGCGGCATTACGGAGGGGAACAACGGCATCGGGCTTTACACTGCGCCGAACGGAGTGGCTCTGAAAACAGCATCCGGCGGCGGAGACAGCGGTACGGCGGCAAGCGGCACGCCGCTGACAGCGGCAGGCTACGGCACAGGGACGGACGCGGCGGCGAATTCCGTTTACGGGCAATTCGGCTACTTCGACCCGAACAAGGACTATGCGGCGGCGATAAAGAACGCAAGCAGCACGCAGGAAATGGTGCAGCTGGAGAAGGAGCGGCAGAACAAGCTGAACTGGATGAACGCCAACGGAACGAACAAGGGCTACACCAACCAGATTTACAGCAATTACAACAACCTTTTCGGGGAAAAGCAGGAGCTGCCCGAATACACAGGGATGACGAAGGACGAGCTTTTCGGCGGCTACAACGAGATGGCAGAAAGCCTTGCGGAGCAGAGGAAGGCACTGCTTTCCGCCGCACTGGCGCAGAACCAGGCGGAGCAGGAGAAGGCAAACAGCAATTATGACGAGCTGGCAAGGCAGGCATACATCCTGAAGCGGCAAAACGAAAACGCACTGCCCCAGCAGCTTGCGGCACTTGGCATCAGCGGGGGCGGCAGCGAGAGCGCGAACCTTTCGCTTGCGGCGAACTATGAAAACAACCTTGCAAGCAACGAGCAGGCAAGACAGCAGGCATTAAGAGACTATGCTTTGCAGGCATTGCAGGCGCGGACACAGGCAGACAGCGACATCAGCGGCTATTATGCGGACGCAAAGCAGCAGGCGATGAACGCATGGCAGAACGAGGCGGCGAACCGAAACAGCTGGAACCAATGGGCGGCAGGCTACGGGCAGCAGCTTAGGGAATACGGCGACAGCCTGAACAGCCAGACCCATCAGGAGATTCTGGCAAGCAAGCAATATGCGGACACACTGCGGCAGCAGCAGATTGACCTTGCGCTGCAGATGGGCGACTACAAGAAGCTGGCGGCAATGGGCTATGACGTTAGCTATTTGAAGCGGATGCAGGATGCGGAGCTGGAGCAGCTGGCACTGGACGCGATGCTGACGAGGGCGAACATCGCTAAGGTGAACAGCAGTGTGACACGAGGGAGCGGCGGCGGGACAAGAAGCAGTAAAAAAGGCAGCGGAAAAAGCAGCGGCGGAAACGGCGGAAACGGCGGTAGCAGTAGTAGCGGAACAGGGAAAGGGACAACGGATGTCAGTGCAGCAGGCTTGATGAAATTGCAGAACCTTGTGAATTACTACGGGACAAAGAGCAATCCGCTTGTAAACACTGCAATTCAAAATATGCTGAAAAACGGAACAATCAACGAGGCTACTTACAATGCTTTCCTGAAAACGATGAAATAACAGGCGGAGGTGCGGCGAATGGCTTGGTTATCCTTAGAGGAACTGAAAAAATATGATGCGAAAAAGGAATTAAAAAAGATGGGGCAGGCGGAGAAATCCGCCGCCTCTTTGCGTTCCGGGGGGCAGCCTGTGGAGGTGGTGCGAGACACCGGAGCGAAAGACGCAGTGAAGAATCTGCTGGAAAAGCACAAAAAGAGCAGGGCAATCAGAAAAGAGATGCAGAGCATCGGGCAGGATTTGCGCAAGAACAAAAGCACAGACCTTGCGGCATACCGGAGGGTGGCACAGAAGCAGGCAGAGCTGCAGAAAAAACTGCCCGGTGCAGCCTTTACGGCAGGACTATTGGAAGGCATGGGCGGCAACAGCAAGGATGCGGCGGTAAAGCTAATCGGGAATGATGCTTTGACGAAGCAGAACGAGGCGATGCAGGAGCTTTTCAAGCAGACGCAGAGCAACCACAAGGGCATGGCGGCGGCAGGCAGGCTGACCGGGGAATTTGCGAAGGCAGGCGCAGGCTACATGACCATCGGCAAGGCGGCGGAGGAAGCGACCCTCAAGGGCATGGGCGCGCTTGGCAGGAGGATGACGGCAAGCACAGCACCGGACATTGCACAGCAGGCGGCGGCGAAAATTCTGCTGAACCCGAAAAACGCGAAGGCGGCGAGAGTGGCGGCAGGGCTTCTGGGACAGCAGGCGGCGGACACGATGGTGAACACGCCGATGACGATTGCGGCCGGGATGGCAGACGGAAAGAGCCGCAAGGAGATTGCGAAGGACATTGGCAAGCAGGAGGCAACAGATGCGGCGTTTAATGTTGGGCTTGCGGCACTGGGAGCCGGGGCGAAGAAGGTTGGAGAGGTGCTTGAGCCAAGGCTTGCCACAAAACGGATTCCGAAGCAGATTGAAAAAAGCATGACGGGAAAAATGAAGCCGAATGAATATATTGAGCTTGGAAAAACACCGGAAATTCTGAAAAAATACGGCATGATTGAAGGGGAAATGCTGATGCCGCAGGGCGTTGTGCCGAAGGTTGCATATCCTGCGGAATATAGGCAGGCACTGGCAAAGGGAACAGGCATGAGCGAGAACCAGATAAAAAAGATACAGGGGCATGACCTTGGATTTGAGGTGATTCGGCAGATTCCGGAAAAAATGAGAAACCCGATGGCGATTTTAAAATCGAACACACAGGAGGGCAGTATTGTTGTATTAACAGATATGGTTGATAAATACAATCAGCCTATTATTGTTCCGATTAAGGTTGCTAAAGATGGTACAACAGAGATAGGGAATGTGGTTCCTTCTATGTATGGGAGAAAGGGATTCCGTTCTTTTATGGAAGAACAGGAAAAGAAAGGGAATATTCTTTTTATGGACAAAGAAAGGATCCGCAACAGCTCCCTAAATAGCGGGGTACAATTCCCCGAATCGTTCAACGCTGATGCAGATCCTATGCTTAGGATAGCACAGCGGAAGGGGATTGTCAATGCGGAGGAACTGAAAAACATTCAGAAAGGGCATAAGCTGCAGGCGGCAGAGGATATCAAAAAAGCGGATGCGGCGGGAAAGGCTGCGAACACTGCCAGAGAGGAAACGATTCAGGCGGCGGCGCAGAGCATGGCGGAGAACCGAAACGTGCTGGCGGAGAGGATGACAAAGGCGGAGCGGCAGAAGATGGAGGCAGAGCTTGCACAGCTGAACAGTGCAGAATACAGAAATGCGAAGCTGAAGGAAATCGACGAGAAAACGGGCGGCGACCCGAAGGCAATCCGCGAGGCAACGAGAGCCTTTGAGGAAAGAAAGCAGGAGCTTACCAAGCTGCTGACAACACAGGAGACGCTGCGGACAGAGAAGGGGATTTTGCGCGATGTGGCAGACGAGGTGAGCAGTATTTTCAATCTGCAGGGCAAGCGCAGCAGACAGCAGATTTCGGATGCACTGCAGCAGGTGATGCTTGAGGCAAAGGAAGGGAGTATCAGCGAAAAGACAAGAAATGAGCTTTTTGAACAGCTATTCCGGATTAGCGGAGAAAGCAAAACAGGGACATACGGACTGAAAAAGAAGCTGAGAGAGAAGAAACTCCTTCTTGGGGTGGACGCTGCGGCGGACATTGCGGACATTACGACATGGAACCACAAGATGAAGGGTGTGCTGGGGAAAATCAAGATTGGCAGAGACACCAACATTACGCCCTTTTACAACGAGCTGCGGCGAGATTTTCCCGCATACTTCCCCGAAGGGATTGACAACGAGGCAGAGCAGCTCTGGCAGATTCGCAAGATTGCAGAAAAGCTCAAGGGAAACATCGGACTGGAAAAGAGCGATTATCAGGCGAACTTTAACCGCGCATTGGACAGGCTGACAGACACGATGGCCGTAAAGAAGGCTTACGGGGAAAAGGTTGCCGCAAAGGCGGACGCAGTACATTCCAACCTTTTAGGAAAGATTGACTACGGCAAGGTGACAACAGACGATGTGCAGGGCTGGCACAAGGAGAGATACCGCCTGCAGAAGGCAGCGGAGAGACAGAAAAACGCAGACCTGAGCGAGATGGAGAAAAACGTTCTGCGAGACATGCTGGACGGCAATGTGCCGGAGGTGCAGGCACAGAAATACCTTGGGCCGAGATATGCACTGGTAAAGCAGCAATACGATATTCAGAAGCCTTTGCACGATGTTGAGGAAAAAATCATTGAGCACAAAAGATTTGTTGCTGCCAAACGGCACAAGGAGGCGGCAGAGGTTATCGGCGATATTCACTTAAAGGAAGGCGCAGAGGAAGGCTGGAAGGACAAGGCGATTGCGCTTGGCTACGGCAGGGAGACACAGGAGCGAAACCTTTACGACATTGCCCCGAACGAGAAAAAGGCAAAAGAAATCATTGACTGGGCTTTCACCCCGATTCATGAAAACGAGAGAAAGCGCGTGCTGATGATTAACGATTCTGCACAGGCACTGGAAAAGCTTAAGATTGACACGAGGAACAATCTGAACATTCAGCTGCCGGAGGTGGACAAGAAGAAAATCAGCGAGAGCGCACTGGTGCAATATTTAGGGGAAAAGGAATTCGCCCTGCGGCAGGCGCAGGCAAGCGGTGCGCCTGCGGAAAGCTATGCTGAATTGCAGAAGGAGATTGCAAACATCAGAGAGCAGCTGCGGCCGGAGCAGCAGGAGAGAATTGACAAGGGGATCGTTTTTTTACAGAAAGCATACAAGAAGCTGCATGGGATGGTTAACGAGGTGCTGATTCGCAACGGCTTTGACCCGATTGGCTACATTGACGGCTACTTCCCACACATGAATTTTGACGACCCGAAGGATCCTCTGCTGCAGATGGCACAGGCGATGGGGATTGACGTTGCGGCAAAGGAGCTGCCGATGGACATTGCCGGAAGAACGGAAATCTTCCGACCGAGAAAAAGATGGAGCGGCAACCTACTGGAAAGAAAGGGAACACAGACAGACTATGACGCTTTGCGTGCCTTTGACCAATACATGGAGACGGTTTCTGATGTGATTTACCACACGGATGACATCGGACGGATACGGAGCATGGCAGAATATTTCCGATACAACCTTTCTGACGAGGGGATTAAAAAGCAGATTGACGAGCTGCGGAAGAAAAAGCCGAAAACCGAGGAAGAGCTTGAGGAAATAAAAGACCAGATTGCAAAGAAATACGCAGACGGCGACAAAAACCGCAAGATGCAGAATTATGTGAACAACCTTGAGCTTTACGCAAATTTGCTGGCAGGGAAAAAGCATGACCTTGACAGGGCACTGGAAAAGCACGGAACAGGGCGTTCTTATTACAGGGTGATTGACAACATCAGCAATAAGGTTGCCGGAAACATGGTAGCCGGCAACATCGGCTCTGCACTGACGAACCTGATTCCTGCGACACAGAGCATGGCGCGAATGAGCATTGGCAGCAACCTGCGGGGGCTAAAGGAATCGCTTGTGAACATGGCGAAAAGCGACATGGACGAGCTGACGAGAAGGAGCGCCTTTCTTGCGACCAGAGGCGGCACAGAGCGCACCTACAAGAACTGGCTGCAGAAGCTGCAGGAAACGGGCGGCAATCTGAACCCTCTGCAATGGATGGAGGCGGCGGACAAATTCACCACGCAGGCAGTTTGGCGCAGCCGCTATTACGACAATCTGAAAAAGGGCATGACGGAGGATGCAGCTATTCAGGCTGCGGATGAATTTGCAAGAGGACTTTTTGCAGGGAGAAGCAAGGGCGCGATGCCTACGATTTTCCATTCAAAAGCAATATTCATCAAGCCGCTGACAATGTTTCAGCTTGAGGTAAACAATCAGCTTTCCCACATTATCAAGGACATTCCGAGAGAGGAACAGAAAAATGCCGTTGGGATGTTTCGGGCATACATGGGGATTGCGATAGGGGCTTACATCTACAATGACCTTTATGAAAAAATGACAGGCAGGAGAAGCGCATTAGACCCCATTGGAATCGCAAGAGAGGCTTACGGCGATGCAACGGGGGAAACCCTGCGGAACACGCTTGACATTCTGGGGGATGCCATAAGCGGAAACGGTGTGCAGCTGACGGAAAAGAGGGAGAAAAAAGCCCCCTCTGCCGTAATCGAAGGTACAGCGGAGGAAATTGGCGGAAATATTCCCTTTATCGGCGGGGTAGTATTCGGCGGCGGACGAACGCCTCTGCAATCGGCACAGCCGCACCCTCTTAGCTTTATCGGGCATATTGCGGATGCAGAAGCAGGAGAAGAAAGAAAGGAAAAGGCAACAGCAGAGATTTTGAGGGAAACGGCGATTCCTGTGGCTACTTACTTAAATCCCTTTGTCGGGGGCGGACAGGTGCGAAAAACCTTACAGGGCATCAACATGATGCGAAAGGGCGGCAGCTACACCCAGACGAACAAGGGGGAAAAGCTACAGTTTGCGGTGGACAAGGACAAGAAAACAAACTGGCTGCAGGCGGCACTTTTCGGGAAATGGGCAGTGCCGGAGGCACAGGCGCACATGGAGAAGAACCGGACATTGAGCGAAAAGAGTACGGAAACCTATGAAAAGCTGCGGCAGGCAGGGGCAAAGAACACCACAGCCTTTGAAAGCATTAACAAAATGAACCGAGAGGACAAGGGGAGAGACAAGCGCAGAGCGATTCGCAGCGCACCCCTGAGCGCGGAGCAGAAGGCAATCCTTTACAGAAGCATTCTGGACGACGACCAGAAGGACAAGGAGATTCTGGACTACTTTAGCTGGACAAACAGCATGGGCGAGGTTGCGGACTACCTGATGCGGGCGGCGGACTATAAGGACAAGGCGGCCAAGAAGGCTGCTTTGCAGGATGCGAAGATTTCGGACGATGAGAAGGAATACATCTACATGGAAAAATTTGTGCAGAAAGACAGCAAGGAGAAGGAGCGGAGCAAGATCCGCACGCTGCGAGAGGCCGGCATTGGGATGAATGATTACCTGAAAATCCGAATGAAATATGGGGAACTGTACAATGATAAAAGTAAGAAGAATTTGGAGAAGCAATACATAATAGCGGATCTGATGAATGAGCTTGGACTTACGGCTGCGCAACAGGCGGAAGTGAAGAAGCTGTTCAAATTTGGCAGCGGATACACTACAGAATGGAAAATTTAACTCGGAAACGAAAAGAGGATACCATTTTGTTGACCGCAACAAAATGATAAGAAAATTTGCAGAAAAGGGGGTTTTTCTTTACACCCCCTTCTGCGAAACATGCTATAATGGCAGTGCCGAGACAGAAAGTTGTCAGGTTTCTTTCTCATTACGCTGTGGAGCAGCATTTTTTCCCCTTGCCGGGGCAACCCGGCACTAACGCAGCAAGAGAGTGGGCACGAGTGAGTGCGTCGGTTCGATTCCGGCAGCTGCGAAGAAACCCTATCTCCTTTAAATTGAATATGCCCCGATGCGGCATTGCGGGGCGAGAGATTGAAAACCGAAAGGTTTTGCAGGGAGTGGTGCATTTGATGCGCTGCTCCTCATTTTTTTTGGGAAGTTATCAGAAAATGCGAAGTGTAGTTGCAATTTTTCATGGGGAAAATGAAAATAAAGGATCTATCAATGGGATATAAACGGGCGGAGGGGCTGACTTGAGGGGCACAAAGGAAATGCGCGGAAAGCATTGATTTTACAGTGTTTTTTGAGAGAAAAGCTGACTTGAATACGCAAAAGAAGGGCGCACCGCGCTCTTTTTTTATTGGAAAAATTTCTAATTGCAGAGAAGGGGGGTGCATGATACAATAAGGAGGAAATCAACTTTATATTTTCTTGGTTGTTGCTGTTGGCGTTTTTACATTGAAAGGATGGACGGCAATGGCAAAAAGAAAATTGACAAAACGTGCTGACGGGAGATATCAGTCCCAGATTTATCTCGGAACAGACGAAAACGGAAAAAGAATCATCAAGACACTTTACGGACGAACACAGAAGGAACTGGAAGAAAAAGAGTGCCTTTTGAAGGTAAAGCTCAGCAGGGGCTTTGACATCAAGGCAGAGAGAAAAACCTTTGGCGAATGGGCGGAGCTGTTTTTGAGGATGAAGGAATCAAAAAATGTTTCCGCAGGGCGGCTTGCAAATTACGGCTATGCACTTATGAAATTTGAACCGCTTTATCAGTATCCTTTAGAAAAGCTATACCCCATTGATTTTCAAAGAATCATTGACAGCTGGGCAAAGGAGAACCCGAACACAGGGAAGCCTTCCTCTAAGGCGCTTTTGACTGAAATGAAGCGGGCGGCGAACGGGGTTTACCGCATGGCAATTTCAAACAGGGTGGTAGAATTTAACCCGATTGCGGATGTGGAAATTTCTGCGATACAGAAGAAGGAGCCGAAACGGATTCTGACGGAGGAAGAACAGAGATGGATCCGCGAGATGCCGCACAGAGCCCAGGCGGCGGCCATGATTATGCTTTATGCTGGGCTTCGGCGCGGGGAGCTGGTGCCGCTGATGTGGAATGACATTGATTTTGCTGCCGGCACAATTTCCATCACGAAAACAGTAGAATGTATCAACGGGAAATTTATTTTGAAGGATGGGGCAAAATCGGAGAACAGCGTTCGCACGATTACAATGCCGCATATTTTGAAAAATTTTTTGCTGGAAGAGAAGCAGAAGAAGGTGGTAAGCCTTTATGTTGTGCCGGATGCCAAGGGCTGCATGATGAGCGAAAACTCTTTCCGGCGGATGTGGCAGAGCTACATGACACAATTAAATTTCCGATACGGAGATTTTTCCGCATACGGAAGCAGGACAAGCGTACATGACCCGAAGGGCGTACCAATGGTGATTGAAGGCTTCACGGCGCACCAGCTGCGGCACACCTACGCATCTATCCTTTATATGGCGGGGGTGGATGTGGTGACGGCGAAGGAGCTGATGGGGCATGCTGACATTCAGACTACGCTGGAGATTTACACACATTTGAGCAAAACATACAAAAAGAAGGAAGTTTCAAAGCTGGACGAATATCTGGCGAATGCGGAATAAGGCAGGATAAGTCCGTATATAGTCAGAAATATTGAGAAAACGTTGAATTTACGGGTAAAATCGAGGCTCTTTGTATACCTTAGGGATGTAGAGGTCGCAGGTTCAAATCCTGTCGCCTCGATGGCAGTTTAAGAGACGAATATGATTCGTCTCTTTTTTCATATTCGGCAGTGATTTGAAAAAAATTGGAAAAAAGAGAGAATCGGCACGGCCTACGGAGGTGAACCGTTTATGACCGACCAGAACGAGGCACGATTGGTCAAGAGGGCGAAGCAGGGGGACATGCACGCCTTTGAGGAACTCATTTTACAGCATGAAAAGATCGTTTATAACGTGGCACTGCGCATGATGAACCACAGCGAGGATGCGAAGGATATTTCGCAGGAGGTGTTTCTGAAGGCGTATCGAAATATCGGGAATTTTGACGAGCGATCGCAGTTTTCTACCTGGATTTACCGCATTACGGCGAATACCTGCATTGATGAAATGCGAAAGCGGAAGGGTAGGCAGAGCTTTTCGTTAGAGGAGGAGCTGGAAAGCGAGGAAGGCAGCATGCAGCGGCAGGTTGCGGATGCGGGCGAAACACCGGAGGAAAGCATGCTTCGAGAGGAGCAGAAAAGCGAGATTTTACAGGCATTGGAGAGCCTTTCGCCGGAGCATAAGGTGGCGGTTATCCTGCGGGATATCAAGGGGCTTTCCTACGAGGAAATCGCGGAGATTCTGGAGCTTACGCTGGGAACGGTGAAGAGCCGTATTTCCCGTGGGCGAAATCAATTAAAGCAGGAAATTTTAAAATTACGGGAACAAGATGCACATTTTATTCGTCATAAGAGAGGAAAGGAGGGAAGGCAATGAATTGTGATAAAGTGAAAGAGCTTCTCTGGGCGTATTTGGAAAACAAAACCACGGCAGAGGAAACAGCAGAAATCGAAACGCATTTGGAAGGCTGTGCGGCTTGCAGAGAAGAGCTGGCGCAGCAGAAGGAAATCAAAAACGCTTTGGCGAGCCTTCCTGACGAGGAACTCCCTGAAGGCTATCATACAGAGCTGATGCAGAAGCTGCAGGCGGAACGCAAGATTGTGCCTTTCCCTGCAAAGAAGAAGCATGGCTGGAAGCAGATGAGCATGATCGCGGCGGCGGTGCTTGTGGTTGTGGTGGCAGGCGGCACGAGGGGGATGCTGGAAATGCGGCAGAACCAGAACGAGGAGATAGAGCAGATTCTGTTTGAGAATACTGCGCTGACGGCGGATACGGGCGAGGAAGCGGCAGAACAGATTGCGGCGGACAGCGCGACAGAGAACAATGCGGCGGAAAAATCCGATACCAAGGAGGATTTTTCTGAGCAGGAAACAAAGAAAGTAAAAAAACCTGTTTCGCAGAAAACGGCACCAAAAGAAACTACACCCAAAGAAGCAACTCCGAAGGAAACAACTCCGAAGGAAACAACTCCGAAGGAAACGGCAAAGTCTTTTCGGTCGGAGGGAGCGGCAACCATGCCGAAAGCAGCTTTATATGCAAGTGAAGCGGAAAATGCGATGGACAGCGAGACATTGGTGAGCGGCACACGCGCTGCGGACAGCAATGCGGCGGACAGCATGACACTTCAGGTGGCAGAAAAGGAGACAGCCTTGCAGGCAATTCGCAAGAGCATAGAGGAAGCCGGCGGTTATGAGGGAAGCAGTGTGGATGATGTGATTCAGGCGGTGATTCCTGTGGCAAATTATGCAGATTTTCTGGAGCAGGTCGGCAAGCTGGGCGAAATACAGGCACTTTTCCAAGGCGAGGCGGACGGCGCATCGCACACAATCAGCATTTCGGTAACGGAAAAATAAAAAGGGACACGGTGGATTTTTACGAGAAAAGCCGTGTTCTTTTTTTGCTGAAATTTTCTTGGGGACAGAGAATTTTGATATGTTTTGCAAAAAATAGCTTGACAAATCTCTGACAAACGCATATACTGGTCTCGTAAATAAATAGAATCTTCAGGGCAGGGTGAAAGTCCCTACCGGTGGTACAGCCCACGAGCCGCAAGGCATGATTCGGTGAAACTCCGAAGCCGACAGTATAGTCTGGATGAAAGAAGATGGATGAATGCAGGAAAAGTGTTTCTTTTCTGTGTCTTTTTGAGATATCTGCTCTGGATTGTTTTTGAACATTCCGGAGCTTTTCTTATTTGGGCACAGGGAGTCTTTTGGTGTGTGTATTTCTGATGCTCTGAGCGATTCTGTTCGGAGCATTTTTTATTTTGTATTTTTGAAATCTGTCTGGAGGGATTCTATGAAGGATTCAGAATATATGGAGCTTGCACTCATGCTTGCGAAAAATGGGCTCGGATGGACGGCACCGAACCCGATGGTAGGGGCAGTGCTTGTGAAGGATGGTGAAATCATCGGTCAGGGGTGGCATGAAAAATGTGGTGAGCCGCATGCAGAGCGAAACGCATTGGCAAATTGCAAAAAATCGCCGCAGGGCGCAACGCTTTATGTCACATTAGAGCCTTGCTGTCATCAGGGCAGACAGCCGCCCTGTGTGGATGCCATTCTGGAGGCAGGCATTCGGCGCGTGGTGGTCGGCTCGGCAGACCCCAATCCGCTTGTGGCAGGAAAGGGAATTCGGATTTTGCGAGAGCATGGCATAGAGGTAACGGAGCACATGCTGGAGGAGGAATGTGATCGCTTGAATGAGGTGTTTTTTCACTATATTCAAACAAAGCGTCCCTTTGTGGTAATGAAATATGCGATGACGATGGACGGAAAAATTGCAACCTACACAGGTGCATCTAAATGGATTACATCGGAAACGGCAAGAGCACATGTGCAAGAGCAAAGGCATAAATATACTGCAATTATGGTGGGTGTGGGAACGGTATTGGCAGATAATCCCATGCTGAATTGCAGGATGGAGGGCGGAAAAAACCCGATTCGCATTATTTGCGATACACACCTTCGCACGCCGTTGGATACGCAAATTGTTGCAACGGCGAAGGAAATACCGACCATCCTTGCAACCTGCTGTGCGGATAGGAAAAAACAGGAGGCATATCTGGCGGCAGGCTGTCAAATCCTACAGGTGAACGAAAAAAACGGACATGTTGATTTGCAGGAATTGATGCAAAAATTAGGGGAGCAGGAAATTGACAGCATTCTGATAGAGGGTGGCGGCACACTCCATTGGACAGCATTGGAGGAAGGCATTGTGCAAAAGGTACAGGCATATATCGCACCGAAATTATTTGGCGGACGGACGGCAAAAACCCCCATCGAGGGGCAGGGCGTTGCAACGCCGGCGGAGGCATTTTATTTAAAGAACAGCAAAATCATTCCTCTGGGAGAGGATTTTCTGATAGAGAGCGAGGTGAGCAGAGATGTTCACGGGAATTGTTGAGGAAATCGGAAGGGTTGAGAGAATCAAGCACGGACAGCATTCTGCGGTCTTGACCATTCATGCGGATACGGTTTTGGAGGGAACCAAAATTGGTGACAGCATTGCGGTCAACGGCATTTGCCTGACAGTAACGGAGCTGTTTTCGCATGGCTTTTCCGCAGATGTGATGCACGAAACGCTGAACCGTTCCTCTCTGGCAGGGCTGACAATGGGAACGCCTGTGAATCTGGAAAGAGCCATGGCGGCAGACGGACGCTTTGGCGGGCATATCGTTGCAGGCCATGTAGATGGTGTGGGAAAGGTGATCCGCGTGCGGCGGGATGATACAGCCATTTGGTATACCATACAGGCAAAGGCGGAGCTGATGCGATATATCGTTGAAAAGGGCTCCATAACCATTGACGGCATTAGCCTGACAGTGGCGGAGGTCGGAGAAAGCGAGTTTTCCATTTCTGCCATTCCGCATACGGTCAGCCAAACCATTTTGAAGAACCGCAGAGAAGGCGATTTGGTAAATCTGGAAACGGATATCATTGGAAAATATGTAGAAAAGCTGATTTGTCCGAAAGCAGAGCAGCAGCCGAAAAATACAATTACAATGGATTTTTTATCGAAATACGGATTTTAAGGAGGAGAATACATCATGCAGTTTAACACAGTAGAGGAAGCGCTGGAGGAATTGCGCAACGGCAAAATCATTTTGGTAACAGATGATCCCGATAGGGAAAACGAAGGGGATTTCATCTGCGCGGCAGAATTTGCAACCACAGAAAACATCAACTTCATGGCATGCTATGGCAAGGGCTTGATTTGTATGCCTATGTCTGAGGAATATGTGCGGAAATTGCGGATTCCGCAGATGGTACAGCAGAATACGGATAATCACGAAACAGCATTTACGGTTTCCATCGACCATGTGGCAACCACAACAGGCATTTCTGCGGCAGAACGCTCCATCACAGCGCTTGCCTGCGTTTCGGATGATGCAAAGCCTGAGGATTTCCGCAGACCGGGTCACATGTTCCCTCTCCTGGCAAAGAAAAACGGCGTTCTGGAACGGGAAGGGCACACCGAAGCAACCGTTGATTTATGCAGACTGGCAGGCTTGAAGGAATGTGGGCTGTGCTGCGAAATCATGCGTGAGGATGGTACCATGATGCGTACGCCTGAGCTGATGAAGCTGGCAAAGCAATGGGATATCAAATTCATTACCATTCGGGATTTGCAGAATTACCGCAAATGCCATGAAAAGCTGGTAGAACAGAAGGCAGCTGTTAAAATGCCCACGAAATACGGTGATTTTATGGCGTATGGCTTCGTCAATCTGCTGAATGGCGAGCATCATGTAGCACTGGTAAAGGGCGATATCGGCGATGGCAAGGATGTGCTTTGCAGAGTCCATTCCGAGTGCCTGACAGGGGATACCTTCGGCTCCCTGCGGTGCGACTGCGGACAGCAGTTTGCCGCTGCTATGACGCAGATTGAAAAGGAAGGGCGCGGTATCCTGCTTTATATGCGGCAGGAGGGGCGCGGCATCGGCTTAATCAATAAGCTGCGCGCCTATGAATTGCAGGAGCAGGGTATGGATACCTTGGAAGCAAATCTTTCCCTTGGCTTCAAGGGCGACCAGAGAGAATACTATATCGGCGCACAGATTCTGCGCGAATTGGGCGTAAAAAGCATGCGTCTTTTGACCAACAATCCCGATAAGGTATATCAGCTGGAGGAATTTGGGATTGAAATTACAGAGCGCGTGCCGATCCAGATGGATGCAACAACACATGATTTATTCTATCTGAAAACAAAACAGGAACGCATGGGGCATTATCTGAAATATTAAAGAATCTGAAATATTAAGGAAAAAATGAAAGAAAAGAGGGAATAAAAATGAAAACATTTGAAGGTAAACTGGTATCGAAGCAGATTAAAATCGGTATTGTAGCGGCAAGATTCAACGAATTTATCACAGCAAAGCTGTTGAGCGGCGCGATGGACGGTCTGGTGCGGCATGATGTAGCGGAAGAGGATGTCAACGTGGCATGGGTGCCCGGCGCATTTGAAATTCCCCTGATTGCATCCAAAATGGCGAAAAGCGGCAAATATGATGCTGTGATTTGCTTAGGCGCAGTGATTCGTGGCTCCAC
>UMKD01004138.1_pt1 | contig 15566 bp, 14 predicted proteins | sample 1966221 | NCBI WGS metagenome assembly UMKD01 (sample SAMEA4836167, study PRJEB28245) | human gut metagenome | biome: gut microbiome; material: fecal sample | place: Denmark | collected 2008
GGTAATCTACGGCCACAACGTTCACTTTGACGATAACAAGGATGGGGAGCGTTTCAGCCAGCTGTTCTATTTTACTGACATTGATTTTGCAGAAAATCATCCGTATATTTACTTTTCCATCAATGGTGATTCAGATACTGCTATGGATGAAGAGGAAAAAGCGGAAAATGACATGGTCTGGCAGATCTTTTCGGTATTTTATACCACCACCGATTTTGACTATATCAAAATCAACAAGGATTATAAAAATCCCGAAGAGGGAGAAATTACCGACGCACAGCTGATGAACATTATCACCGAAGCAAAACAGCGTTCGGAGTATGTTTATGATGTGGATGTGACCGGTGAGGACAAGATCCTGACATTATCTACCTGCTCGTATAAGTATGACAAGCGAAATGACGTCCGATTTGTGGTTATGGCGAAGTTGCTGGATGAAGGAGAGGCACTGCAAAAAACGGTGCAGCTAAAGGAAAACACCAGCAAAAAAACAGTGGAATAATGAAAAAAAGAGCTCAGCGAAAGCTGAGCTCTTTTTTTCATCTTCAAACAAACCTTTACTGAATGCGTGCTCTTAAAGCAGCAACGATTGGTGCCCAGTCCACTCCGTGAACCATAGCGGCTTCTTCGATTGTTTCGCCGCGTGCACCCGGTCAGCCTACACAATGCATGCCGACACCAAAGAAAATTTCAGCCAGGGAGCTGTCATAATCCAGAACATCGCCGATTACGGTATCTTTTGTTACGGTAAATGCCATACTTTTTATCCTCCTTTCTTTTTCCCTTATTTCAGGGATTATCCCAATAAGATGGATTCCGATTTTATTATAATACGAAAAAGGTATAAAATCAAGCATTCTGTGGTACAATCTGTTTGCACACCTCGACCCATTTTTGTGCATGAGAGGAAACAAACAGTTCTTCCGGGGTCATTTCCACCGCAGAGCTGCTGCTTCCGGCAGAAGGGAAGATGGTCTGGAAGCGGCACAGAGAGCGGTCAAGAAAGACCGAGACACCCTGCGGAAGAGCAAACGGGCAGACCCCGCCAACTGCGTGCCCGGTCATCTGCAGGGCAAGATCATGCGGCAGCATTTTGGCTTTGAATCCAAAGGTGGATTTAAACAGCTTGTTGTCGATTTTGGTATCGCCGGCAGTCACAATCAGAAGACATCCTTCTCCATCTGCGGAAAAAAAGGAAAGGGTTTTGGCAATGCGCGCTTCTTCCACTCCGACAGCCACAGCAGCAAGCTCAACGGTTGCGCTGGAAACAGAGAATTCGCGGATGCGCTCATCCAGATGAAATGGTTTTAAATACTCACGGACAACTTGTACAGACATGGAAAACACCTCTTAAAACAACACAGGTCACAGGAATTTTCCTGTGACCTGTTAAGATTATGGAATGATGATCTTTATTCTTCTTCCGCTTGATTTTCTGTTTGTTCAGTTTCTGGAAGAATCTCGGCGCGCAGTTTTGCAATGCGGCGTTCTTCGGTCATCAATACGGTAAATTCAACATTTCCGATGCGGACGGAAGGATGTTCGTTCTTGGCTGGGATGCGGTCGAGAGTGTCGGTAATCAGGCCGCTGAGGGTATCATAATCTTCTTCCGAGCCAATGTTGGTTCCGAGCAGTTCCTCGACATCTTCCAGAGACATCGAGCCGTCCAGAGTGAAGACGTTGTCAGAAACTTTCTGATATTCTTCTTCCTCATGGTCATATTCGTCCTGCATGTTTCCAACGATCGATTCCAGAAGATCCTCCATGGTAACGATACCGGAGGTTCCGCCGTATTCATCGACGACGATTGCCATCTGCATCTTTTTCTCTTTAAAGGTTTTGAACAGGTCAGCACAGCGATTAGATTCCGGCACAAAGATTGCCTTGCGGATGAATGGGGTAATCGGCTGGCTGGACATTTCTTCGGCAGTTTCGGTGATGCACTGGAGCATATCCTTGGCATAAACGATGCCGATGATGTTGTCGATATCCTCTTCGTAAACAGGAATACGGGAATAGCCTTCCTTGATTGCAAGCGTGATGACATCCATAACAGTAGCGGTGTTTTCAACCGCAGCAACGTCGGTACGATGGGTCATAACGTCTTCGGCAGTAATATCGTCAAACTCAAAGATATTGTCGATCATGTCGGCTTCATCTTTTTCGATGGAACCTTCTTCGTTGCCGACATCGACCATCATGCGGATCTCTTCTTCCGTAACCTGTTCCGGCTTATCCTGTGCGTCAATGCGGAAAAGCTTGAGAACCAGGTTTGTGCTGGCAGAAAGGACTGCAACAAACGGTTTGGAAATCAGAAAAACCAGTTTGATAATTGGAGCTACCATCAGGGAAATTCTTTCTGGATGGTGCATTGCGATTCTTTTTGGAACCAGCTCACCAAGTACTAGGCTGACATAGCTTAACAGCAGGGTGATGACGATCAGCGCAATGCTTTCGGCAGCAGCATAAGGCATGAACGGTGTCAGCATCTGGGCAAAAGGATCAGCAAACTGTTCGGCTGCAGAAGCGGAAGCAAGGAAACCGGAAAGGGTAACACCAATCTGAATGGTGGAAAGGAACTTGGATGGTTCGGTTACCATGCTCAGCAATGTAGCGGCACGTTTGTTTCCATCTTCGGCCATACGTTTGAGTTTGTTGTCGTTAAAGGTGACGATTGCGATCTCACTCATGGCAAAGAATGCGTTGATCAGGATCAATACCAGAAGGATCACAAGGTGAATGATAAGACTGTTACTGTCAGGGTCCATTTTTTTCTCCTTTTTGTTGTAAATAATTTTGAATATTCGGATGCGATGATGAATATACCGACGAAAACATCCACCATACACTTTAATACTATACACAAAGAAAATTTGCCTGTCAATTTTTCTTTTTTGCCTAAAAAGGCGGTGGCGGGCAATCTGGGGTGTTTGCAGTTTGTGATGTGGTCCAAAGTCGTATTTTTTTGCAAAATCAAGCCGTTTCGTCTTTTTTTGGCCTACATTGGCAAACAAACGGACAAAGGAAGGAACAGAATGATGGAAACGTACAAGAAACGGGAAGGATAATGTACATAATGACTAAAGCGTGACAGAACAAAGCAGGGTATGTGGTAAAAGTGTTTAAAAAGAAGTGTGTTAAAAAATGAAGTTGGCACACTTTGTCCCTTTACAATAGAATTAAAAAATGCTAAAATTTAGAATGTAAGTATGTATGATATGTTGCAATACCATCATATAACCATCAAGGAGGAATAATACATCATGGCTAGATCTATGAAAACCATGGACGGCAACAACGCTGCTGCATATGTATCTTATGCATTTACAGAAGTTGCCGGCATCTACCCAATCACCCCTTCCAGCCCAATGGCTGACTATGTAGACCAGTGGTCTGCACAGGGCAAAAAGAACATCTTCGGTTCTACCGTTAAGGTAATGGAGATGCAGTCCGAAGCTGGTGCAGCTGGTACTGTACACGGCTCCCTGAATGCTGGTGCTATGACCACAACATACACCGCTTCCCAGGGTCTTCTGCTGATGATTCCAAATATGTACAAAATCGCTGGTGAGCTGCTCCCTTGCGTATTCCACGTATCTGCAAGAACAGTTGCTTCCCATGCACTGAACATCTTTGGCGATCATTCCGACGTTTATGCTTGCCGTCAGACCGGTTTTGCTATGCTGGCTGAAACCAACCCACAGGAAGTTATGGATCTGGGTGCTGTTGCTCATCTGGCAACCATCAAGAGCCGTGTTCCATTCATCAACTTCTTTGATGGTTTCCGTACCTCCCACGAGATCCAGAAGATCGAGGTTTGGGATTACGAAGACCTGAAAGAAATGTGCGATATGGATGCTGTTGAAGCATTCCGCAAACGTGCTCTGAACCCAGAACACCCAACCATGCGTGGTTCCCATGAAAACGGCGATATCTTCTTCCAGCATCGTGAAGCTTGCAACGAGTACTACAATGCAGTTCCAGCTGTTGTTGAAGAATACATGGGCAAAGTTAACGCTAAACTGGGTACAAACTATCAGCTGTTCAACTACTATGGTGCACCAGATGCTGAACGTGTTATCGTTGCTATGGGCTCCATCTGTGACGTTGCAGAAGAAGTTATCGATTACCTGACCGCTAAGGGCGAAAAAGTTGGTCTTGTTAAAGTAAGACTGTTCCGTCCATTCTCTGCAAAACATCTGCTCGCTGCTATCCCAGAAACCGCTACCAAGATCGCTGTTCTGGACCGTACCAAAGAGCCAGGTGCTTATGCTGAACCTCTCCATCTGGATGTTATGTCTGCTATGAGCGAAGCAGGACGTCAGGCTACCATCATCGGCGGTCGTTACGGTCTGGGCTCCAAAGACACAACTCCAGCAAGCATCTTTGCAGTTTATGAAGAGCTGTCCAAAGAAGCTCCAAAAGCAAGATTTACTCTGGGCATCAACGATGACGTTACTCATCTGTCCCTGGAAGAAAAAGAAGCTCCAAACACCGCTGCAGAAGGCACCATCGAATGCAAATTCTGGGGTCTGGGCGGCGACGGTACTGTTGGTGCAAACAAGAACTCCATCAAGATCATCGGTGACCATACCAATAAATATGTACAGGCATACTTCCAGTATGACTCCAAGAAGACCGGCGGTATCACCATTTCCCATCTGCGTTTTGGTGACAAACCGATCAAGAGCCCATACTACATCAACAAAGCAGACTTTGTTGCTTGCCACAACCCATCCTATGTAACAAAAGGCTACAAGATGGTTCGTGACGTTAAACCAGGCGGCGTATTCCTCATCAACTGCCAGTGGACTCCAGAAGAGCTCAACGAGCATATGCCAGCTGAAGCAAAACGTTACATTGCTAAGAACAACATCCAGCTGTACACCATCAACGCTATCGACAAAGCAATCGAAATCGGTCTGGGCAAACGTACCAACACAATCCTCCAGTCCGCATTCTTCGCTCTGGCTGGCGTTCTTCCAAAAGAAGATGCAATCAACTACATGAAAGATGCAGCTACCCGCAGCTTCTCTAAGAAGGGTGAAGCTATCGTTAAGATGAACCATGACGCTATCGACGCTGGTTTCGACTACTATGTCAAGATCGACGTTCCAGCTGACTGGGCAAATGCAGAAGACAAGAAGGTAGAAGAAGTTCTGCCAGGCAACAACAAGAAACTGATCAACATGGTTCAGACTATCATGGAACCAGTTGCTAAGATGGACGGTGACAGCCTGCCAGTATCTGCTTTCGTTGATCATGCTGATGGTACCTTTGAACAGGGCGCTGCTGCTTACGAAAAACGCGGTGTTGCTGTTATGGTTCCAGTATGGGATGAAACAAAATGTATCCAGTGTAACCGTTGTTCTTATGTCTGCCCACATGCAACCATCCGTCCATTCGCTCTGAGCGAGGAAGAAGTTGCTAACGCTCCAGCAGGCCTGCAGACAGCTAAGATGATCGGTAAAGGTCTGGAAGAATACAGATTCACAATGGCAGTATCTCCTATGGATTGTATGGGATGCGGCGTCTGCGTAGGCGAATGTCCTGCAAAAGAAAAAGCAATCACCATGGTTCCAAGAGAAAGCCAGGAAAGCAAACAGCCAGTATTCGATTACCTGGTTGCTAACGTTTCCAAGAAACCTGGTATGCCTGCAAAAGAAACCGTTAAAGGCAGCCAGTTCGAGAAACCTCTGCTCGAGTTCTCCGGCTCCTGTGCTGGTTGTGCTGAGACAGCTTACGCTCGTCTGATCACTCAGCTGTTCGGTGACAGAATGTACATCTCCAACGCAACAGGTTGTTCCTCTATCTGGGGCGGTCCTGCTGCTACATCCCCATATACCGTTAACGAAAAAGGTCATGGTCCAGCATGGGCTAACTCCCTGTTCGAGGACAACGCTGAGCACGGCTTCGGTATGTACCTCGGTCAGAAAGTAATCCGTGAAAGACTGATCGAAAAAGTTCGTGACGTTGTAGAAAACGGCTCCAACGAAGCTGTTAAAGTTGCTGGTCAGAAATATCTGGATACTGTAAACAACGGCAAAGAAAACCAGGCTGCTACTGAAGAACTCATCGCTGCTCTGGAAGCTTGCGGCTGTGACAAAGCAAAAGAAATTCTGTCCCAGAAAGAATACCTCTCCAAGAAATCTGTTTGGGTATTCGGCGGCGACGGTTGGGCATACGATATCGGCTTCGGCGGCGTAGACCACGTTCTGGCTTCCGGTGAAGATATCAACATCATGGTATTCGATACCGAAGTTTACTCCAACACCGGCGGTCAGGCTTCCAAGGCTTCTCAGATCGGTCAGGTTGCACAGTTCGCTGCAGCTGGTAAAGCAATCGCTAAGAAGAGCCTTGCTGAAATCGCTATGTCCTACGGTTACATCTATGTTGCACAGATCGCTATGGGCGCTGACATGAACCAGACCATCAAAGCAATCGCTGAGGCTGAGGCATATCCAGGTCCATCCCTGATCATCGGCTATGCTCCATGTGAAATGCACTCCATCAAGGGCGGCATGACCAACTGCCAGAAAGAAATGAAACGTGCTGTTGATTGTGGTTACTGGAATATGTTCCGCTTCAACCCAGCTCTGAAGGCAGAAGGCAAGAACCCATTCACTCTGGACAGCAAAGCTCCAACAACCGATTACAAAGAATTCATCCTCGGTGAGGCTCGTTACTCCTCTCTGACCCGTGCATTCCCAGAAAGAGCAGAAGCTCTGTTCGAACAGGCTGCACAGAATTCTCGTGCTCGTTATGAACACCTGGTACGTCTGGGCGAACTGTACGCAGCAAAATAGTTTAAAATAACATCCTCTTTTGTGAGGAGATAAAAAGACTGTTTGATACAGCGGCGAAACAATTTGTTTCGCCGCTGTATTTTATATCAGGGAAAAAGGATGATGATTGTGACACATCAAATTTTGACGTCCCGACTGGAAATTCATCCAATGCATCCGGAAGAATGGCCGGATGTTCGGGAAATGTTCTTGGATTTTGAAACTTCACCGGAAGCAATCTATGACTATCCTCTGCCGACGACAGAAGAAAAAGCACAAGAACAGGTAAAGGTTTGGTCGGACAGCGGATATTTTTATTCGGTTTGTCTTAAAGGAATCAGTGAAGTGATTGGATATCTGTGCTTTTGCGGAGAGCAACTTCGGGAAATGGGATACAGCTTTAAAAAGAAGTATCAGGGTCAAGGATATGCGCAGGAAGCAGCACAGGAGATGATAGCCCAGATGAAGCAAATGGGGGTCAACAGAATCATTGCGGAGCTTGCACTGGAAAATTTGCCATCCCGTAAGCTGATTGAGCGTTTGGGATTTACCCAAATAGGAGCAAAAAAGCATCTGTTTCGAAAAGAAACGGGAGTAGAACAGGTGTGCGGTATTTTTGAAAAGAAATTATAATTGGATATAAAAAAACACCCTTCTGTGAGCACAGAAGGGTGTTTTATGTTTTTAAAGCAAATTCCGTATTTTGTTTTTTACTTTTTCAAGGTCAGGGTCGCACAAAAGCGGCAATACTTCCACCAAACGTTCAGGCGCAAGATCCCACCAGCGAAACTGCAGCAGCAGTTCGATCAGTTCGTCATCAAACCGCTTTTTCAGCGGTTTTGCGGGATTTCCTCCTGCGACAGTGTAAGCAGGGATATCCTTTACCACAATGGAGCGGGCAGCGATGATAGCTCCATCCCCGATATGAACACCAGGCATGATGACACATTCCCGACCAATCCAGACATCATTGCCGATGATGGTATCTCCCTTGTGCGGGAGTTGGGAAAGGTGAGGAGGGGTGTTTGCTTCCCAGGCACCACCGAATACATTGAATGGATAGGTAGTCACACTGCTGATTCGGTGGTTGGCAGGTCCCATGATAAATTGGGTTTTACTTGCAATTGCGCAGAATTTTCCGATAATCAAGCGATCACCGAATTCAGGATAGTTAAACAGGACGTTGTTCTGTTCAAATCCTGTGGGGTCATCTGGATCGTCATAATAGGTATAATCTCCAATTAAGATGTTTGGAGCAGTAACCACATTTTTGATAAAACAGGATGTATGATATTCATTTGGAAAAATGATGTTAGGGTCTGGAATTATCATTTGATTCATAAGAAAAATCCTTTCTTTCTCTGTTTATTTTCACCTCCAAAATAGATTTTATTATGCAGTAGCAACGGCACGTTTTTGCGGATTTCTTTCATAGGAATACCTCCGAAAGATCTGATTTGTTTTTAGACTAACACACAGAAAAAATAAAATCAAGGAGCAGATTTGGCAGAGAAAAGCCAGAAAGGATATTGAAAGTTATCCTGCGGTATGGTATTCTGAAAAACATGAATTGAAAGCAGAAAGGACAGGGAAAGATGAAAATTTTGGCAGTGGATTTTGGTGATTCCAGAACAGGAATCGCAATCTGTGATAGAGGTGAGCTGCTGGCAAGCCCAGTTTGTGTCATTGAGGAAAAACATTTTCCAACCACCATTCAGAAAACGGCTGCACAGGCAGAAGAACAGGGTGCGGAGCTGATTGTTGTAGGTCATCCGCTCAACATGGATGGCAGCAAAGGTCCAAGGGCACAGCTGTGCGAGGAGTTTGCAGAAAAATTAAGGGAGCTTGTTTCGGTGCCGGTGGTTTTGTGGGATGAACGTCAGACCACCGTTTCGGCAATTGGCTTTTTAAACGAAACCAACACCAGAGGAAAAAAACGCAAACAAGTAATTGATGCAGTGGCGGCAACCATTATTTTGGAAAATTATTTGAACTATCGCCGCAACCACAAAGAGGAGGAATAGGATGGGAGCGATGCAGAAACTGGCAGGTTTGATGCGCAGAGCGATTGAAAAGTATGATATGATTCAGCCGGGTGACCGAATTGCAGTCGGAGTCAGCGGAGGTAAAGACTCGGTTGCTCTGCTGGTAGGTCTTGCAAAATTAAAGGAATATATCGGCATTGACTATGAAATTGTAGCGATTACCCTCGATCCGTGCTTTAACGGGGTAGAGACAGATTATTCCCCTATTTCCAAGCTGTGTGAGGAACTGGGGATTCCTTATGTCCTCAAGAGAACCGAAATCGGTCAGATCGTGTTTGATGTAAGAAACGAGAGCAATCCTTGCTCCCTGTGCGCTAGAATGCGCCGCGGTTGTCTGCACGATGCGGCAAAAGAAAACGGCTGCAACAAGATTGCGTTGGGACACCACTACGACGACGCGATTGAGACCTTTATTATGAATCTGTTCCAGGAGGGGCGGGTTGGATGCTTCCAGCCGGTAACCTATCTTTCCAGAAAGGATTTGACCATGATCCGTCCGATGGTTATGGCAGAGGAAAGCATGATTTCGGCAGCGGTTCACCATGAAAATTTGCCGGTAGTCAAGAGTAAATGCCCTGCCGACGGAAACACCAACCGTGAAAAAACCAAGGAATGGATTCGCATGATGGACAAGGAAAGCAAGGGATTTAAAAAGCGTTTATACGGTGCTCTGGAACGTGGACATATATCAGGTTTTTGATAATATATAATATTTATAGATTCTATTTTATATAAGGAAAAAAACTATATAATATTGACAATAAATCTCCTCTGCATTATGATTAGTATAGATGAATAAGAACAATCAGTGAACATGAGGAGGTAAAATGATGAAAAAACTGATATCGTTTCTTTTATCTATCACATTGTGCAGTTCTATGATGACAATTTTTCCTGCTGCTTCTTGGGATTTAAATGAAGAGCAGGCAGTGGAGGGGGACATCAGTTCCTATGTTCAGGTGGAAGAGGTAACCTTCGGGGAACCGGAACCGATTGCTGAACCACTTAACGAAGAAGAATTGTATCAACTTGAATGGGTTGGAGATTTATTTGAAGCAGAAACTGAAACCGATGAAGCTCAACCAATGGCAGATTTGCCGGATTTGTCTGTCCGTAATTTAAAAATTGAGGCTGGTGATATGACGTCACCATATCCGGCGGGTATGGCAATGTATTATACATTCCAACTGTTAAATTATGGAACAGCAGATGCAGAAAATGCAGAAGTTATTGTGAAACTGGACGGTGCGGTTGCAACAAACCCAGTACCGATGGGTACAGTACCGGCGGGTAAGGGTGGAAATATTCAATTCCGTGGTCCAGAAATGACCCCGGGAACCCATACAATGGAAATCGTTGTCAATCCTGACAACAAAATTGTGGAGTCAAATTATAATAATAATACGACCAGCAGCAGTTTTACTTATAAAGCGTGCTTTGAGTTGATTGCACTTTCCATGACTTCTAACAAACAAATAGATGAAAGCACTGTACCTACATATGAAGTGGGGGAAAGTGTAACATTCACAATGGACTTCCAAAATATTGGTTTGTTGGATGCAAAGAATGTTCCAATTGCACTGTATGGTACTTTTAGAGAGCCGGGAGGGCAGCCTGTAACATCCCAGATGGGATATACAAACTATATAGAAGAATTACCTGCGAAGACAAGAATGCAGGCTGAGGTTAAATTAAATTTTACAAAAGAAGCAAGTGCCCGCATCAGCTTTGTGCTTGACCCGGAAAAGATTTTGGGTGATATGGACTATAGCAACAATATGGCAGAGGCACTCTTGAAGGTAGTTGGTGCCAGAAAGACGGCTGTGATTGTTGCGAGCAAACATGGAGAAAATGATCCAGAACATCCAGGCCATGATTTTACAGGTTTTGCTTCGGACACATATGCTGAATATCAAAAATTAGAAAGTGGTACACCATCATTTGATGTTTATTTAAAAACTCAGCCAACATCCACCATGTTAAGGGGGAATCTTGGAGAAAAAAAATTGATGGCGTCAGATGTAATTACATTGTTCGGACATGCTAATTTTGATAATCAAATATTCCATTATGATAATAAAGGTGGTATATACAAGTGTGGAGTAGTTTATTTTGATCATGACTGGGATAGTCCTGATTCAGGACATCAATATGTAGGGCTTAAATCTGAGGATATGCAATCGGTCGATTTAATTTCTTTTATAGGATGTAAGACAGCTTATAAAAAAGATAATCAAACAAATCTTACAATATGTGCAGTAGAGAGAGGTGCAAAAACAGCTGTTGGATTTAAAGATACGATTTATCCTTGGATGTCTGATGGGGGTTCTTGGATAGCTATATATGCTAATGCATTGGCTTCTGGTAATACAGTTGGGGATGCTATATGGATAGCAAATACATCAGAACCATACTCAACGCTTGCACAGAATGTAGTTATTGAGGGAGATATAAACACAAGGCTGGGAGATGTAAACACAAGGCTGATAGATGTAAATCCGATGAAACAGATAGATCAGTTTGAGGGTATCAACAAGGTCGAGTTAAACATTCCGTATAATGCTTCTGTAATGACATATTCAGATACTCAAATTAAGCAGGGAAAAGACATGTTGAACGGCGAATTGCTTTCTGAAATGAAAAAACTTAATCCTAATTTTGAAACAGACTACTATAAAGTGATGCACAAAACTTATGGAAGCGATTTACAAACGATTACTCTGTTTAAAGTTATACCGACAGAGGTTGGAAATGTTATGACAGATGTTAATTATACTATTTCGATCAGAGATGATGTTGCGTTCCTGCTTACTTACAGTGATCAACCTACATTAGAAATGCTTCAGAAGGAAAAAGCTATCCCAGAAAGAATTCAGGAGTTTGTAAAAAATGGCGGAGAAAACAATGTTGAACTTCCTGATATTCCAAACGCGGAAGTAAATGTAGATGAGGACCATGTTTATTATCAGTATAATTACGAAAAAGATGAATTATCGTATGTAGTAGGTTATGAAATAACCCATCTGGATGAGGATGGAGCGTTATCAGCTGATGAGATTGTGGTGCAGATTCCGTGAAAAGAAGAGCAGTGGACAGATAAGATTTTTCTGGTTGTATCAGGAGGTATTGTTTTTCTTCTGATGGGTTTTCTCTGTCTGGGCAAATTTAAAATCAAAAAGGAAAAATAAAAAACCCCCGAGGAATTTCCTCGGGGGTTCTTCTATTACAAGGATAGTTGAGTTTAAAAGAAAAAGGTGATAAAATAAGGCTAAGGAGAATGCTGTCGCTTTTACTTAAAGAAGGGTGAAGAAAGATGAAGAAAAAGTATGTCATGCGAATAGGACTTTCTTTACTAGGAATATGTTTATCTACAGTGTTTATGTGGATTATGTGGCGGTGCCTGCCCAATTTTTATTTGATTTGTTTAAGTACTAATATCGAAAATGTTGTTCAGGTTGAATTTGAGATAGATGAAGGGTGGAAACTTTCCGTTGCCGGTGATAATGAAATGGAACCGGTAAAGTTTTTAATTGATGATCCGGATACAGCAAAAACATTTTCAGAAAAAATGGTCAAGTGGATGCAGCAGACTCTTCCAGCCAGAGATATATGGGGAGTTCCGCAAACGATCGCATTACATATTTACGAAAGGGTTCCATACGTCGTTACCTATAGGAATGGACAAATACAAAAGGGAATCGTATATATAGAATTACCCCAATATTGGCTTATTGGAGAGCCAACACCTTTGGAGCAAGCATTGAGAGATGTTTTACCATATAGAGTGAGTGATTAAATCCGTTTTAATTAAGAAAAAACTGAGGGATGACGCTTCCGAAAGGAGAGTGGGGAAATGGCACAAAACAAAAAGCACAGAAACCTGATTGCGGGCATTTTACTTTTATTGTTGATTGGGTGTGTGGTGGGAGTTTTTTTAATATCTTTTCTCAACAAAGGAGATGAAAAACAAAGAATAACAGAACAGGAGAGCATGCAGACAGAAAATTCATATCATGGAATTGAAAATTTTGTTGCTCTTAACATACCATATGAAGAATCATCCGTTATGCCATATGCAGAAAACAAAGAAGTCAAGCTAGGGAAAGACTTGTTAAATGATGCTTTAATTTCCGAAATAAAAAAAATAAATCCTGACTTTGAGACGGAATATTATTCAGTTGTATACAATCCATCGACGGGACTACTCTTTTTGTCAAAGGTAATTCCTACGAAATATGGAAATGTTTTTTTGGGAGTCGGATATACCATTTATATTGAGAATGGTATGGCATTGGAATTAACTTATACGGATACTCCTATTCAGAAGAAATGGAACCAAGAGGAGACCCTTTCAGAAAGAATACGGGTTTTTGTGGAGAGTGGAGGAGAGAAAGTCCAACTGCCAGATATTCCGAATGCGCTGGTGCAGGTAGATGAAGATCAAGTTTTTTATAGCTACGATTCCGAAACAGATGAGCTAACTTATACAGTAGGTTATGAAGTAACACATTTGGATGAAGACGGCGCGATGTCGGCACATGACATCGTGGTTCAAGTTCCATGAGTGGAAAAACGGTGGGCAGAAAAAATATTTCTGGTTGTATCAGGAGGTATTGTTTTTGTTCTGATGGGTTTTCTCTGTCTGGACAAATTTAAAATTAAAAAAGAAAAATAAAAAACCCCCGGGGAATTTCCTCGGGGGTTGTTGTCATAGAAAAGCAAGTTTTATCTTAGATAAAGTTTAGAAGAATCCATCGACGCGGCACCGATTTCGTAGCGGATACCATCGATATCCTTCTGAACCTCTCCATGGCTATCGCCGCCGCAGGTAATAAAAAGCTGGTGTTCCTTACAAAATTCGGTACAGCGGCTGCGGTATTCGTCTGATTGCGCCGGATAGTAGCACTCTACGCCCTGTACGCCTGCCTGAACGGTTTTCAGGAGATTTTCTTCTAAGGTATCATCCAGGGGGAAATAGTTGGAAGGGTGTGCCAGAACGGGATAACCGCCTGCTGCTACAATAGCCTTGCAGGTCTCTTCCATGGAAGGAAAGGAGCTTTTTTCATAGGTGATATGGTAGCGGGAATAAAGTGCCATCGCAGAATCAAAGTCATAGGCAAGTTTTCGGTCGATAACATAATTGAGCCCCTTCCAGCCGCCGCGGGACGGATGATAGGTGTAGCTGAGATAATCCTGCATAGATACAGGATGAGACAAATCAAAAGGGGAATGTTCGATTGCTTCGATTAGGCGGTCGCTCATCTGGTCGAGCACAGTGCGAGCTTCTTTTAAAAGACGGCGCAGCGGCTCATAGTTTGGGTTGACCTGATATCCTAGGATATGGTAGCTTTTCCCATCGAGGATGCAGTCAATCTCTACTCCAGGAATACAGGTAAGCCCATATTTTTGAGCACACTGCATCGCTTCGGGATAAGCAGAGAGCAGGTTATGGTCGGTGATGGAAAAACAGGAGATTCCTTTTTCTTTACAGACAGCGGCAATCTGTTCGGGTGACCAGGTTCCGTCTGAATGCCAGGAATGAATGTGGAGATCACAGAGCATGACAATTCCCCTTTCTGATCAAGATATTATTTTGGGTCCAGCCGCATGGAGCAAAGGTCGTATGGGGTGGACTGGTAGACGTAGTAGTTGAGCCAGTTGGAGTAGAACAGGTAGGCGTGGCTGCGCCAGGTACGGATTGGTTTTTGCGTCGGGTCATCATCCGGAAAGTAGTGGTAAGGAAGTTCTACATTATCCAGTTTGCCCAGATCACGGAAATATTCTTCTGCAAGGGTGTTAGCTTCGTATTCCGAATGACCAAAGATGAAAATTTGGCGACCGTTATGATTGGATACGATATTGGTTCCTGCAATTGGAGAGGAAGAAAGGATATATAATCCATCCACAGCACGGATTTCTGATTCTTTTACTTCGGTGTGGCGGGAATGGGGCATCCAGTAAACCTCATCAAAGCCTCGAAGAAGAGGAACCGTTTTATCGTGCATGGTATGAGGGAAAACTCCAAACATCTTTTTGGGGAGGAGTGTTTTACGCAGTCCGTAATGATAATGTAGAGCTGCCTGTGCACCCCAGCAGATATGCAGGGTGGAGTGAACATGATATTTACTCCATTCCATAATCTCACAAAGTTCTGGCCAGTAGGCAACTTCTTCAAATTCCAGATGTTCTACCGGTGCGCCGGTGATAATCATTCCGTCGAAGTACTGGTCTTTAATATCAGAAAAGGTTTTATAGAATTTGAGAAGGTGGTCCTGTGGAGTATTCTTTGGATTATGGGTAGCGGTCTGCATCAATTCAATATCCACCTGCAAAGGTGTATTGCTGAGCATTCGAAGAAGCTGGCGTTCTGTGTCAATTTTCTTAGGCATTAAATTGAGAATCAAAATGCGCAGAGGACGAATGTCCTGAGAAGATGCACGCTTTTCAGACATAATAAAGATGTTTTCCTGTTCTAGTGTATTCCAGGCAGGAAGATCGTTTGGAATATTAATCGGCATAATATGAGCCTTCTTTCCGAATTGATTTTTTTATTACACAGAATATCATTTCGATATTAAAAGGTATTTTACAACAGTTTTGCATAGATTTCAATGAAAGGATGAGTCGAAAACCCGCATAGATAAGGGGAAAAATGGGAGTTTCCCACTTTTTTGAAAAAAATCTGGATTTTTTTTAAAAAAGGTGTTGACAAATGAGTTTGGGCATGATATTATAT
>UMKD01000778.1_pt1 | contig 15359 bp, 10 predicted proteins | sample 1966221 | NCBI WGS metagenome assembly UMKD01 (sample SAMEA4836167, study PRJEB28245) | human gut metagenome | biome: gut microbiome; material: fecal sample | place: Denmark | collected 2008
ATTGAAGATACAGAGGCTTTCATTGAGCGTTTCCGATATAAAGCAACTAAGGCCGTACAGGTTCAGAGTCGTATGAAGCAGCTGGAAAAGATAGAGCGGATCGAAGTGGACGAAGTGGATAACTCGGCGTTGAGGCTTAAGTTTGTCTGCTCCAGCCGTAGTGGCAACTATCCTGTGATCTGCGAAGATGTGAAAAAAACTTACGGATCGCATGTTGTCTTCCATGATGTCAATCTGACCATCAATCGTGGCGAGAAGGTTGCTTTTGTGGGAAAGAACGGTGAAGGTAAGTCTACCCTTGTGAAATGTATCATGAGCGAGATTGATTATGAAGGCAAGCTTACCTTGGGACATAATGTACAGATAGGTTATTTTGCGCAGAATCAGGCACAGATGCTTGACGAGAACCTGACTGTTTTCGATACGATCGACCGGGTGGCAGTGGGAGATATCCGTCTCAAAATACGCGATATACTGGGAGCCTTCATGTTTGGTGGTGAAGCCTCGGATAAGAAGGTAAAAGTGCTTTCGGGAGGTGAGCGCACCCGGCTGGCAATGATAAAATTATTGTTGGAACCTGTGAACTTCCTGATACTCGACGAGCCTACCAATCATTTGGATATGCGTTCGAAGGATGTATTGAAAGAGGCCATACGCGAATTTGACGGTACAGTAATTATTGTCAGTCATGACCGTGATTTCCTGGACGGACTTGCGACTAAAGTATATGAGTTCGGTGGTGGTGTAGTGAAAGAGCACTTGGGAGGTATCTATGATTTCCTTCAAAAGAAAAAAATAGAGAACCTGAACGAACTTCAGAAAAACAATCCTTTGTCTGTCTCACCTACAGGCGGTAAGAAAGAGGAAGGAGCTGAAGAGGGGGTATCCGAAAATAAACTGTCCTACGAAGCACAGAAAGAATTTAATAAGAAGATAAAGAAACTGGAGCGCCAGGTGGCAGACTGTGAAGCTGCCATCGAACAAACAGAATCGGCTATAGCTATCCTTGAAGAGAAGATGGCTACACCCGATGGTGCTTCGGATATGTCACTTTACGAACAACACCAGAAGTTGAAACAACAACTTGACCACACGGTGGAAGAGTGGGAACGTGTTTCAATGGAGCTGGAGGAGATGAATGAAAAATAATAGTTTTTTAAGTGTATGAAAGTAATTAAGTATTTACCAATCCTTGCAATCTGTTGTATGGCAACAGGATGCAACAGTAAGAAAGAGGCCGTACTTACGTCCGGCATTGACCTTGCCAACCTTGACACAACTGCCCTGCCGGGCACCAGTTTCTATCAGTACGCTTGTGGCGGATGGATGAAAAACCATCCTCTGACAGACGAATATTCGCGTTTCGGTTCGTTTGATATGCTTGCCGAGAACAATCGCCGGCAATTGCGCGGGCTGATTGAAGGTTTGGCAGCGGGCAAACACGAAGCGGGCAGCATTGCACAGAAAGTAGGTGAACTTTATAATATTGCTATGGACAGCGTAAAGCTGAATAAGGAAGGCGTTGCTCCCATTAAACCCGAACTGGATAAAATAGGTGCTATCAAAAGTAAAACTGAGATTTATCCGTTGATCGTGGAAATGCAAAAGAATGGTATGTATCCCTATTTTATTTTTTATGTCAGCGCTGATGACATGAATAGCAATGAAAACATGGTACACACCATGCAGGGAGGCCTGGGTATGGGCGAACGGGATTATTATCTGGAGAATGATGCACAGACAAAAGAGATCCGTGATAAATATCAGCAGCATGTAGGTAAGATGTTCCGATTGGCAGGATATGATGAGGCTACTGCCGGAAAAGCAGTGAAAGCTGTAATGAACATTGAAACCCGCCTGGCCCGGTCGGCACGTTCACAAGTAGAATTACGCGATCCGCATGCCAACTATAACAAGAAGACTTTGGAAACATTGCAAAAAGAATATCCCTCTTTCGCATGGGATGTATTTTTCTCGACTGCCGGACTGAATAACTTGAAAGAGATTAATATCGGGCAGCCTGATGCAATGAAAGAAGTGAATGCCATTATCGATACAGTACCGCTTGAGGACCAGATTCTGTACTTGCAGTGGAATCTGATCAATTCGGCCGCCAATTACCTGAGTGATGACTTCGTGGCTCAGAATTTTGACTTCTATGGTCGTACCATGTCGGGTAAGAAAGAAATGCAACCTCGTTGGAAGCGTGCTGTCAGCACAGTTGACAGTTCATTGGGCGAAGCTGTCGGACAGATGTATGTGGAGAAGTACTTCCCTGCTGCGGCCAAAGAAAGGATGGTGGCTCTGGTCAAGAATCTGCAAGAATCTCTGGGCGAACGTATCAGGGAACTGAGCTGGATGGGAGAAGAGACTAAAGAAAAGGCCATGGAAAAACTGGCAACTTTCCATGTAAAGATCGGATATCCGGATAAATGGAAAGACTACTCTTCACTTGAGATAAAGGATGATTCGTATTGGGCTAATATTGAGCGCGCCAGTCAGTGGGGCTACAATGAAATGATTGCCAAATATGGTAAGCCGGTAGATAAAGAGGAGTGGCACATGACTCCGCAGACAGTAAATGCATATTACAATCCGACGACGAATGAAATCTGTTTCCCGGCCGGAATACTTCAATATCCTTTCTTTGATATGAATGCAGATGATGCTTTCAATTATGGAGCGATTGGTGTAGTTATCGGACATGAGATGACTCATGGATTTGATGACCAGGGCCGTCAGTATGATAAGGATGGTAACTTGAAAGACTGGTGGACGGCAGAGGATGCCAAGAACTTTGAAGCACGTGCAGCAGTGATGGTTAACTTCTTCGACAGCATTGAAGTAGCTCCTGGGGTTCATGCCAACGGAGAGTTTACTTTGGGTGAAAATATTGCCGATCACGGTGGACTTCAAGTGTCTTACCAGGCATTCAAAAAAGCAGCGGCGGCTGCACCTTTGAAAAATGAAAACGGATTTACACCCGAACAACGTTTCTTCCTGTCTTACGCAAATGTGTGGGCTGGCAATATCCGTCCGGAAGAAATCCTGAAACTTACGAAGATTGATCCGCACTCATTAGGTAAATGGCGTGTAGATGGCGCACTACCTCAGATTGGTGCATGGTACGAGGCTTTCAATATTACTGAAAAAGATCCGATGTACTTGCCAGTGGATAAACGGGTATCTATTTGGTAATAGATTGTTGCAAATAAACTGATAATAAGAAAGGCGCTGACTCATTTAATTGTGAGTCAGCGCTTTTTTATTATTAATTCACACCTTATTTATAACGTGTGATAAACAATATTTTGTAACTTTGCGCACCAAATACTTAATAAGCAAATCAATGTCTGAGTCTAAAAGAATAAAAACCGCACTGGTATCGGTTTATCACAAAGAAGGTTTGGATGAAATCATTACCAAACTGCACGAAGAAGGAGTGGAGTTCTTATCAACGGGAGGAACTCGTCAGTTTATCGAATCACTGGGCTATCCCTGTAAGGCTGTCGAAGATTTGACTTCGTACCCTTCGATTTTGGGTGGCAGAGTGAAGACGCTGCATCCGAAGATTTTCGGAGGTATTCTTTGCCGTCGCGGACTGGAACAAGACATCCAGCAGATTGAAAAATATGAAATTCCTGAAATAGATCTTGTCATTGTAGATCTTTATCCATTTGAGGCTACGGTTGCTTCAGGTGCCGATGAAGCTGCTATTATCGAGAAAATTGATATAGGCGGAATCTCTTTGATTCGTGCCGCTGCTAAAAATTACAACGATGTGATTATTGTTGCTTCTCAGGCCCAGTATAAACCATTGCTCGATATGTTGATGGAGCATGGAGCTACTTCTTCCCTTGAAGAACGCCGCTGGATGGCAAAAGAGGCATTTGCAGTTTCATCACATTATGATTCGGCTATTTTCAATTACTTTGATGCCGAGGAGGGATCTGCTTTCCGTTGTTCTGCAAACAGCCAGAAGGCGCTGCGTTATGGTGAAAATCCGCATCAGAAAGGATATTTCTATGGAAACCTGGACGAGATGTTCGACCAGATTCATGGAAAAGAAATTTCTTACAACAATCTGCTCGACATTAATGCTGCTGTAGACTTGATTGATGAATTTGATGACGTTACATTTGCTATTCTGAAGCATAACAATGCTTGCGGACTGGCTTCCCGCCCGACTGTGCTTGAGGCATGGAAAGATGCTTTGGCCGGTGATCCGGTTTCTGCGTTTGGCGGCGTATTGATCACGAATGCCGTTATTGATAAAGAGACTGCGGAAGAGATTAATAAAATCTTCTTTGAAGTAGTGATTGCTCCTGATTATGATGTAGATGCACTTGAAATTCTTGGGCAGAAAAAGAACCGTATTATTTTGGTTCGTAAAGAAGCCAAATTGCCGAGAAAGCAATTCCGCTCTTTGCTCAATGGTGTACTGGTTCAGGATAGAGACTTGAATATTGAATCAACGGCAGACCTTAAAACGGTAACTGATAAAATTCCTACTCCCGAAGAGGTCGAAGATCTGTTGTTTGCTAATAAGATAGTGAAAAACAGTAAATCGAATGCCATCGTACTGGCAAAAGGTAAACAATTGCTGGCAAGCGGTGTAGGACAGACTTCGCGTGTGGATGCATTGAAGCAGGCTATCGAGAAGGCTAAGTCATTTGGATTTGACCTGCAGGGTGCAGTGATGGCGTCGGATGCTTTCTTCCCTTTCCCCGACTGTGTGGAAATTGCGGATAAAGAAGGTGTGACAGCTGTTATTCAGCCGGGAGGTTCGGTGAAAGACCAGTTGACATTTGACTATTGCAACGAACATGGCATGGCAATGGTGACAACGGGTATCCGCCACTTTAAGCACTAATTAAAAACTTGTTGTATGCCGGACAACCCGTTAGGACACACTGGCATATCGACGCATTAGAAATTTATTCATTATGGGATTATTCTCTTTTACACAAGAAATAGCAATGGACCTCGGTACGGCCAATACTATCATAATTACCGGTGGTAAGATTGTAGTAGATGAGCCTTCGGTGGTGGCCCTTGACCGTCGGACAGACAAGATGATTGCTGTGGGGGAAAAGGCAAAACTGATGCACGAAAAGACCCACGAGAATATTCGTACCATCCGTCCGCTACGTGACGGAGTGATTGCCGACTTCTATGCTTGCGAGCAGATGATGCGCGGATTAATCAAACAGGTAAATACTCGCAACCGTCTTTTTTCTCCGTCGCTTCGTATGGTGATCGGAGTGCCTTCGGGTAGTACGGAAGTTGAACTTCGTGCTGTTCGTGACTCTGCCGAACATGCCGGTGGACGTGATGTTTATCTGGTATTTGAACCTATGGCCGCAGCTATTGGCATTGGTATCGATGTAGAGGCACCGGAAGGAAATATGATTGTCGATATAGGTGGTGGTTCTACCGAGATTGCCGTAATTTCATTGGGAGGTATTGTTTCGAATAACTCCATTCGCATTGCAGGTGACGATCTGACAGCAGATATTCAGGAATATATGAGCCGCCAACATAACGTTAAAGTCAGTGAACGTATGGCCGAGCGTATTAAAATCAATGTAGGTGCTGCTTTGACCGAACTGGGTGAGGATGCTCCGGAAGATTATATTGTTCACGGACCGAACCGTATTACTGCGCTTCCGATGGAAGTGCCGGTATGTTATCAGGAAGTAGCACACTGCCTTGAGAAATCAATTTCAAAAATTGAAACGGCTATTTTGAGCGCGTTGGAGAATACGCCTCCTGAACTGTATGCTGATATTGTACACAATGGAATCTATCTGGCCGGTGGTGGAGCGCTGCTTCGTGGCTTGGACAAACGTCTGACTGATAAGATTAATATTCCTTTCCACATTGCGGAAGATCCGTTGCATGCAGTGGCTAAAGGTACAGGTGTTGCATTGAAGAATGTAGACCGTTTCTCATTCTTGATGAGATAAATAATTAACTACGAATTACGAGCTATAAGTTACTGGCAGTGCATAAATGTAGCTGCATATACTTGTAGCTCGTAGTTCGTAGCTTGTAACTTATATGTCTTTATGCGGAATTTACTGAACTTTCTCTTGAAATATAATCACTGGTTCCTCTTCATTTTATTGGAGGTGATCAGTTTTGTTTTGTTATTTCGCTTTAATCACTATCAACACAGTGTTTATTTCAGTTCGGCTAATGCGGTTGCCGGCAAAGTGTATGAAGTATCCGGAGGGATTACTTCTTATTTCCATTTAAAATCGGTCAATGAAGATTTGCTGGATCGCATTATGGAACTGGAACAACAGAATCACAATCTGGAGGATGCTCTGGGAAGGCATTTATCAGACTCTACCGAATTAAATAGTATCCGCAATTTACCTAATACGGATTATCAGGTTTTTAAGGCGCGGGTCATCAATAACAGTCTCAATCTGGTAGATAATTACATCACTTTAAATCGTGGATCGAAAGATGGGATCCGTCCGGAAATGGGAGTTGTCGACGGAAACGGAGTCGTTGGTATCGTATACGATACTTCTTCTCATTATTCCCGGGTCATTTCGGTGCTGAACAGCAAGTCCAGTATTAGTTGTAAAATTGTGGGTAGTGAATATTTTGGTTATCTGAAATGGGAGTATGGAGATTCCCGATATGCTTATTTGAAAGATTTACCCCGTCATGCAGAGTTCAACTTAGGGGATACAGTGGTAACCAGTGGTTATTCTACCGTTTTTCCTGAAGGGATCATGATTGGTACTGTAGATGATATGGCCGATTCGAATGACGGGCTCTCTTATTTGTTGAAAGTAAAGCTGGCAACGGATTTTGGTAAAGTGAGTGAAGTGCGTGTGATTGCAAGGACCGGCCAGCATGAACAAAAAGAATTGGAACAAAAGAGTTTGGCGCAATGATTATCAACTATATACATAGAATAGGATGGTTTGTCGGTCTGATCTTGCTTCAGGTACTGATCCTGAATAATGTGCATATTGCCGGTGTGGCTACTCCTTTTTTATATGTCTACTTTATTTTAAAGTTTAATTCCGGTACTTCCCGAAACGAATTGATGTTATGGGGCTTTTGCATAGGTCTTGCCATTGATATCTTTTCTAACACACCGGGTATGAATGCGGCGGCGACAGTGTTACTGGCTTTTCTACGTCCGTTGTTTCTCCGTTTGTTTACTCCTCGCGATACTTTGGACAGCATTGTACCTTCGTTGAAAAGTATGGGGATTGCTTCTTTTCTCAAATATCTGGTGGTGAGTGTCTTTGTACATCATCTTATGTTGCTTACTCTTGAGTTCTTCTCATTTACCAGCATACCGTTATTGCTGTTAAGGGTGGTGTCGAGCACCATTTTGACTATAACTTGTATTATGGCTGTTGAAGGAGTGAGGAAATAGATATGGCAAAAGATTATGTGCTGGAGAAACGAAAATATGTGATCGGTGGAGTAGCGCTGGCTATTGTCCTGATCTACTTAGTGCGTTTATTTTCACTCCAGATAGCTACGGATGACTATAAGAAGAATGCCGACAGTAATGCTTTCTTAAATAAAATTCAGTATCCGTCACGTGGGGCGATGTACGATCGGAATGATAAATTGTTGGTGTTTAATCAGCCTGCTTATGATATTACAATGGTTCCAAAGGAAGTTGAGAACCTTGATACACTTGATTTGTGTCAGACGCTGAATATCACCCGTGCGCAGTTCCTGAGAATTATGAGTGATATGAAAGACCGCCGTAGAAATCCGGGATATTCACGTTATACTAATCAGGTATTTATGTCTCAGCTTTCGGCAGAAGAGTGTGGGGTGTTTCAGGAGAAACTATTTAAATTCCGGGGATTCTATATACAGCGTCGCACCATTCGACAATATAGTTATAACTCTGCTGCCCATGTGCTTGGTGATATCGGTGAGGTATCAATGAAAGACATAGAAAATGATGATTACTACATCCGTGGCGACTATATCGGTAAGCAAGGCATTGAAAAATCGTATGAATCTTTTTTGCGTGGTGAAAAGGGAGTGGAAGTATTGTTGCGTGATGCTCATGGGCGCATACAGGGGCATTATATGGATGGGAAGTATGATAAACGTCCGGTACCCGGGAAGAATCTGAAACTCGGAATTGATATTGATCTCCAGATGTTGGGAGAGCGTTTATTGAAAAACAAAATCGGTAGTATTGTAGCTATTGAGCCGGAAACGGGGGAAATACTTTGTATGGTTTCCTCGCCTGATTTTGATCCGAGACTGATGATTGGGCGTCAGCGTGGAAAGAATCACCTCATGCTTCAGAGAGATCCGATGAAACCTTTGCTAAACCGTTCGATTATGGGGGTATATCCTCCGGGATCAACGTTTAAGACAGCACAAGCACTGACTTTCTTACAGGAAGGAATTATTCAGACCAATACGCCGGCCTTTCCTTGTGCTCATGGATTCAATTACGGAAGCCTGCATGTAGGTTGCCATGCCCATGGTTCACCGCTGCCATTGATACCGGCCATTGCTACTTCATGTAACTCTTATTTTTGCTGGGGATTGTTCCGGATGTTTGGTGACCGGAAGTATGGCTCCTCGCAAAATGCCATTACTGTTTGGAAAGATCACATGGTTTCTCAAGGTTTTGGTTATAAACTTGGAGTAGACTTGCCGGGGGAGAAGCGCGGATTGATCCCTAATGCTCAGTTTTATGATAAAGCTTATCGTGGACGCTGGAATGGATTGACGGTAATCAGTATTGCCATCGGTCAGGGAGAGATTCTGGCAACTCCGCTGCAGATAGCCAATCTGGGTGCTACTATTGCCAATCGGGGACATTTTATCACTCCGCATATTGTGAAAGAAATACAAGACGAACAGCTTGACAGTATCTATCGGGTGCCCAAAAAGACCTCTATCGACCGAAAACATTATGAAGATGTGGTGACCGGTATGCGGGCTGCGGTTACGGGAGGAACTTGCCGGGTGGCTGGGGCCATTTTGCCGGATGTTGAAGTGTGTGGTAAGACCGGTACGGCGCAGAATCGTGGTCATGACCATTCTGTCTTTATGGGATTTGCTCCGATGAATAATCCCAAGATAGCCATTGCTGTATATGTTGAGAACGGTGGCTTTGGTGCGGTTTACGGAGTACCTATCGGGGCACTGATGATGGAACAATATTTAAAAGGAAAGCTGTCCCCCGAGAACGAGATACGTGCAGAAGAATATAGTAATAGAGTGATTATGTATGGAAACGAGGAGCGTTAGTTTATGGAAAACATTGGATTGGGTAACGATCGGTATTTACCTGCTCCTTATTATCGGCGGATGGTTCAGTGTGTGTGGAGCCAGTTATGATTATGGTGATCGTGACTTTCTGGATTTTTCTACCCGCGCCGGTAAGCAATTTATGTGGATTATCTGTTCATTTGGGCTTGGCTTCATTCTTTTGATGCTTGAAGAACGGATGTACGATATGTTTGCATACCTTGTATATATAGGTCTGATTCTTCTGTTGATAGTGACCATCTTTATCGCACCTGATACAAAAGGTTCCCGTTCTTGGTTAATATTAGGTCCGGTCAGTCTCCAGCCGGCGGAATTCGCAAAGTTTGCAACGGCTTTGGCATTGGCGAAATTTATGAATGCCTATTCTTTTAATATAAAGAAGTGGAAATGCTTTTTGCCTTTGGTTGCTTTTATTCTGTTGCCGATGTTGCTGATCGTGTTACAGAAAGAAACCGGTTCGGCATTGGTCTATCTTGCTTTTTTCTTGATGCTGTATCGCGAAGGTATGCCCGGAGTTGTTTTGTTTTCAGGGGTATGTGCAGTAGTATATTTTGTGGTAGGTATTCGTTTTGATCAGGTGTTTATTGCCGACACACCTACACCGATCGGAGAATTTGCTGTTTTGATGATGATACTTTTGTTTGCAGGTTCCATGGTTTGGGTGTATAGAAAGAAATGGGAGCCTGTGCGGAATATTATAGGTGGTAGTTTGCTTGCATTGTCGATTGCCTACCTTGTTTCTGAGTATCTTGTTCCTTTTAATCTGGTTTGGGTAGAGTGGGGACTTTGTGTGGTGGTTATCTGCTATCTGCTTTACTTGTCTCTGAGCGAGCGGCAACGTGCTTATCTCCTGATAGCATTGTTTGCTTTGGGATCTATTGGTTTTCTCTACTCAAGCGATTATGTTTTCGACAATATCCTTGAACCTCATCAGCAGATTCGTATAAAGGTAGTGTTGGGGATGGAAGAGGATTTGGCTGGTGCCGGTTATAATGTTAACCAGTCTAAGATAGCGATTGGTTCTGGAGGATTGACCGGCAAGGGCTTTCTGAACGGTACGCAAACGAAGTTGAAATATGTGCCTGAACAAGATACAGACTTTATTTTCTGTACTGTAGGCGAAGAACAGGGATTTGTTGGTTCAGCTGCTGTCCTCTTACTTTTCCTGGCATTGATACTGCGTCTTATAGCGGTATCGGAGCGGCAGACCTCAACTTTTGGACGGGTTTATGGCTATTCGGTTGTGAGTATCTTCCTTTTCCATTTATTTATTAATGTCGGAATGGTGCTTGGTCTGACTCCTGTGATTGGTATTCCGTTACCTTTCTTTAGTTATGGGGGGTCGTCTTTATGGGGATTTACTATTCTGCTCTTTATTTTTCTGCGTATTGATGCAGGACGTAGCAGGCGGTTATAAGTGCTCGATTTTCAGTCCCACATCAATGATTCCGGTTATTTGTTCATCTTTCATTCCGTGTACAACTTTAAAAGTATAGTTACCGGGATGCTTGATGGAGCAGTCTTTTAAGGGGAGAGCCGATTGGTAAAGACTTCCCCAGCCGGTTCCTTTCCATTTACCTTCCTGGTCAGTCAGAGTAAACTTCAGAGTGTCTGTTTTCCATACAGTTGAATCTTCCAAATTGTAACTGATAAGGATGTCCAGATTCTGATAAGGATAATTACTGCTGTTGCGTACACCGGCAGACAATCGCAGATTGATCAGGGAGTCATTCAAAGGGACATTGAAAAAGAGTGTATCACTCTTTTTCCATCCACCTTGAGGGATGGATTGATATGAGTGATACACAGTGTTATCGTCACATGCAGTCAGTATCCATGTCATGAGAAGCATGCAGATGCTATTCTTGAGCAGGTTTTTCATTTCCCTGGGGTTTCTCGGTGCGTTTAGGTTGTTCGTTGTTACGTGGTCCGCGGGGTTCGCGTGGAGGGCGCTGCTCACGGGGTTCATTCTTACGTGTTTCCCGATTTTCATTATTGCGCGGTTCACGAGCCTCATTATTTTTGCGCGGCTGATTGTTGCTGCGGTTATTGTTTCTGGGGCGTTCTCCTCGTGTGCGTTGTTGCCCTTGTACCGGTTGAGCTCCACTGTTCTCTTTGTTTTCTATAGCCGTCGGCGATGGGTTTTGTGTTTCAGCATTGGCGGCTTGTTGCGGACGGTTGTTATTGTTCTTTTTCTTCTTTTTGCGGTTTCCGTTTCCACCTTCTTCTTTTCCATTTCCATCTTTTCCGTTACGGCGACGGTCACGGTCAAAACGTGTCAGACTTTCTTGTTCCAACAGGTCAATCGGCTTTTTAGGTTCCGGTTTGCGTTCAGCTTCCAATAGACTATCCGGTTTGATGCCCCTTTTGTTCAGTCCTATCACTTCGAATGCCCGTTTCCCGCTGATAGTGACTAAGTTTGCGGCGAAATTCTTGTCTGTTGAATACGAAATCTGGTTGCTGAGAATATCTGCTTTGAAGAAATAATAGGTTCCGTCTTTAGTTTCCAGTTCAATCTCTCTTGAAGGCAGGCGCTTCTGCGCTTCTACATAGCAATCTACTTCGTAGTTCAGGCAACATTTTAACTTAGCACACTGTCCTGCCAGTTTTTGAGGATTGAGTGAAATGTCCTGATACCTTGCTGCGCTGGTCGATACAGACACAAAACTTGTCATCCAGGTGGCGCAACACAATTCACGTCCGCAAGGACCGATACCTCCGATGCGTCCTGCCTCCTGGCGCGCACCGATCTGTTTCATTTCGATACGTACTCTGAAAGCTTCAGCCAACACTTTAATTAACTGCCGAAAGTCGACGCGTTCGTCAGCGATGTAGTAGAAGATAGCTTTGTTGCCGTCTCCCTGATATTCTACGTCGCCAATTTTCATGTCCAAATTCAGGCTGGCCGCTATCTGACGCGCACGAATCATTGTGGCGTGTTCTTTGGCTTTGGCTTCTTCATATTTCTCCATATCCACAGCTTTGGCTTTGCGGTAGATACGTTTGATTTCAGCATCTTGTTTAAAGTTTGCCTTTTTCATCTGGAGCGGCACTAACCGTCCCGTCAGGGTAACGGTGCCGATGTCATGTCCCGGTGTAGCTTCTACGGCTACGATGTCTCCCTTCTCTAATTTGATTTTGTTGCTGTTTCGGTAGTATCCCTTGCGGGTGTTCTTGAACTGAACCTCTACCATGTCACTCTCCTCCGCATTGCCCGGTATGTCGGCCAGCCAATCGTAGGTATTTAGTTTTTTATCTTGTCGGGAACAGCTCTTACAGCAAAGGCCTCCGCTCCCATTATGCAGTTTAAATTCCATATACTTTATTTTAAAGTTATTGCTTCAACAGTACGATCATCTTCAGTGAGAAGTCGAAAAATACCATTTTAGCGTTTACATTCTGTTCAATATGTTTTTGAGCTTCACTCAGTTCGTCCATGATGCCCATCACGTTTCGTTCGTTTACAAAAGGGGCAAACCGTGTAGCGAAGTTCTGTTCATCTAATGTCATATAAGTCAATTCTTTCCGATGCAGGTTGTAGATGAAATTCTCCCGGATCATCCGTTGGCAGTACTCCAGGAAGTTCTTCTGACGTTCACGTCCCATGCCTGACACTTGTTCGCTCCACAATTTCATTTCCCGGATTTTTCTTTGGTAAGAAAGGCGCATCAGGCTGACAAATAACTCAAAAAACAGTTGATTCTCTTCATTCAGATGAATGGTTTCAAGCGCTTTGATAAAGTTTCCGTTAGCCAGGTGGGCAATCGAAATACTGGTCGCCTGCTGCACTCCATATTTGTTTTGTAAAGCGTCGGCAATGCATTGTTCGTCTATTTTGCGTAGATTGAAACGTTGTGTGCGGCTCAGTATCGTTTGGAGAATTAATTCCGGATTCTCTGATACCAGTAAGAAAATCGTTTTCTGGGGTGGTTCTTCCAGCAGCTTTAATAACTTGTTGGCACAAGCTTGCTGCATCTTTTCGGGAAGCCAAAGAATGGTAATCTTAAATCCTCCTTCGCTGGATTTAAGGCTGAGCTTTTTCATGATCTCATCACTTTCTTTGGTGTAAATCACCGCCTGTGCATTTTCTGCGTTAATTTCGTTTAGCCAGTGGTTAATCGTAAAATAGGGATTATTCAGTACCAGTTTTCTCCATTCCACAATGTAATCATCACTTCTTCCGTTTTTTACTACCGGAAAAACGAAGTGAACATCGGGGTGAACCAGCTTATTGAACTTCACACACGACGGACAGACTCCACAAGCGTCTGTCTCACTGCGGTTCGTGCAACTCAGGTAGCGTGCATAGGCTAATGCCAATGGAAACTTGCCCACACCTTCAGGCCCGCAGAAAAGTTGGGCGTGTGGTATGCGTCCTTCGCTGACTTCTTGTATCAGTCGCTGCTTGGCTGCCTCTTGTCCGATGACGTCTCTGAAAAACATAGTTTAATAAATCGCTTTGGCTACTTCTTTTATACTGTCCACTGCTCCGATGGAGTAAAAGTGGATACTGGGTACACCGGCGGCCATCAGCTCTTTACATTGGTTGATACACCATTCGATACCCACTTTGCGGGCTTCCTCGTCTGTTTTGCACTTCAGTGCTTCCTGGGTTAGTTCTTCCGGAAGGTCTACCTTAAATGTTTTCGGAACCATGCTTAGTTGGGATAACTTCTTGAAAGGTTTGATGCCCGGAATAATCGGGATGTGTATTCCTGCCTGGTGTACTCTTTCTACGAAATCAAAGTATTTCTTGTTGTCATAGAACAATTGTGTCACAGCATATTCGGCTCCGGCTTCCACTTTCTTTTTCAGCCAATAGATATCCATGTCGATGTTAGGTGCTTCTTCATGTTTTTCCGGATAACAGGCCACTCCATAAGAGAAAGGAGTATTTGTTACTTTCATCTCCGAACCGTCTACAAAGATACCTTTATTGAAATTATTGATCTGTTCCTGTAACTCTAAAGCATGATGATGTCCGTCTCCTTCGGGGGTAAAAACCGATTCGTGCTTTGCTTTATCTCCACGGAGAACCAACAGATCGGTAATTCCCAGGAATTGTAGGTCGAGCAGTACGTATTCAGTTTCTTCCTGAGTAAAACCACTGCACAGAATGTGAGGTACTACCGTCATATTATACTTGTTCTGGATAGCAGCTGCTACAGCTACGGTTCCCGGACGTCTTCGTAGCCGATTGCGCTGATAAAGCCCATTCCCCAGATCTCTGTATACATATTCACTGCGGTGCGTAGTGATATTGATATACTTGGGGTCAAATTCTCGTAATGTATCTATGGTTTGATACAGCTTCTCAATACCTGTACCTTTCAGAGGAGGAAGTATTTCAAAAGAGAAGGCTGTTTTTTCGTTGCTATGTATTAAGTCAATTACTCTCATTGTTTCTTTATTCGTCGTTGCTCTCCTTATAATAAGGTGCATATTGGGACAAAAATACGAAAAAAAGATGAAATGAAATCGTTGTGGAACCCTAAAAGATTGCTATCTCTTCCGGTTATGAATCTTTTTTGGCTGTTAACCGATACTTTTAATGAATGAAAGGCAAGATTTACATGGACAGATGCTCCTTTGGGGATATTTTTAAAGTTCGGTTTTGTTGTCCCTTCTGTTGATTTTGCTGGTGTATTTGTTCTTTTATTCCTTATGACAGAAGTCTTAGAACTACCTTATGACGGTACATCTTGTTTATTTTGAAAGACCTTTGCGCTTGAATTGCGAAAGAATCATAATTAGCTGATTTTGCCCTGGAAAACGATGAAAGAAAGTTTTTGTCTGTTACTATAACTGCTTTCATATGCTTTGGTAGAACATGCCCTGTTTTTTGGGGGGGAGAGAAATTATGGCAAAATGTGCTTTTAACATTAGTCTTTTATCTTTTCTTTTCGTCCCATTTCACTCTTTCCCGGTCTCTTTCCTTTTTTCTTTTTGTATCTTTCATCTCCCATCCGCTTTTCTGTCCTCTCCTCCGCGAAATGCATTTCTATCTTCCATCTTCCACCTTTTTCCATCTTTTTATCTGATTATCATTTATTTACCCTGGTGGAAGA
>UMKD01017649.1_pt1 | contig 15353 bp, 9 predicted proteins | sample 1966221 | NCBI WGS metagenome assembly UMKD01 (sample SAMEA4836167, study PRJEB28245) | human gut metagenome | biome: gut microbiome; material: fecal sample | place: Denmark | collected 2008
GGTGCAGATAACGGTTACTTGCTGACCGACCGTGCTTTCGCCGGTGCAGATACACTGGCTACTTCTTACGCGCTGGCTACTGCTATCCGCAAAATAGGTAACTGTGACATTATTATTGGTGGTCGTCAGGCTATCGACGGGGATACGGCGCAAGTAGGTCCGCAGGTAGCAGAAAAGTTGGGATTGACCCAAATCACATACGCAGAAGAAATTCTGGAAGTAGGTAAAGACAAGATTACAGTGAAACGCCACATCGACGGTGGTGTTGAAACCGTAGAGGGCCCGTTGCCTATCGTGATTACTGTCAACGGCTCGGCAGCTCCTTGCCGTCCGCGCAACGCGAAACTGGTGCAGAAGTACAAACATGCCAAAACTGTTAGCGAAAAACAGCAAGGTAACCTTGATTATACTGACCTGTATGACAAACGCGACTACCTGAATCTGGTAGAATGGAGCGTAGCCGACGTAAACGGTGACCTCGCACAATGTGGTCTGTCCGGTTCGCCGACAAAAGTGAAAGCCATTCAGAACATCGTGTTCCAGGCTAAAGAGAGCAAAACCATTAGCGGCAGCGACCGTGACGTGGAAGACCTGATTGTTGAACTGTTAGCTAACCATACTATCGGATAATCATGAATAACTTATTTGTATATTGCGAAATAGAAGAAGGTAACGTTGCAGACGTTAGCCTCGAACTTCTGACCAAAGGTCGTTCGTTAGCCAACCAGTTGAACTGTCAGCTCGAAGCTGTAGTTGCCGGAAGCGGCCTCAAAGATATTGAAAAACAAATCCTTCCTTACGGAGTAGACAAACTCCACGTTTTCGACGGAGAAGGACTTTATCCTTATACTTCACTCCCCCACACCGCTATCCTGGTGAACCTTTTCAAAGAAGAACAACCGCAAATCTGCCTCATGGGTGCCACCGTTATCGGTCGCGACCTCGGCCCGCGTGTTTCTTCCGCTTTGACCAGCGGACTGACTGCCGACTGTACTTCTCTGGAAATCGGTGACCACGAAGACAAGAAAGAAGGCAAAGTTTATAAAAACCTGTTGTATCAGATCCGTCCGGCATTCGGCGGCAACATCGTTGCAACGATTGTAAACCCGGAACACCGCCCGCAAATGGCAACCGTTCGCGAAGGTGTGATGAAGAAAGAAATCCTCTCCCCGACTTATCAGGGAGAAGTGATCCGCCACGACGTGAAGAAATACGTTGCCGACACGGATTATGTAGTGAAGGTAATCGAACGCCATGTGGAAAAAGCCAAGAACAACCTGAAAGGTTCTCCGATTATCGTAGCCGGCGGTTACGGTGTAGGTTCGAAAGAAAACTTCGACTTGCTGTTCGACCTAGCTAAAGAACTTCATGCTGAAGTAGGTGCCAGCCGTGCCGCTGTGGATGCAGGTTATGCAGAGCACGACCGTCAGATTGGACAGACAGGTGTCACGGTTCGTCCGAAACTTTACATTGCCTGCGGTATCTCCGGACAGATTCAGCATATCGCCGGTATGCAGGAAAGTGGTATCATCATCTCTATCAACAACGACCCGGACGCTCCGATCAACACGATTGCCGATTATGTAATCAACGGAACGATTGAAGAAGTTGTACCGAAGATGATTAAGTATTATAAACAAAATAGTAAGTAAGGAACAATGGCTAATTATTATACAGACATACCGGAACTCAAGTATCACTTGAACAATCCGATGATGAAGCGTATTTGCGAACTGAAAGAACGCAATTACAGAGATAAAGATGAATTCGATTATGCTCCGCTGGACTTCGAAGATGCCGTAGACTCTTACGACAAAGTACTGGAGATCACAGGAGAAATCACAGGAGAAATCATTGCTGCCAACGCAGAAGGCGTTGACGAAGAAGGCCCTCACTGCGCCAACGGACGTGTAGAATATGCTTCGGGTACGAAACAGAACCTCGACGCCATGGTGAAAGCCGGCTTGAACGGTATGACCATGCCCCGTCAGTTCGGCGGACTGAACTTCCCGATTACTCCGTACACCATGTGTGCAGAAATCGTAGCGGCTGCTGATGCCGGTTTCGGCAACATCTGGTCATTGCAGGACTGCATCGAAACATTATACGAATTCGGTAATGCCGACCAACACAGCCGTTTCATCCCCCGCATCTGCCAAGGCGAAACAATGTCTATGGACTTGACGGAACCGGATGCAGGCTCCGACCTTCAGTCGGTCATGCTGAAAGCGACTTACAGCGAAAAAGACGGCTGCTGGTTGCTGAACGGTGTAAAACGCTTCATTACTAACGGTGACGCGGATATCCACCTCGTACTGGCACGTTCGGAAGAAGGAACTAGAGACGGTCGCGGTTTGTCTATGTTCATCTATGACAAGCGTCAGGGGGGAGTTAATGTCCGTCGTATCGAAAACAAACTCGGTATCCACGGTTCTCCTACTTGCGAACTGGTATACAAGAATGCAAAAGCCGAACTTTGCGGTGACCGTAAGCTTGGCTTGATTAAATATGTAATGGCGTTGATGAACGGTGCCCGTCTGGGTATTGCCGCACAATCGGTAGGATTGAGCCAGGCTGCTTACAACGAAGGATTGGCTTATGCCAAAGACCGCAAACAGTTCGGAAAGGCAATTATCGAATTCCCGGCTGTTTATGATATGCTTGCCATCATGAAGGGTAAGTTGGATGCAGGACGTGCACTACTGTATCAAACAGCACGCTACGTAGACATCTACAAAGCACTGGATGACATCGCCCGCGAACGTAAACTGACTCCGGAAGAACGTCAGGAACAGAAGAAATACGCCAAACTGGCCGACAGCTTCACTCCGCTTGCCAAAGGTATGAACTCCGAATATGCCAACCAGAATGCTTACGACTGTATACAGATACACGGTGGCTCGGGCTTCATGATGGAATATGCTTGCCAACGCATCTACCGCGATGCACGTATCACCAGTATCTACGAAGGTACAACTCAGTTGCAGACCGTAGCCGCTATCCGTTACGTAACGAATGGCTCTTACATCGCTACTATACGCGAGTTCGAGGCTATCCCCTGCTCACCGGAAATGGAACCGCTGATGTCTCGTCTGAAAAAAATGGCAGATAAGTTCGAAGCCAGTACCAACGCAGTGAAAGAAGCACAAGATCAGGAACTGCTCGACTTCACAGCCCGCAGATTAATGGAAATGGCTGCCGACATCATCATGTCTCACCTGCTGATTCAGGATGCAAGCAGATCTTCCGAACTGTTCTCTAAATCTGCACACGTATATCTGAACTATGCGGAAGCAGAAGTGGAAAAACATGCTAACTTTATCAGCAACTTCGATAAAGAAGACTTGGCTTTCTATAAGAAGTAACAGAATATTATACAACGCAAGGGCTGGATTTGCCTGCTCGAATATGATAATCTTTACGTATTCGGGCGGACAAATCCGGTCCTTTCTGTTTGATATCCCCTCCCCTTCGTTCGAACCGGCTATGTCTCACCCAATTAAGTTTCTCTATATCTATAAAAATATACCCCACTTATTTCTACTTTTTCTCATTATTATTCCATACATTTGTCTGTCAGGAAATAGGCAATCATTTACAACAATTAAAAGAGAATAATATGGCATTTAGACTCAGGCCTTTACATGAGGACACACTACAATTTGCTGGCTTATCAAACACACAAATTCTGATTTTAGCCCTTGAAGCTTCTCAAAAGTTAGAATGGAATATTGAAGAACTCACTCTTGAAGGTGTCCGTTTTGATGTCCCTATGAGTATAAAATCCCATGGAGAGGAAATCACAGTCTCTATTCAGGAAGGAAGTGACGGAGAAATATCTGTTCGCAGTCAAAGCATTGCCATGCAACTGGTAGACTATGGCAAGAACAGAAAAAACATCCAAAGTTTGCAGAAGGCAATGGAAGAAATAAAATCAACTCTTTCTCCGGAAGAATTAGAGCAAAAAGCCAAAAAACTGGAAGATGATTTTAACCGGCCGTTGACCGAGGAAGAAGAAGCATATCTCAAAGAAATAGAAAAGAAATCATCCTTTATCAGTTTCTTCATTCCCCGGAAAGGATTTATAGCGACTCCTATCCTAATGGACCTTAATCTTCTGATCTTTATCTTAATGGTGGCTTTCGGAGTGGGAATCCTGGAACCTTCCACACTGGCCTTACTGAAATGGGGGGCTGATTTTGGACCGCTAACCCTTACCGGAGATTGGTGGCGCGCCATAACCTGCAACTTCATACATATCGGCGCTTTCCACTTGCTGATGAATATGTATGCTTTCATGTATATCGGACTTTGGTTGGAGGACCTGATAGGAACGCGGCGTATGTTCATCTCCTATCTGCTCACCGGGGTTTGTTCGGCAGCCTTCAGTCTTTATATGCACGCCGAAACAATCAGTGCCGGAGCTTCAGGAGCGATCTTCGGACTTTACGGCATCTTTCTGGCTTTCCTCCTTTTTCACCACATCCCGAGAGCACAACGGAAAGCATTATTAATTAGTATCCTTCTTTTCGTAGGCTACAATCTGGTATATGGCATGAAAGCAGGAATCGATAATGCCGCACATATCGGTGGATTGCTCAGTGGCTTTCTTTTGGGAATCATTTATGTAATCAGTTACAGATTTGAGAAGAAGGATGCACAAAGAACTATTTCTATTGTAGGGGAACTGGGGATCTTCGGAATCTTCCTGTTCAGTTTCCTCGGACTTTGCCAGAACATCCCTTCAACATATCGGGAAATACGTAAGGAATGGGAAAGCGGAATCGTGGAAGCTTATCTTAACGGTGAACTGGAAGAGGAAAATGACAACCAGCCTGCAACGAATACGCCAAGCAAGTCGTCCACCCTGCAAATGCCACCTTATACCCCTGTCGGCAACAATGACACATGGCTTTCTTTCTATGATGCAACAACAAATTTCAGTTGCCAATATCCTACAAACTGGCATAAGATAACAGGTGCGCGAGGACTGACTCCCACTGCGGAACCTCCTTTTCTAATGCTCGTCAATGGAGGAAACCAATTAACTGCCGTCGCGCTTACCTATGACACACGGAAAGAGTTTGAACGCATAAAAGAACTGACACTCCTGCTCCCGAGAAATACAAATGGAGAGCCTTCGGAGGATTATAAACAAAGCAACGTAACGATCAACGGCCTGCCTATGACACAGACCTCGAATCCATTGCATATCGGAGCTCCCGATGAGCCAGGGCATGACGTACAGCAAATTGCATTACGTTATTTCCAGGAAGATCAACTAAGAGTCTTTTCCATAGTAATGCTTGTCTACGACAAGGAAGCACAAGCAGACTTGGAAGCTATTGTATCAAGCATTCAAATAACCAAATAAAGTAAACAATGAGAGTATACATTCAAGTAAAACAACTGGGAAAGCGAAAGTGCTGCATTGAAAAGCTACCCGTCGACTTTTCTGTTCCTCCCACCAATGTGCAGGAGTTGATTGCAAGTATTGTCAGCTGGCAAGTAAGCAAATATAACGATCGCCTGCAACAGAGTGAAGTATTGCAATATCTCACCCGGGAAGAAGTTGAGGACAAGGCTGCCTCCGGAAAGGTAGGCTTCGAAGTAAACTATAACGGCAGACCGGCCGCAGAAACTGAAGCAATCGTCAATGCGCTGCAATCTTATGAGGACGGAATTTTCCGTATCTTTATAGATGACACGGAAGCAGGCGGGCTTTCTTCTCCTGTTGTATTAAAAGAAGAAACTACACTGACCTTTATCCGACTGACTATGCTATCGGGAAGATTATGGTAAGTATCTATAATAACCCCCAAAAAACAGATAATCATGAGAATCATTTACAATGAAGATTTGAATAAACGAATCATCCCGTATGTGGACAAATTAATAAAGAATAAAAAAAAGCTGGATAAAGAAACGGCTGTTCTCTTCGATGTATTCATTCAATATCTTGACATGGATACCCGCTACGGGACGTATGGCGAGCAATTGGAACCTTGTATCACCGAAATCATCCGAGAGGAAAGTATCAGGAATGTCGCCCATCTTTTTGACGGAAAACTAAATAAACTACTTCTCTACTTATTGGGGGACGAATATGCCGGGCTGTTTCATACTTACTTGAAAATCAAGGCCCGTTGCCCGTATACTTGTGGGTATTCACGACGTTCACAACGTTCGGTTGACCCGACCCTGCATCTCAACCATGTGACAGATGCACTGACCCAGTTTCTGAAACTACGTGCAACCGGGTTTAACGAACAGGCCATACTCAACGGAGGAAGAACACCGGAAGAAATAGAAACAATCAAAGACGCTATGAGTTGCCAGAGTTGGATGGCTGCCCAAATAGCGGAAGGAAATGCCACCGTCATTGAGTACTTGCAAAACGTGCTGACCAGCGAAAACAATGCCAACCGTCTGAATCAGGGACACCTTCAAGCTATCGCTGCCAGCGGATACCGTCCGTTGCTCGAACTGGAAGGGAAGTTATTGTTGGCTGCCAAACTGCAAGAAGGACTCCGGCAAGCTATCGTAGAGACAATGGACGAAGGCTGTCCCGAAAGCTACCTCTACCTATTTTCCATTATCTACGACAACGGACTTCAACGCTTTGCTTCCGTGAAACGCGGCATAGCAGTCAGTACAGGTATCGGCGAACAGGACAGCAGTGACCGTATCACCAATAAATATGTAGAACTCATCCGGCATTTCCTGAATAATCAAGAGGACGCCCGCAAGGCTCTCCAAAGCAAAGACACAACCAAGCTTTACTTGGCATTATGGAGTATCGGATTCTATAATACGGAAGACATTCAGGCACTTATACCGCAAATCATCAAAGAAGGTGCTAAATATCAGGTAGAAACTCTCCTCTATTTCCTGCGTTGCACGCAATATACAGGGATGAACCATCGCATCAGCAAAGAAGCGCTGGAAGTATGGCACAACGAACCTTCGGTGGTTGCATCCATTCTTCCTCTCTATATGAACGGGATCTATCTCAGCCGGTACGGCAATTACCAAGAAGGTCCGCAACTTATCGACTACTTCGAAACAAAAGAAGAAGCGGTCCGCCACTATGAATACCTGAAACAAGTCTATCAGTCAATCTCTGCCAAAGAGACTTACTCTCCGTACATATTCTTCTGGGAAAGTGCATTCCTCACCCGTTCGGACATTGTACTCAAAATGGCATACATCACCTGGATGCTGCATGACTCGGCATTAAGGGACGATCTCTGTGCTTATCTGCCTACTCTGGAAACTTATATGAGAGCAGGATATATCGGCATTGTACTGAATCCTCCCACCAGCCAATTACAAGAAGAATACGTACTTCAATCACTCGGTGACCGTTCGGTAGATGTACGCGACGAAGCTTATAAAGTATTGTCCGATATGACTTTATCGCCCGAACAGAACCTGAAGGTAGAGGAATTGTTACGATTCAAATACAGCGAGATGCGTATTAACGCTATCAATCTGCTGATGAAACAGCCGAAAGAACAACTGGCAGACAGTATCCGCCGCTTACTGACAGATAAGGTATTGGAACGCCGTCTGGCCGGTCTGGATATGATGAAGACTATCCATAATACAGAATTTCTACAGGATATCTATCAGGAACTTCTTCCTGTTGTCAAAGAAATCCGAAAACCGAACGCCAAGGAAAAGGTATTGATAGAGTCTCTGATTGGCGACGGAACGGAAAAGACAGTCACACAGCACTACACGAAAGAGAACGGTTTCGGACTGTACGACCCTGCCCTGGAAGTCAACCTGCCGGAAATCACTCCGGACAAAGGATTCAATGTGAGAAAAACATTTGAACTTATCTGCTTCGGAAGGGCAAAGCTCATCTTCAAGAAGCTGAATAAATACATTGAAACATATAAGAACGCGGAGTTTAAGAATAGCTACGGGGAAGCGTGCCTGATAGGCAATAGTGTCTTGATAAACTGGAGTAACTACGGAGGATTGAGCGGACTCGGACGTCCGGAACTTTGGAAAGCCTTCTATGAAGAAGAGATAGGCAGTTATGACAAATTACTGATGATGAGCTTCATGCTTGCATCGACAGGAACTCCCCAGGATGAAGACGATTATGACGAGGAAGATGAGGAAGACAGAAAAGCAGACCAGAAATCGGCCAATAGCTTCGATCCGCTTATCAACCGGATGTATACAGGTGTCGTCTATCGCGGGCTGCAAAAAGAACTCCGCAAGCTGACATATTACGATCAGATTAACGATATCATCGAAGCACTGGCTCATGAATACAGGGATGAAGCTGCCTATCAACAGTTATCCGTCAATATGCTGCTCCAATTATTGCCATTGCTGAATACAGAAAACATTTTCCGTCAATATACCAACAAGCACGCATGGCTCAGGGATAAAATGGAATACGGAAAGAAACAAATCGTTTACCCGATACACAACAACAAGTTTGTAAACTTCTGGCTCGAAATACCTCAAAAGCCGATCAGCGATGATCTGTTCGTACGCTACTTCACCGTACGCTACCAGCTCTACAAGCTCACCAATTACATGGAGCATACACCCGAACTGGAAGAAACGGACTCTTACCTCCAGGCTACGGACTTCGCCCGAGCATGGATGCTGGGATTAATTCCGGCCGAAGAAGTTTACCGGGAAATGATGGGACGTGTCAACTCCCCCAGCCGCGTAGAGGCTATCACAAAAGTATTGAATGACAATTTCCGTTTCAGTAAAGAGAAAGAAAGGTATGCCGATATCAAAGGAATCGACTTCTCTCTGTTCCGTTCACTGGCACAAAAGGTGGTCGACAGGATTCTGGAAATAGAATTGAAACGGGGAGATTCCGAAACGCAGGTAACCAGTCTTGCCGAAGAATTGTCTTATGTCTACGGAGCCAAAACGTTCATCGGCATCCTGCAGGCATTCGGCAAAGATACCTTCATTCGCGACAGCTATAACTGGAACAATACGAAACGCGGAGTATTGAGCAGCCTGCTCCACGCCTGCTATCCACTGCCGACAGACACAAGTGCCCAACTGAAAAAGCTTGCAAAACAGGCTGAAATCAGCAATGAACGACTGGTAGAAGCTGCCATGTTCGCCCCGCAATGGATAGAACTTACCGAGAAGGCGATCAATTGGAAGGGACTGACAAGCGCGGCTTATTATTTCCATGCCCATACCAATGAAACCTGCGATGACAAAAAGAAAGCGATTATCGCCCGCTATACCCCGATTGATGTGGAAGACCTCCGGGAAGGCGCATTTGACATTGACTGGTTCAAAGATGCATTCAAGACTATCGGCAAACAACGCTTTGAAGTAGTCTACAATGCCGCCAAATATATTTCATGCAGCAACAGCCATACCCGTGCCCGCAAGTTTGCCGACGCAACCAGCGGCACGGTAAAGGCGGCAGATGTAAAGAAGGAAATCATTGCCAAACGGAACAAGGATTTGTTGATGAGTTACGGACTGATCCCATTGGGACGCAAAGCAGACAAGGAGTTGCTGGAACGTTACCAATACTTGCAAAAGTTCTTGAAAGAAAGCAAGGAATTCGGTGCACAAAGACAGGAAAGCGAAAAGAAAGCCGTCAGCATCGCACTGCAAAACCTTGCACGTAATTCCGGCTACGGAGACGTCACCCGCCTGACATGGAGCATGGAAACGGAGCTGATTAAAGAACTGCTCCCTTACCTGACTCCCAAAGAGATAGACGGTGTGGAAGTATACGTGCAAGTCAGCGAAGAAGGCAAGTCAGAGATCAAGCAGATCAAAGCGGGCAAAGAACTCAACAGTATGCCCGCCAAACTGAAAAAACATCCGTATGTAGAAGAACTGAAAGCGGTGCATAAGAAGCTGAAAGACCAGTATACCCGTTCGCGCATTATGCTGGAGCAAGCAATGGAAGACTGTACCCGTTTTGAAGAAAGCGAGTTGCGCAAGCTGATGCAAAATCCCGTTATATGGCCGTTGCTGAAACATCTGGTCTTTATCTGTAACGGACAAACAGGTTTCTACACTGACGGATTGCTGGTGACGGCAAACGCCGTCTGCCTCCCGTTAAAAGCGAAAGACGAGTTACGCATCGCCCACCCCACCGACTTGTATGCAAGCGGCAACTGGCACGCATATCAGAAATTCCTGTTCGATAAAGCAATCCGCCAACCTTTCAAACAGGTGTTCCGCGAGCTCTACGTTCCTACTTCCGAAGAGGCGGAAGCAACACAATCCCGCCGCTACGCCGGCAACCAGATTCAACCGCAGAAAACAATTGCCGTACTGAAGGGACGTCGTTGGGTAGCCGACTATGAGGACGGACTTCAAAAGATCTATTACAAAGAGAATATCATTGCCAATATTTACGCAATGGCCGATTGGTTCTCGCCTGCCGACATCGAAGCTCCTACGTTGGAATATGTTTGTTTCTACAACCGGAAGGATTATAAGCCCATGAAGATTTCGGAGATTCCTCCCGTTGTGTTCTCCGAAGTAATGAGGGATGTAGACCTTGCCGTAAGCGTGGCGCACGCCGGAAGTGTAGATCCGGAAACCAGTCACTCTACGATCGAAATGCGTAGCGTATTGGTGGAACTGACAATGCCGTTGTTCCATTTCAACAATGTGAAGGTGGAAGGCAACTTTGTCCGTATCGAGGGCAAGCTGGGCAAGTACAACATTCACTTGGGAAGCGGTGTGATTCATCAGGAAGGAGGCGCACAGATTGCCGTTCTCCCGGTACATTCACAAAACCGCGGACGCTTGTTCCTGCCATTTGTGGATGAGGACCCGAAAACGGCTGAAATACTGACGAAGATTATCTTCTTTGCAGAAGACGACAAGATAAAAGATCCAAGTATATTAAATCAAATCAAGTAACAACCGATATGGCAGAAAATTTATCAATCAACGCGGGAAGCAAGGAGGAAAAGTATCGTGAACTACTCCCTCAGTTATACGCATTAATAAGTACGGAAACGGATTTCATAGCCAATCTTGCGAATCTTTCCGCCGCATTAAAGCAGACTTTCAATTTCTTCTGGGTAGGCTTTTATCTGGTGAAAGGCGATGAGCTTGTGCTAGGTCCGTTTCAAGGGCCTATCGCCTGCACTCGTATCCGTTTTGGCAGAGGAGTTTGCGGCACGGCCTGGAAAGAAGCACATACGCTGATTGTTCCTGATGTAGAACAATTTCCCGGCCACATTGCATGCAGTTCCGATTCCAAATCGGAAATAGTTGTACCGATGATGAGAGAAGGGAACGTGATCGGAGTGCTGGATATTGACAGTGATTCATTGGATAGTTTCGATGATATTGATGCGCACTATCTGGAAGAAATCTGTACATATCTCCGATAGTCATATTCTCCCGGAACAGTCTTATTAAAACAGAGGCTCTGATTGAGTGAATCAGAGCCTCTGTTTACTATAAATGAAGCCTCTGTTTAGTACAAACAGAAGCTTTATTTTTCTACCAGTCAGTATCTTCTATTTCCCGTTTGCGGTATAGCGTAAGCTGCTTACGGAGTGAGTCCATTTCGCGTTTCATCTCCTCCATTCTTTCCAACAAGTGATGAATGGCGTCAATGCCTTCCATATTAATGGACAAGTCATAATACATCCTGCTATAACGTTCCACGTCCGGAAGTTCGGACACGAGCAGATAATGTTCACTACCTTCAGTGTGTACGTTAATTAAACCGCCTTCTTCCAACAATTCAATGAATGAAGGCTCAATATGACATTTGTGACAGTATTCACTGACAATAATTAATTCGGTCTGCATGGTACTCATTCATTTTAGTTCATACTCTGTAATTGACGGAACAACTCTTTCTGTTTGTCGGTCAAATTCGTAGGAATCTTAACGGAATAGGTCACAATCAAGTCACCGAATTGTCCTTCCTTCTTATAAACCGGGAATCCTTTTCCTTTCAAGCGTACTTTCGTACCGTTCTGTGTTTCCGGCTTTATCTTCAGTTTCACTTTACTGTCCAAAGTGTCGACTATCTTCTCACCTCCCAATACGGCAGTGTAGAGATCTATTTCCACATCAACATACAGGTCGTCGCCCAAGCGTTTGAAAACAGGATCTTCGGCAATGACAAATGTAATGTACAAGTCGCCTGCAGGTCCCCCGTTGATACCTTCGGCTCCGTAGCCCTTCAGCTTAATCACCTGACCGTCGGCTACACCGGCAGGAATAGTGATACGTACCTGTTTACCGTTGACGGTCAATATCTGTTTATGCGTCTGAGCAGCATCACGAAGCGACAGATGAAGCTCCGCATTAAAGTCCTGTCCACGGAATCCCGCAGCACCTTGTCCCTTGCCTCCCCTGTGGCCGAACATCGACTCGAAGAAGTCAGAGAAGCCACTGGCGTTACCTCCGGAAAAGCCTTCTCCATCGGAGCTATACCAATATGTTCCGTTACCATCGGAGAAACCTTGTCCTCCGCCACCGAATCCGCCAAAGCCGCCCGCACCACCAAAGCCTCCGGCCTGTTGCTGCGCTCGTTTCTGTGCTTCGAATTCATCAGCATGCTTCCAATGTTCTCCGTACTCATCATACTTTTTACGTTTCTCAGGGTCACTCAGTACCTCATTGGCTTCATTGATTTCCTGAAACTTATCCTTTGCACTAGGGTCGTTAGGATTCAAGTCAGGATGATACTTCCGGGCCAACTTACGAAAAGCCTTTTTGATATCATCTTGTGAAGCACTCTTGTCAACTCCAAGAATCTTGTAATAATCTATATAGGCCATGTTTTATGAATTTAATCGTTCATACATCATATTGCAAATAACACGCCAATCTGTCTTTTGGATGAAAATTTTAGCAAGTATTAAGTTTAGGTGTTGATTTCCTGTTTTTCCAACATATGGAAGTCCTGTTTCTTCATCCCTAAATCATCCAACGGACGAGGTTCGTTATGGTCGTTCAGATAGACTCTCGGCCTCATTTTATAAAGAGGGGTTGCCACAGATTGCGAATCATCCCGGTAAGGAGTTTTTATTCCTCCCAAGTCCAGCATCGTCGGAAAGAAGGAACTGCTGGAGGAAATATTCTTTTCTTTATTAGCCGTCACAGCTTCCCAGTGTTCGGGATAGGCTTCCCGATAACTGTCGGACATCCAGATAAGAAACGGAATATGAAGCTGATAATAGGACGGTACAGGTGAGGCATGAAGGAAAAGATGACGGGGGTCGTCAAAAATATCTTCTCCGTGATCGGATGTATAAATCAAGGCTGCATCTGTACCTTGATTCTCCAACATACCGATAAGGCGTGCCAATAAGCTGTCCGTGTAACGGACAGAGTTATCGTATGCATTTACCAGATTATCCCGAAATTTCCTTTCCGCCTCAACCGGATAGTCCGGTGTAAAGAAAGCGTCTCCCGACGGATAACGTTCCCGATAGTTGAAATGAGAACCATAGGTGTGAAGGACGATAAATTGTTTTTTTGCACCTTTGGCCAGTTCCTGCTCTACCAATTTCAAGAGTTCATTGTCAGAAGGATTATAGGAAAAATCCAACGAATCCTCTTTTATAAAATCAAAGGTATCAGCTTCCCTTCCGAAAAAGTCGATGAAAGAATGATTAAAACGTTGGTTAGAGAAAAAAGCTGTCCGGAAGCCCGCTTCTTTAAAGGCAGTAATGATTCCTTTCCGATGGTAAATAGAGTCATAACTGCAAGCAGTAACGTCAGACAATAACATAGGCACACTTTTATGCGTGGTATTCGATTCTGTCAGCACTTTCGGGAAAGCAACCAATCCCGACTGCTGGACAAGCAACGGATTCGTTTCCCGTTCATAGCCATACAGTTGCCAGTTTAATGCACGGGAGGTTTCGCCCACTACCATCACGTACACCTCTTGTTTCTCCTCCGGATGCGTAGCTTGGGCATGGAAGGTAAAGTCTTTGGAAGTGTGGTGATAGTTCTGCGTCAAGGCAGTCCGCTGAAAAGCAAGCCCTACGTTATAACAGACATTCAAAGGGTATAAGTCCGATTTCAGTTCATAGCCGGGATCCTGTACGTATGCCCCGGCAAGGCTGAGAAGGGAGACTCCGAAGACGACGAAAGCCCTTTTACGTTCTCTGCGGATAAACGCTGCCGATAACATTCGTTTTCGGACGATTGAAATGGTAGCCAACACCAAAGCCGGTATATACAGTATCACCACAACGACAATGGCAGGCGTCAGATTGCCAAGCAGTTCCATAGCTTCGCTCGAATTGGTGGTCACCAGGTTCAGAAACATATCGACAGCAATAATGGACTGCCCGAACAGATAGAGCAACACAATCTGGAACGCTCCGAAAAAGAGAAACAGGAACAAAATCCAAAGCATTTTACCGCAATTTCTCGATAGTGTCATTAGCAGGTAATAACATCCAAAAGGTAACAGGACATTGCAGACCTTTGCTATAAACGACAGCGGCTCCGTAAAACAGAGCACAATATTAGGTACTATCAGGATGAACAGAAACAAGTAAAACAGATGTTCCTGATTCTCCAACCATTTCTTTATGTTCTTAAAAAGCTTCATTTATATTAAAAATAAATCCGGTCTGGTGTTTACCAAAACCTAAATCCAAACGTACATTTACTCTCTTTTTAAATTCCCAACGATAACCAAAACCATAATTAGGAAGAATATGTTTCGGAGTAAACGCAGAAAATTCCGGGAAGATTGTTCCTGCCCCTGCCCATACAGCTACCCCATTTCGCTTCCAGACATGCTGGCGAAGTTCTATTTGTGCATCCATAGCACACTTGTCACGATAACGTCCTTCATAATATCCGCGCATCGAATAAGAATTTCCCAATGTTGCCATTAATCCCCAAGGGGTATCTCCATAAGTCAGCAGAGTGTGAAACTGTCCGGCCAATATCCCTCCCTTCCATATAGGGTGATAATAACTGGTGGTCAGTTCCGTACTGCTGAAAGCATATTTATTACCAAAGAAGGCGGGGCTGAACCGTTGGTCTATCCTCAGATAATATCCACGATAAGCATTGGTCAGGAAATCACGTGAATCATAAAGAAGGGAAAGGCCGAGACTCGTATTCGTTGTCCGTGCCGCCATTCCTTCCCAAAGCTCCGGTTTTTCTAAATCCCGTCCGTCAATATAGTCGAATACGGCCATTGGACCGATATAAAAGTTCTTTGCCATTCGGAACATAAAATCGACTTTTACCTGTGCCTGAAAACGTTTATAGTCACTTTCGTTATCGGAGTTTGCCCCATTGTCGTATCCTCTCCCCCAATAAAGGCTGGGAAAAGAATAAAACCTTAATTCCGCAACACTATAGTTTAACATTATTTA
>UMKD01043009.1_pt1 | contig 15170 bp, 13 predicted proteins | sample 1966221 | NCBI WGS metagenome assembly UMKD01 (sample SAMEA4836167, study PRJEB28245) | human gut metagenome | biome: gut microbiome; material: fecal sample | place: Denmark | collected 2008
GCAGCAACCGCCTTCTGAACCGTGGCTATGACCGCCACCGCCACAGCAACCACCTTCGTGGTCGTGGTCATGGTCGTGACCGCCTGCACCATGGACGTGGCCATGTGCGATTTCTTCTTCTGTTGCTTCACGGATAGCCATGATTTCAACATTAAATTTCAGGTTTTGACCTGCTAACATGTGGTTACCGTCAACGATAACTTCATCACCTTCGATACCTGTAATTTCAACAGGAACTGGGCCCATGTCAGTGTCAGCTAAGAAACGCATGCCGACTTCTAGCTCATCAACGCCCATAAATACATCTTTAGGAACACGTTGAACTAAGTTGTCATCGTATTGGCCATATGCATCGTCTGAAGCGACTTCAACATCGAAGTTTTCGCCAACAGAGCGACCTTCTAATGCTTTTTCTAAACCTGAAATTAAAGACCCACGACCATGCAAATAGTCCATTGGCGCGCTTGCTGGCGACTCATCAACTAAAACACCGTCTTCTGTTCTTACTTGATAAGCCAAGCTGACCACCAAGTCTTTTGCTACTTTCATGACATCTCCTACTACCCGTAAGGGAAAAATTTTTGCCAATTGTACCGAAAAACTATAGTGATGTATTGAGAATTGACAAATTTCTATTATTCAGGTGTAAAAATTCCAATAACCTGCTCTTTTTGCCTAACATGTCCCGTTGCTTCATCCCCTGCTTGGCGTTGCTGATCGCCGCAATTGACACACTCGACAACATCAATTTTATCTTCACGCCACATCATTAATGTGTCTTGTGACTTGCACTTAGGGCACGTCGCCCCGGCAATAAAGCGTTTACGTGTTGAAGCCATTTCTAACCCTTATTGTTCATTATTCCAGCTATGAGGCTGCCGATGTTCTCTTTGCATTTCCTTCTCAAAGAGTTCATTCAGTTCACGACGTGCCTCTTTAATGCGTGAAATTTGCCCGCTATCACTATTTTCATTCTCTGGGTAAATATCTCTAAGCATTTTCATGTCTAAACGGCGGAAATGCTGCTTCGCGCGATAAGCTTTATGAGGATGCATCCCTGTGCTAACAAGCGCTTTGCTTCCTAATTCAAGTGCGCTCGAGAATGTTTCACGGCTAAAATCAGTCACTCCACTTTGTAATAGCTCATGGGCCTCAAGGCGACCTTTAGCACGTGCAATAATATGCAAGTTAGGGAAGTTTTCTTGGCAAATTTGCACAATTTCCATCACTTCTTCAGGCACATCACTGGTGATGACGATAGATTTTGCTTTATCGGCTCCTGCTGAGCGTAATAATTGCAGTTCACGTGCATCACCGTAATAGACCGTATAGCCGTAGCGACGCATGGTACTAATCGCCGTAACATCTTGTTCTAGTACTGTAATTTTAACCTTATTCGCCATTAATAAGCGGCCAACCACCTGCCCCATGCGACCAAAACCGACCAAAATAACATGTGGGTCATTGTCTTCTACAAATGGTTTTTCGCTCGAGGCTGGTTGTTGATTATAACGGTAGTTTAAATAGGCATCTATCAACTGCATCACAAGTGGAGTAGTCATCATCGAAAGTGTGACAACTACCAGTAATAAGTCCATCTGCCGTTCATTTATCACACTTGCACCAAAAGCAGTTGCATAGATCACAAAAGCAAATTCACCACCTTGGCTAAGCACCCCGGAAAATTGAGCTCTTGCTCCATTTCGAAGCCTAGCGGCTAAACTCAGTCCGTAAAGCACTAACGCTTTAACTGCGACTAATACTGCAACAGCAATCAATACTTGTGGTAAATAGGCCCACAACACATCTAAATTCAATGACATACCTACTGAGATAAAAAATAGCCCCAGTAGCAGACCTTTAAACGGTTCGATATTAATTTCCAGCTCATGGCGGAACTCTGTTTCCGCTAACATGACCCCTGCCATAAAGGTTCCCAGAGCCATAGAAAACCCAAGGCTTTCCATAATGAGTGCGGAACCTAATACCACCAGCAGCGCTGCAGCCGTAAAAATTTCATGTACCCCAGATTTAGCGGCAAGCCTGAACATCGGCCGTAATAAATAGCGGCCAACTACCCATAAACCTGCGAACGCCACTATCTTCAAGCCAATTTTTTGCCAATCACTGGTTGCTGAGTCCCCAGCTAGCAACGGGATCAGTGCCATGATTGGGATCACGGCCATATCTTGGAAAAGTAAAACAGAAAAACCAAGTTGCCCGCTTTCTTTGTTGGACATCCCTTTTTCGTTCATCAACTGAAGTGCCATTGCCGTTGATGACATCGCCATTCCTAATCCACCAACAATGGCAGCTTGCCAAGAAAATTTGGCTAAAAACAACAGTGACGCCATGATAGCCGCAGTGACAACCACTTGAAGCGTACCTACACCGAAAATCGAGCGCCTAAGCTCCCATAATTTAGAAGGTTTTAGCTCTAACCCGATGAGAAACATCAGGAACACCACTCCCATTTCGGAGAAGTGCAAAATATCATCAACATTACGAATAAAGCCAAAAACAAATGGCCCAATCATGATCCCGGCAAGCAAATACCCCAGTACAGCACCTAAGCGGATTTTTTGTGCAATAGGTACCATGACTACCCCTGCGCAGAGGAAGATGATAACGGATTCAAATAGCCCTAGTTCTGACATTAGGATAACCCTCCCGCACCTAGCGGCTGTTGCATCCATTGGCGGTAGTCATCGATAATCTGTTCAAATCGTTCTTTAGGCTGCCGACGTGCTGCATAAATAATGGTTGGTTCTAGCCACTGCATATCACACATTAATGCGGTCAATTCAAATGGGCGAAGTATTTCTGTAAGTGGATAATGGTTATATCCATCATGTTGGTAAGCGTGAACAGGCTCGCCTGTGGTAATCACAGAACGCCAGTATTTGCCTTTTAATTTTTGGTACCCTACATCGGTCGCAAAACGGCGGGTTAACACGCGGTCAAACCACTCTTTCAACAACGCAGGGCAACTATATGTATAGAGAGGATGTTGAAAAATAATGATATCGTGCTGGCACAGTAATTTTTGTTCCGCGGTTACATCAATAAAATAATCTGGATAAATTGCGTATAAATCGTGTACAGTCACATGGTCAAAATCACGCACTGCCTCCAATAACGCCTTATTAGCCATCGATTCGTCGGGGTCCGGGTGAGCGTAGACCACCAGCACTTTCGGTGTATTTGACATCTTTCCCTCCTCAAAGGCGTGTCAGACGGAACATTTTCCGTTACCATGCAGCCTGCTAAATAGAGTTTACACCCTAAATATTGCAGTCTTTGTATTATTATTCAGGTGTATAGTCCAAGGTAATTTAACATATTTTTAATAGACGGTTGCTATGATTGTTTTCTCTTCACTCCAAATTCGCCGAGGTGTTCGTGTCCTACTAGACAATGCCACTGCGACTATTAACCCCGGCCAAAAAGTTGGTTTAGTGGGTAAAAACGGCTGCGGTAAATCGACGCTTCTTGCGTTATTAAAAGGCGAATTACAAGCTGAAGCAGGTTCTGCAACCTTTCCAAGCAATTGGTCCATGGCATGGGTGAACCAAGAAACCCCTGCCCTTGATGTGCCCGCTCTTGAATATGTGATTGATGGTGATCGCGAGTTCCGAGCTTTAGAGCAAAAACTTCAACAAGCCAATGAAAAAAATGACGGCCATGCCATCGCTGTGGTTCATGGGCAACTTGATGCCATTGATGCATGGACCATCCGCTCCCGTGCAGCCAGTTTGCTACATGGTTTAGGTTTCAGCCAAGCGCAATTAAACTCTCCAGTAAAATCATTTTCTGGTGGATGGCGGATGCGTTTGAACTTAGCACAAGCCTTGTTATGTCGTTCAGATTTATTGCTACTTGATGAACCAACCAACCACCTTGATTTAGATGCAGTAATTTGGTTAGAAAAATGGTTGAAAAGCTACCAAGGCACCCTGATTTTGATTTCCCATGATAGGGATTTCCTCGACCCGATTATTGATAAAGTGCTGCATATCGAACAAGAAACCATGTTCGAATACACGGGCAACTACTCTTCATTTGAACGTCAGCGCGCAACAAAACTGGCTCAGCAGCAAGCACTATATGAAAGCCAGCAGGCTAAAGCTGCACACTTGCAAAGTTATATTGACCGTTTTAGAGTGCAAGCCACCAAAGCTAAACAAGCACAAAGCCGCATTAAGATGCTTGAAAGAATGGAAATGGTTGCCCCAGCTCATGTGGATAACCCATTCCATTTTTCATTCCGTAAACCAGAAAGCTTACCGAATCCATTATTAAAAATGGAAAAAGTCAGCGCAGGCTATGGTGAAAAAGTCATCTTACAATCCATCAAGCTGAACTTAGTACCAGGCTCACGTATTGGATTATTAGGCCGAAATGGTGCAGGTAAATCCACATTAATTAAGATGTTAGCGGGCGATTTGCCACCGTTACAGGGGGAAATTTCCCTCGCAAAAGGGATTAAACTCGGTTATTTCGCCCAGCACCAATTAGAATATTTGCACCCTGAAGAATCCCCTTTGCAGCATCTTGCTCGCCTTGCCCCTGAGCAAACTGAGCAACAATTACGTGACTATTTAGGGGGCTTCGGTTTTAAAGGCGACCAAGTCACTGACCCAAGCGGCCGTTTTTCTGGTGGGGAAAAAGCGCGCTTAGTTCTCGCATTAATCGTCTGGCAACGCCCTAATTTACTGCTGCTCGATGAACCAACCAACCACTTGGACTTAGATATGCGACAAGCGCTTACTGAAGCCTTAATGGCCTTCGAAGGTGCTTTAGTTGTCGTTTCCCATGATAGGCATTTACTGCGCACCACTACCGATGAACTGTATTTGGTCCACGGCGGTACTGTAGAGCAGTTTGATGGTGATTTAGAAGATTACCAACAATGGCTGGCAGAGCAAAATAAGCTCGAATTACAGCAAGCACGTGATCAACAAGAGAAAGATAAGCCAGCAGCCGCTGCAACGGTGACGGCACAAGATAGAAAAGACCAAAAACGTCGTGAAGCGGAGTTCCGCCAACTGACTCAACCGATCCGCAAAAAAATCACGGAATTGGAAAAGCAAATGGATAAGCACTCGAATGCCCTAAATGAGCTAGAAGCAAAACTTTCTGATGCCACCATTTACGAACAAGATAAAAAAGCCGAATTGACGGAATGTTTGAAAAAACAAACAGAACACAAAGCGGCTCTTGAAGATGTGGAAATGGAGTGGATGGAACTGCAAGAGCAGTTAGAAACCATGACCAGTGAATTTGAATTAAATTAATTCGTTATAAAACATCACAATCCATTAAAATCACGAAAAGCTATCTTTTGATAGCTTTTCGTTTTTATCATTACTGAATCTTATTCTTTCACACACATCACATAATACTGGCCATCAATAATTTCAGTACCTTCGGTTTCATGTTCAAAACCCGGAAATTCGCTATCCCACGCTTGAAGACTATGCAAATAGCCGATATGCGGGCTATTTTTATCGCCAAAACTTTCACCTGATAACAACATAGGAATACCCGGTGGATAGGGAATAATCGAGTTAGCCGCAATACGTCCGGCTAGTTTATCTAAAGGAACCGCCTCAACGCGGTTAGCAACAATTTCTTGATAGGCATCGCGTGGGCTCATCATCACGGCGGGGAGTTGCTCATAAGCCTGATTTAACTGGCCACCTGGGTTATTTTTTTGTAGATACACAAACATTTTACTGCCTAAATCACGTAGCCCCATCTCGCCATAGATCTCTGGAGACGCTTCAACCACTTCAGGTAATACCTTTTTCAGTGCCGTATTGTTGTCATAATGGCGCTTAAACGACAGCAGCGCATTGACCAGGGTTCCCCATTTTCCTTTCGTAATCCCCATAGAAAACAAGAACATAATTTGGAAATCAGTCGTGCGGGTTGGTACAATACCATAGTGGTTTAACCATGCCGTGACTAACGCGGCTGGGACGCCGCTATCCAGTAATTTACCGTCATCTCCCATTCCCGGCGACAAAATACTCACCTTAATCGGGTCAAGCATCGCCCAATTTTCAGGGATATCTTTAAAACCATGCCATTTATCTTCAGGGTTCATCACCCAGCAGCTTTGCTCTTTCATCAACAGTTCAACAGGCGCATCTTCAAAAGCATAGCGCTTACCTGTTGCTGGGTCTTTCACCATTTCTTGATTCCATGGTTTGAAAAACCACTCATCGTCATTGATAAATTCTTTGTATAGGTAGCCCAGTGATTGACGGAAGTCGATAGCTTCACGGATGACTTCATCAGTGAGTGAACGCCCACTATTACCGTCCATCATGTCTGCGGCAATATCATTTGAGGCACAAATTGCATATAGCGGCGAAGTAGTCGCATGCATATGATAGGCTTGGTTAAAACGATTAAAATCAATCGCATTACGGCCATTTCGAATGTGGATAAATGAAGCTTGTGAAAGTGCATTCAATAATTTGTGCGTAGAGTGAGTTGCAAAAACGGTGGGCTCATCGTCTTTTCTAGGGTCATCACGCATCGCAAAGTGGTCGCGATAGATAGGGTTAAAGCGTGCGTAGCCGTACCATGCCTCATCAAAATGGATTCTATCCAATGATTCATCCAGCAAATCCTGTACTTTACGTGCGTGATAGCACACGCCATCGTAAGTACAGTTGGTTACGACGCTATATGCAGGACGTTTGCCTATTTTATCCGAAGTTAATGGATTTTTAGCGATTTTTTCAGTAATCGCTTCGGGTGTCATTTCTTGAGGATAAATCGGGCCAATGATGCCATAACGATTACGGCTTGGTGTCATATAAACCGGTTTTGCCCCTGTTAAGATCAAACCTTGCTCAATAGATTTGTGGCAGTTACGGTCAATCACAACAACATCATCATCTGTCATACAAGCTTGCATAATCGTTCGGTTCGAACCCGATGTTCCCACAACCACGGAGTAAGATTGGTCAGCACCAAATATACGCGCAGCATTCCTTTCACACTCACCAAATGCGCCGGTATGGTCTAACAGTGAACCCACAGCAACCCGCTCAATACCGATATCCGTCCGAAATAAGTTTTCACCAAAGAAATCATGATAAATGCGACCTGCGGGAGTTTTGGTGAACCCAACACCACCTTGATGCCCCGGTGCTGCCCATGAATATTCATGTACATCACTGTATTTAATCAAACTTTTCATCAAAGGGGGCAGTAAATTGGCGCGGTAGCGGATGATCGCGGCAAGGACACGACCTGCAATAAAATCTGCGGAGTCTTCTAAAATCCATGCAAATTCATCGACTTGTTCCATCATTTTGCGGTCGAATGCCGTCAAAGCTTCTTCACGATCACTTAATAAAAATACGGGGACATCTTCTTGCCTACGGTGAAGTTGGGTAATTAACTGATGTGCCTGAGTTTGTTCTTGCTTGTCTGACATATCACGGCCATATAACAAGCAGTCAATGCTGGTATTTGACCGAATGTATGCCATTCCATCTTCAAAATTACGAATGATCACGGTTTCTACGTGCTCATCGTTAAGTTCACTGGCGAGTCTTGCTACGGCATGGCTAATAACGGAGTCGTCATCAGTTAATTCCGTATAAACTATGAGTGCTCTCATCAATAACTCCCTTTTAACTTTTTAAAATCAAAATACTTATAATATTAGTCTTAACGTAAATAAGGTTTTATTGCAAAGTTATCGATGAGAATTCAAGCCGCCAGCTATTCATCTAATTTATTAATTACTACTCTTGCATTCATAACCAACGACTTCGCTTTCGCTTCTCTTCGTTGTAATAACGCCATAAAGATCAAGTCTGTTAGCGTATTTTGTGCGGTTCTTGAAGAAATTGATGAACTACGCCATTCATCTTCCTCCGCGATACTTTCAAGAACATAATCAGCAAGTTGCCCCAAGGGGGAATCACAATCACGAGTAATCGCGATGACGCATGCCCCTTGCTTACGCGCAATATTCGCTGCTGTTAGCATGTCTTTACGTCTTCCTGTAAAAGAAATAACGATTTGTACATCATGAGTATTGAGAGTCAGCGCCGCAGCAATTTGCACATGGTGGTCTGACTCCACAAGTGTTGTGATACCAATTTTTTGTAATTTGTAACTGAGGTCTTTTGCGGTTAAACCTGACCCACCAATCCCGACAATCTGTACTCGCTGTGATTGGTCTATTCGCTCAACAATGCGTTCAAACTGCTTGAAATCAATTAATTTTGTTGTTTCTGTAATGGAGTGATTTTTTTCCATTGCGAGTTTCTGAGCAACAACCATCAAGTTATCATCAGGCGCAATACGGTTATGTAGAGCAGAATGAGGCGCTCCATCTTTGAGTTGTTGGCGCCCAATAATCTCGCTAAGTGCAAGTTTCAAGGCGGGATACCCCTTTACGCCAACTTTCTGACTAAACTTAACGATGGCTGATTGGCTAACATCTAAAATTTCCGCTAATTGCTGAGACGACAAATTTAGTACATTTTCGGGATTTTCAAGGATAAATTGGGCAATTTTGCGTTGGTTTTCCGCTAATCGCGGTAGTGAGTAGGTAATGATGTCCAATAATGTCATGGTGACCTCTAATAATAATTGTAATAGCCAGACCTATAGATAAAAAAATAATAATAAATTATTCCTCAATCAAGCCACTGATACCTGATGAATAATACTTATAATTCAAAGAGTCGTGACTTTAGCTTATAAAATTAATCACAAAATATTCTTGTATATTCACAAGTTAGAATAGATAGCACCGTGATGTTAATCACATATAAGGAATAAATAATTCCTTATATTAGCCCAATAACTGATTTAGGAGCAATTTTTATGACTATCGACTTAAGCAAAATGGTAACTGAAAGCCGCAATGCAGCCAGTACTAATATCGACCAACTATCAACGGCTGAAATGCTGAAGGTCATTAATGATGAGGACAAGCTCGTTCCGTTAGCAGTTGAAAAAGTGCTCCCTGAAATTGCTCAACTGGTTGATAAAGTCGCAGAGGCTTTCTTAAAAGGCGGTCGTCTGATTTATTCAGGTGCAGGAACCTCTGGCCGTTTAGGGATCCTTGATGCCAGTGAGTGCCCGCCAACTTATGGGACGCCACATGAACAAGTTGTGGGTTTAATCGCCGGTGGCCATCAAGCTATTTTCCGTGCCGTAGAAAATGCAGAAGATAAGCCTGAACTGGGTGAACAAGACCTCAAAGATATTCAATTTAATGATAATGATGTGTTAGTTGGTATCGCAGCCAGTGGGCGAACGCCTTATGTATTAGGCGCTTTAGCTTACGCGAAGGCTGTTGGTGCAACAACAGCGGCCATTAGCTGTAACCCAAATAGCCCAATTGCCAATGCCGCAGATATTGCTATTACTCCCATTGTAGGTGCAGAGGTTATCACCGGTTCTTCACGCATGAAAGCGGGAACAGCACAAAAATTAGTGCTGAATATGATCACCACTGGGGCGATGATCCGTATTGGAAAGGTGTTTGGTAATTTAATGGTCGATGTCGAAGCAACAAATGCCAAACTCATTGAAAGACAAACTAAAATTGTGATGGAAGCAACCGACTGCGACCGAACTACCGCAGAGACCGCCCTTCAACAATGTAACCGGCACTGCAAAACTGCCATTTTAATGGTGTTATCTGGTTTAAATGCCGATGACGCACGTCAACTACTCTTAGATAACAACGGTTTTATTCGTACGGCTCTCAATATGGCCTCATCCGCCTAACTTGCGGACTTCAATGGGATAAATAGTATGGCTAAAATAACAATAGAAATGATACAGCAGATCCTGCAACACGTTGGAGGACGCCGTAATATTAAATTAGCGGGCAATTGTATGACCCGTTTGCGGCTCACACTCAACAATGACCAGCTAGTCGATAAAGCTGCACTCAAACAAATTGCAGGAGTGCTTGGCGTTATTGAAAGTGATGAACAACTGCAAGTGATCCTTGGCCCAGGTAAAGCGCAAACTGCCGCGGACTTGATGAACCAACTTTTAGATAGTGATGAAGAGGATAACCACGAAGCAGCAGCCCAGCCTCAGGATCTGAACGATATTGCATCCGCAAATAAGCAGCAACTGAAAAAGAAACAAACCAGTGCCGTTCACCGATTTTTATCCAAATTTGCCACCATATTTACTCCGCTAATTCCAGGTTTTATTGCTGCGGGCTTACTATTAGGTTTTGCAACTCTGGCGAAACAAACCTATTTTCCAGCAGGGCTCCCGACAAAACCTGAAGAGCAGACCCTACTCGTACATACGATTCTGTATATGTCGGTATTTAGCAAAGGGCTGTTTAGCTTCCTAAGTATTCTTATCGGTTATAACACTCAAAAAGCCTTTGGCGGTAGCGCAGTAAATGGCGCCATCATTGCTTCACTGTTTGTTCTTGGGTACAACCCTGAAATAGCTAAGGGGTTCTATTCTGATATGAATAGCTTCTTCGGGTTGGCTATCGACCCAAGAGGTAACATTATTGGGGTATTAATTGCGTGTATTTTTGGGGCATGGGTCGAAAAACAAGTACGTAAAATTATTCCAGCCAACCTTGATATGATTTTAACTTCAACAATTACCTTGTTAATTGTTGGTGCTGCAGTGTTTATCTTCATCATGCCAATTGGCAGTTGGTTATTCTCTGGTATGTCGTGGCTTTTTGTTCATTTAAGCAGCAACCCATTCGGAACCGCTATACTTGCTGGGCTATTCTTAATTGCAGTAATGTTTGGCGTGCACCAAGGTTTTGTTCCGGTATATATGGCACTCGTTGAAACCCAAGGCTTTAACTCACTTTTCCCTATCCTAGCAATGGCTGGTGGTGGGCAAGTTGGTGCAGCGATGGCGTTGTACGTTAAAGCCGCAAAAGATTCAGTATTACGTAACCAAATTCGTGGAGCTATCATTCCAGGTTTCTTAGGTGTCGGTGAACCACTTATCTACGGTGTAACCCTTCCTCGGATGAAGCCGTTTGTCACCGCATGTTTAGGCGGTGCTGCTGGGGGGTTCTTTGTTGGACTCGTGGCTTGGATGGGTTTACCCGTTGGTTTAAATACTGTCTTTGGCCCGTCTGGCTTAGTCGCTATCCCAATGATGACCTCTGCTGATGGCGTGTTCCCAGGGATGTTAGTTTATGTGGGCGGGTTATTCGTTTCCTATTTATTCGGTTTTATTTTTACCTACTTTTTCGGCACTAAAAACGTCGATTTAGATTAATCGCCTCCCTTACATGTAAAAAGCAGCCCATGGGCTGCTTTTTGATGGGTCATATAAACTGCACTTTTATCAGAAAATCATTCCAACCAAATCAGGGGAACGCACAAAGCCGTTAAAATCCCCATTACCCAGTTAAAAATAAACCAAGCACGGCGGCTACGTAAAAATAGGCTGATTAATGAACCAAACCCCATCCAGATTAAACCCGCCACTAAGTTAACCACCACAAATGCGATACTCATCATTAAAATAGATTGAGTAAATAACTCACCGGGTAAGCTAAATCCCCCTACGGCTCCCAAACCCATCATCCATGCTTTGGGGTTTAAAAACTGTAATAAGCCGCCTTGATACCAAGTAATGCTTTTCGCAACTTCGCTATTCGTCTTCAGTGGTGCATAATTTGCTGTCGCTGTTTTCCATGCTAGCCATAGCAAATATAGACTTCCGGCGAATTTTAAGGCGACATGAAGCGCAGGATAGAGCAATAAAAGTGCAGCAACCCCGAATGCGGAGAGATAGAGTATTGACTGCATCCCTAACATAATACCAAGGCATAATATTATTGTATGGCGAAAGCCGTAGTTTGCTGCACTTGACGTTAGCAACATATTGTTAGGGCCGGGAGTGACTGCAGCAATGAATAAAAACGTAAAAAGAGAAAAAACCAGCCCCAATGTCATTTATAATTTAGCCTCAAACTCAAATTTGTTTACTTGCATCACAAAAAAATAACAGTATGTTATGTGACTCACAAGAGTCTCCATTAAATAAAAATAAGGCTATGTCAGAAAACTTTCGTCCAATAAGTTGGGCTAAAAATCCACACCTCCAAACATTACTGCCAAGGATTTTCCGTAGAACACCGAAAATCAAACCTATATGGCAGCGGCTTGAATTGCCTGATGGCGATTTTATCGATCTCGCTTGGAGTGAAAAACCTGAGCTAGCGGCACATAAGCCACGTTTAGTGATCTTCCATGGTCTCGAAGGCAATTTTAAGAGCCCTTATGCCCACGGGATGCTAGAAACGGCCCAAAAGCATGGTTGGTTGGGTGTAATTATGCATTTTCGCGGTTGTAGCGGTGAACCCAATCGCCAACAGCGAATTTACCATTCAGGTGAAACCAGTGATGCTCGCTATTTTCTCCGTTGGTTAAAACAAACCTATGGTGATACGCCGACGGCCGCAGTCGGCTATTCTCTTGGTGGTAATATGTTAGCGTGCTATCTCGCAGAAAGTGGGCAAAATGCAGATTTAGATGCGGGCGTCGTGGTTTCGGCCCCATTAATGCTAGAAGCCTGTTCTTTGCGGATGGAAAAAGGAATATCTCAATTCTATCAACGCTATTTACTAAATGGCTTAAAACGTAATGCAACGCGTAAATTGGTACGCTACCCTGGCTCACTACCTTTAAACTTGCTGCAGCTTAAACAACTAAAACGCATCCGTGAATTTGATGATGTGATCACTGCTCGTATTCATGGTTTTGATGATGCGACAGATTATTATCAAAAATGCAGCGCATTACCCAAGTTAGCTTATATCACTAAACCAACGTTGATTATCCACGCTAAAGATGACCCATTCATGGCGCCTGAGGTTGTTCCTGATTTATCATTTTTACCCCACAATGTGGAATACCAAATGACAGAACATGGTGGGCACGTAGGCTTTGTGAGCGGTACCTTGAGGAAACCGCAAATGTGGTTAGAAACACGCATCCCTCAATGGTTAACGCCTTATTTAGATAAGGAAATAATGTGATTATTCCTTGGCAAGAACTTGAACCTGAAACATTGGAAAACCTAATTGAAAGCTATGTCTTACGGGAAGGAACCGACTACGGCTCCCATGAAAAAAGCTTACAAGATAAGGTCAACGATGTGAAACGGCAGTTAGTTTCTGGTGAAATTGTGCTAGTCTGGTCTGAATTGCATGAATCAGTTAATTTCATGCCTAAGGGGAGTTTTTCTGTCTGATGTTTTTATTCTATGGTTCATTTTTACGTCATCATCTATCATGAATTAAGTTGCGGGTTTTCCACACAATCATGTCGTAAAACCATCAAATAAAACTCAAAACCCTAACACCCGTTAATCCGCTTCATGCACTATTGATTAAAATAGTGCTTATAAGCGCAACACAGGGAGTCCACGATGTCCAAAAAGCACCCAATCATTGCTATCACTGGTTCGAGCGGAGCTGGCACAACCTCAACTAGCCAAGCATTTCGTAAAGTTTTTCACCAATTAAATATCCAACCAGCAACATTAGAAGGGGATAGCTTTCATCGCTATACACGCCCTGAAATGGATATGGCTATCCGTAAAGCCAGAGAACAAGGCCGGCACATCAGTTACTTTGGCCCCGAAGCGAATGATTTTGCGTTGCTTGAACAAACCTTAATCGACTATGCAAAAACAGGTTGTGGACAGTCCCGTAAATATCTACATACTTATGATGAAGCGGTACCGTATGGCTTGCAACCTGGGACATTTACCCCTTGGGAGCCACTACCAGACAAAACAGATATTTTATTTTATGAGGGGCTGCATGGTGGCGTTGTCACTCCAGAACATAATGTTGCACAACATGTTGATTTGCTTGTAGGTGTTGTCCCTATTGTCAACCTCGAATGGATCCAAAAATTGATCCGCGATACCACAGAGAGAGGGCACTCCCGCGAAGCGGTTATGGACTCTGTTGTACGTTCAATGGGGGACTATATTAATTACATCACGCCACAATTTTCTCGCACCCATATCAATTTTCAACGCGTTCCTACGGTAGACACCTCTAACCCATTTTCGGCTAAAGCTATCCCATCACAAGACGAAAGCTTTATTGTGATCCGCTTTCGTGGGCTAGAGCAAATTGATTTCCCCTATTTGCTGTCAATGATATCCGGCTCTTTTATTTCAGCAATGAATACAATTGTCGTCCCAGGAGGGAAACTCAGTTTAGCAATGGAATTAATTATGGCACCAATAGTCGAAAAACTAATTAATCAAAAGAACAACAGTTAAATTATTTTTTGATTAAAAAATAAGATGCTTATCATTAATTAAGGTAAGCATCTTTCAATTCAAATATATTAATAAAAATTAAATTTATTTTTAGTTTTTTATTTCAAAGCTGTGTGTGATTTCAACGGTTTTCTCTAACATCAATGCGACTGAGCAATATTTCTCAGCAGAAAGTTGAACGGCACGTTCGACTGCTTTTTCCGTTAATTCATTCCCTGTCACAATAAAATGCAAATGGATTTTCACAAAATAACGAGGAGCTTCTTCACGACGTTGTGAGGTTAATTTAACTTCACAATCCGTAATATCGTAGCGGCCCTTTTGCAAAATCGAAACGACATCAATCGCGCTACAACCCCCCGCTGCCATTAACACCATTTCCATTGGGCTTGGGGCTTTATCACCCGCATTGCCATCCATCATCACCTGGTGCCCAGACGCAGACTCTCCTAAGAAAGAAAGCCCTTCAACCCACTTTACTCTTGCTTCCATTGTATTTCCCCTTGAAATGAAATCGGTTTAAAGGCTACATTGTTCCATAGATATAAGGAATGTTATATCAACTTTATTTGGCTGAAGCGATACAGGGAAGACTTTCTTTATTGAATATGCTACAAACAATACTTAGTTGATAGGATTAAGATCAAAACTCAACGGTTTAATTGATCATATTATAGTGTTGATATCAATTTGCGTTACCCAAAGCAATCAAAAACGCTGAAGCAATCAGCTGTTAGATTATTTAAAGGTATATAAGGCAAATTAATATGCTAAGCTAGTGACTTTAAAGCCAGCCTTTCTAGTATGTTTTTCTGAATGGCTGCAATAACATACAGAGGATAACGCTAATGGTTCTCGGCAAGCCACAA
>UMKD01015145.1_pt1 | contig 15136 bp, 16 predicted proteins | sample 1966221 | NCBI WGS metagenome assembly UMKD01 (sample SAMEA4836167, study PRJEB28245) | human gut metagenome | biome: gut microbiome; material: fecal sample | place: Denmark | collected 2008
AAAACCCTTGCGGCACAGCTTTATAACGAGCTGAAGGAGTTCTTCCCCGAAAATGCGGTAGAGTATTTCGTCAGCTAAAAAAAGTTTATGACGATTTCTTCTATATCTAGTGTTTTGAAAATGACTGTTTTCGATATATAGTGGTCGGATGCACTGGATGGACGAAAAAACACTAGCTGGACAAGGTGTTTTAGTGACCAAAATTCGAAGCCAAGATAATAAAAGGCTAAAATGAAACGATGAAATACGAGATAAAATCTATGCTATGACAACAATAGATAACAGCCGACAGCATTTAACAGCGCAGTTGTGTGAAAAGAAAGGGTGTTCGGTATGCGAAAGAATTGTTGTGATATTGATCAGATGCAGAGAAATGAAAAGGTTGAATTTATTGCGATAGCGGAGATAGCCGATTTTCCGAACCATCCGTTCCGAGTGGTAGTAGATAGGGATATGATGGATTTGGCAGATAGCATAGGTCGAATTGGTGTGGTGAATCCGGCAGTGGTACGACAGAATAAGGATGGCGGCTATGAAATGATAGCAGGGCATAGGAGAAAGGCTGCAAGCAAGATTGTCGGAAAAACATTGTTGCCCTGTATTGTTCGGAATTTATCTGATGAGGACGCAATTATCTTTTTAGTAGATTCCAATATTCGCAGAGAGGAAATCCTGCCATCGGAGAAGGGCTTCGCATATAAAATGCGATTAGATGCAATGAAACGAAAGGCAGGAAGACCGAAGAAAAATAATTATGTGCCATTGGCACATGATTTTGCAGGCAAGACCTCTCGAAAGTATTTAAGTGAATTGACAGGAGAGAGTGAAGATCAGATTCGCAGATATATTCGCCTTACAGAGTTGATTGCACCTATTTTGAAGATGGTTGATGAAAAGGAAATCGCATTGCGCCCGGCAGTGGAGCTTTCTTATTTATCTAAAGAAAATCAGAAAATATTAGTTGACATTATTGAAAATGTTGCCTGTACGCCAAATCATGCGCAGGCAATACGGCTTAGAGCGTTGGAGGAAGAAAAGAAATTCAAATATAACGTTGCTCTGAAGATTATGTCGGAATTAAAAGCAAATCAAAAGATACACTATAGGATTTCTGCAGATAAATTAAAAAAATATTTTGCTCCAGGTACATCAGCCAGAAAAATAGAAGAAACGATTCTGAAAGCTTTGGAACTATATAAACAGAACATATCATAATGAAATAATGAAGTTGTACATAGGCACCGTCTTTATGGCGGTGCTTTTTGCTTTATGAAAAGGAGTGGAGGAAATGTGTAAAGTAATCGCGGTAGTAAATCAGAAGGGCGGCGTTGGCAAAACAACAACCTGTGGGAATTTAGGGATTGGTTTAGCAAGGTGCGGAAAAAAGGTATTACTGATTGATGCAGACCCACAGGGGGATTTAACAGCGAGCCTGGGATTCATCAATCCGGACGAAATCAACCATACGCTTGCAACTGTTATGATGAATACCATCAATGAGGTTGAAATGGACAAGGACTATGCGATTCTTCGTCATAGTGAGGGAGTGGACGTGCTGCCTTCCAATATAGATTTATCCGCAATGGAAATTTCGTTGGTCAATGTCATGAGCAGAGAATTGATTTTGAAACGCTATATTGAGATGGTAAGGCAGTACTACGATTATATTCTGATTGATGGGATGCCTTCGCTTGGGATGCTGACAATCAATGTGTTGGCATGTGCAGACAGTGTGCTGATTCCGGTGCAGGCAGCCTATTTGCCAATCAAAGGGCTTCAGCAGCTGATGAAAACAATCGCACAGGTGAAACGCCAGTTAAATCCCCGTTTGGAGATAGAAGGGGTACTGGTGACAATGTTCGATAGAAGGACGAAAAATGCCAGAGATATTACAGAACTTCTGGAGGAGAATTATGGGGCAATGCTGAATGTCTTTGCAAATAAAATACCTATCTCTGTTCGTGCCGCTGAAACGACAGCGAAGGGCGTAAGCATTTTTCAATATGATCCCAATGGCTCAGTTGGACAGGCATATAAGGCATTGACGAAGGAGGTGCTTGTGGATGAGAGAGGGAACAGCGAAAGAGATTAAATTTGAAAGCTTTGACAGTTTGTTCGGTATTCCAAAGGAATCAGAGCAGCACATAACAACGATGGTTCCGTTGGAAGAATTATTTCCATACGCACAGCACCCATTTCGCGTGCTCGATGATGCGAAAATGGACGAATTGGTCGAGAGTATTCGGATAAACGGTGTTTTAGAGCCGGCATTGGTTCGTCCGCGCGCCCTGGGCGGCTATGAAATCGTATCCGGGCACAGAAGAAAAAGAGCCTGTGAGAAGGCAGGTCTGGAAGAAATGCCTGTTATCATCCGAGAATTGACAGATGATGAGTCTGCAATTCTGATGGTGGATTCCAATAACCAGAGAGAAGAACTGCTTTATAGCGAGAAGGCTTGGGCCTACAGAATAAAATATGAGGCACTGAAGCATCAGGGAAAGAAATTATCGGAAAGCAGCGCAGAACAGCTAGGGAAGGAAAATAATAAGAGTGGGCGGCAAATCAAACGCTACATCAGATTAACCTATTTGCAGGAGGATTTGCTTGACCTGGTAGACCAAAAGAAGATTGTCTTCCGAGCGGCGGAAAAGCTTTCCTTTCTGACCGAGACAGAACAGAATATCTTACTGGAGGTGATTCTGGAGCATAAGATTTATCCGAATATTGATATGGCAGAAAAGCTGAAACAGATGAGCGGAGCAGTATCTATCGAAGGGATAGAAGAAATCCTGTTAGACAGAAAACTGAAAAACAGGGCGACATCTATACCCGTAAAGAATATTCGAAAATATTTTTCAGAGGAATCCTCTGCGGAAGAAATGGAAAGGAAAATCATAGAGCTGTTAGAGAAATGGAGGCAGGAGGAGAGATATGCAGGATTTTAAGTTTGATTATTTTTATGGTTCTCAGGCAGAGCAGTTCAGCTTCTTTCGGCTGCCTAAGATTTTGATTCGAGATGCACGGTTTAAGAAAATTTCCAGTGATGCTAAAATTCTATATGGTATTATGCTGGACCGAATGTCTTTATCCAGAGAAAATAAATGGATGGATCAGAATAACAGAGTGTATATCATTTTTACCTTGAAAGAGGTTATGAAGGAATTTGAATGTTGCCAGAGAAAGGCAGGCTCTCTGATGGCAGAACTGGATTCAAAATCGGGGATTGGTCTGATTGAGAGAAAAAGACAGGGCTTAGGCAGGCCGGACTTGATTTACCTGAAAAATTTTATTGCAGTGCAGGAGGATATTTCGCAGAAAGAGGAGAAACAGGAGCAGGGAGAAGTTCTGCCATTGCAGAGTGGCAAGGAAATGCCACTGATAACAGGTGCAGAGGATTCTTTCCAAACAGGTAAAGCTGTACCAATGCAGAGAGGCAATGGGGGAGAAACATCAGAATGGTGCGGATTTGCTATTACAGAGTGGTAAAAATCTGCATAACCTGAGCAGTACGGAACTGCTACTCAGGAGTGGCATTGAAGTACCGACAAATAATACTGAGAAGAATAAGACCGAAAGGAATAAGACTGAGGATTCTATCTATCCAATCTATCCGACAAAGGAGAAGGATACGATGGATGTGACGGAGGTGTATCGCAGGATTGTGAAAGAGAATATCAGCTATGAAACGCTGTACAGCAATTTGCCCATCATGCAAAGGCGTATGCTGGACGAGATGGTGGAGTTGATGGTTGAGGTACTGGCGGTTAACAGAAAGGTTTTGAGGATTGGCGGAACAGATTATCCGTATCATTTGGTGAAGAATCGGTTTCTGTGCATCGGACAGGATCACGTGGAGTATGTTTTGCATTGCCTGGAGCAGACCGCAAGCAGGATTGGGAATATCAAGGCATATATTCTGACGAGCCTATTTAATGCGACGGCTACAATGGATACATATTATACGATGGCAGTGCAGCACGATATGGTTATGGAGGAGTAACTTCGGGACACGGTGTCCCGAGGTAGAAGGAGAAGAACTTCAGGACACGGTGTCCCAAGGTGGAAAGAGAAGGACTTCGGGACACGGTGTCCCAAAGTGAGAAAAAAGAAATACAATGGGAACTATGAAAAAGAGTAGATGTTTTATCTGCTCTTTTTTGTATCAGGAGGGTAAAATGAAAAAGGACGATAAAGCAATTTTTCATAATACGCAGTTGTTGCTGGAGCATTACAGAGATGTGGTATGGAGTCTGGAAGTCTCTGTATTTCAGACAAATGTAAATTTTCAGGCAGAGTTTGGAAACACAATCGAGGAGTTTCTGGAATTATCGTACGAAGCAGGTCTTGATCTCCCTGCATCTGATGTCGCAGCCAGAATCAGAAGCATCAATAAAAGCAGAAATATGCTACGAATTATAGATAGCGCAGTTGCTTTGCTGCGGGAGAAATATCGGAATGGTGAGGAATGCTATTGGGTTTTGTATTATACCTATTTATCTTCTCAGGAAATTGGTGGCGTTGATGAAATCGTGGAGAAGCTTTCTGAAATGTTCCGGGATTTTTCGAGGAGTACCTATTATCGTAGAAAAAACGAGAGTATAAGAAGAATAGGTGATTTGCTTTGGGGGTTCAGAACGAACTGCTGTGATGCGGCATTGGAATTGCTGTATGCGGAGCAGATGATTTCAGGAAAGATGTGAAGGGGATTTTAGGTAAAAAAGGAGCTTTGGAATTTGAATCCGATGTTTTTCAGGATTTCAATGGATGGAATAACTTAAAAATTTGACTTTTAACATTGTATAAGTTAAAATGAAATAAATTGAGTTAAAAAGGTGGGTATAAAGGATGCTTACAAGTGTATTTGGATTCTCTGTAAAATATGAAGCCTGGAATTATCAGGATTTTTTGCCTGTTTATATTGCAGGCAGTTACGATTTTCGTACAGCCTATATTGGAAAAAAACGCTGTATCATGCTTGCTCCAACAGAGGAACTTGCAAGCCTTCCGGCTCTGAAAAAGCAAATAGTAAAAATACAGCAGATTGATAATGTGCCAGTTGTACTTGAACTTGCAGCAGTATCAAAATACCGAAGAAAAAGCCTTATAGAAAATAATATACCGTTTGTGACTGAGAAACAGATTTTTCTTCCTTTTATCGGAACAATGCTCACAGATGAGAAAGAGCCACAAAAGCTGACAGGCAAATTCGTTTATTCCACGCAGCAGTTATTTTTGCTATATCTGTACAACAGAAAAAAACGATTATATATTTCAGAAGCCAGAAAGGTACTGCCATATACAGCAATGACACTGACCAGAGCCGTAAAGCAGTTGGAAGCAACAGACTTGTTTCTTGTAGCAAAAAATGGAGTTAATAAATTTATTGAGGCAAAATATAGCCGAAATGAATTATTTGAAAAAGCAAGAGTATATTTAACGACCCCTGTCCGCAAAGCAGGATATATAGATAAGACGCAAATTACAGTGGAGATGGCATTTGCAGGAGAAACAGCACTTTCTGAGAAAACAATGTTAAATCCAAGCCGAGTTGTCACATACGCAATTAGGGAGAAAGAGTATGATAAATCTTTGCTGACAGAAGAAATGATAGACCCGGATAAGCAGGTCAGACTTGAATTATGGGCATACAACCCGAAGGAATTTTCAGAGGATAACAGCGCTGATGATATTTCCGTTGTTTTATCTTTGGGGGATGTGGAAGATGAGAGAGTAGAAGAAGCAGTAGACGAATTGTTAGAAAGAAGGTTGCGGGACTAATGGTCAACGGATTTAGAAAATTTAAGGAAAGATTTCAAGGGTTTGAAAATCAATATGTTATAATCGGTGGAACAGCCTGTGATTTGATTATGAAAAATGAGGAATTACCGTTTCGTGCTACGAAAGACATAGATATAGTGCTGATTGTTGAATCTATAACAGTGGAATTTGGCAGGCAGTTTTGGGAGTATGTTAAAGAAGCAGGGTATGAGCATTTGAACAAAAGTACCGGAAATACACAGTTTTACCGTTTCAGAGCCCCGAAAAGTAAGGAATATCCATATATGATAGAGATATTTTCCAGAAATCCGGATTTTATTATATTAGAAGATGATGCAGTTCTTACACCACTTCCGATAGATGATGAAATATCCAGTTTGTCAGCGATTCTTCTGAATGAAGAGTATTATGAATTGCTGAAAAGTGGACAGATGATGGTTGATGGCATTCCGGTACTGAGCCCGACTTGTTTGATACCATTTAAGGCAAAAGCGTGGCTGGATTTGAGAGAACGAAGGTCAAATGGAGAGCAGATCGACAGTAAAAATATAAAAAAACATAAAAATGATGTGTTCCGGTTGGCTCAGCTGATTACAGTAAACACAAGGCGGCATCTTAGTTCGGAAATAGCAGAAGATATGAAAAAATTCTTATCAGAGATAACGGATGAAGATGTGGATTTAAAGGCGTTGGGAATAAGAGGAACAGATAAACAGAAAATGATTGCTATATTATATCAATGTTATGGCTTAACAGATAATACATAATTGAAAAATGAGAAATGTGACAAATAGAGCTTTAAGATTTGGATCTGAAGTTCTTTTGTTTTGTTGGGATAGGTTGAAGCGTGCTGATTACGGCATAAACCATACTGGAAATCAATTTATGTGCCGAAATGGGAATATAATACCAAAAAAATTATACTATGTTCCCATTTCGGAATATTTATAAAGAATTACAACATCAGTCCTCTGTCGGAAAATGGATAATATTTGGGTTTTCATTAAATCTTCATCAAACAGTGCTTCTTCGCTTGTCTTTTGATTATAAAACTTAGCTAGGAAGGGATTAGCCTCCTAGCCGAGCAGATACCCTGTGGTTGTGTGCAGCACAGTAGCGATGTGTCGTGCCAGTTCGTATGGAAGCTCTTTTTTATCGTGTATAAATACATCTGGTTGACGCTATACTCCTAAAGAAGTATAATTGTAGATAGGAAGGGGATGAAAATAATGAGAAAGCTATACCATGGTTCCGAAAAGATAATTGAAAAGCCTATTTATGGGCAAGGAAAAAGATATAATGATTATGGTTTGGGATTCTATTGCACAGATAGTATCGACATGGCAAAAGAGTGGGGCGTAAAGAAGGATACAGACGGATATGCAAACTGCTATGAATTGGATTGTAACGGTCTTAATATCTTAAATTTAAATGATGATCAGTATTGTATTTTGCACTGGTTGGCAATTCTTTTGCAAAATCGTGAGTTTGATATTCCCTCGGGGCTGGCACTTGAGGCGAAGGAGTATATTTTAGATAAATTTTCGATTGATTATGAGCGGTTTGATGCGATTATCGGTTATCGTGCAGATGATAGCTATTTCTCATTTGCACAGGACTTTATCAATGGGACAATTTCTTTCCGTCAGTTGAATCATGCAATGTATCTTGGCAAACTTGGACAGCAGTTTGTTTTAAAAAGTGAAAAGGCATTCTCACAGATACAATTTTGCGGATACGAAATCGCAGCTACTGATGAATGGTATCAGAAGAAAATGTTCCGGGACAAAAATGCTCGCAGAGAATACTTCGATGTAGAAAGAAATAGGAGACAGAAAGGTGATATTTATATTACGCAGATTATAGATGAGGAGATGACGAGTGATGATCCACGCTTACGATAAGGTCTATCTGGAAAAAGCAAGAACAGCACTCGGTCGGATGTTGGATTTTGCCGTATATGATTTAAAATATGAAATCGAGGACTTTTGGGGGTTATTCCTTGTTTCAGGCATTGCAAAACGCTTTGGAGAAGGTGATTTTCAACTTCTGGTGGGAATGTCAGGTGTTGAACTGGCATATAAGGTTCTGGAATGTTCAGGAATCGAAAGAAAACGCATGAAACCGATGTATGCAGCCAGCCGGAGCGAAGAATACTGGACAGGATGGGCATTGGCTTATTATCAATGGGAAACAGACATGTCCTTTGAGGAGATTAACCTGTTTGTGCCAATCAAAGAGGTATTGGGTATGTATCATCCTTTCCATGAAATGGACATTCGGCAGTTTGTTGATGCAATGAATGTTCTGTATAAAGAGCGAAAAAAGGAAACAAATCTGAAAATTCACCGCCTAAAGGCAGGCTTAAGCCAAAAGGAACTGGCGGAATTGACGGGTATTCCACTTCGGACGATTCAGCAGTATGAACAGCGGCAGAAAAATATCAATAAAGCTCAGGTACAATACTTAATTGCTTTATCTAAGGTATTGTGCTGTGAGATTAGTGATTTGGTTGAGTATTTGGACTAAAGTAGGCTTAGGACAAAATGGGTGATATTTCGTAGTGTGTGGGTGGTTAATCATACAAAACCATGGAAGATATGTAGGGGAAGTAATGGGAAATTAGATAATATAAGGGAAATCTGTACTTCGGGACACGGTGTCCCAAAGTGGGAATGATGAAATACAATATGAACCACAAGAAGAGCGGATGCTACATCTGCTCTTTTTGCATCAAGAGATTAAAATGAAAAAGGATGATAAAGTAATGTTTCATACCGAATTATAGATAATGCAGTTGCTTTGCTGCGGGAGAAATATAGGAACGACGAGGAGTGCTATTGGGTTTTGTATTATACCTATTTATCTTCGCAGGAAATTGGGTGTATTGATGAAATCGCGGAAAAGCTCTCTGAAATATTCCGATATTTTTCGAAGAGTACCTATTATCGTAAAAAAAGAGAGTGTAAGAAGGATGGGCGATTTGCTTTGGGGGTTCAGAACGAGCTGCTGTTATCCGGCGTTGGAACTACTGTATGCGGAGTAGCTACTTTGGGGGAAATTGTGAGCGCAATTTTAGGAATGACTCGATATATAGGATTTATTTTGAATGAAAAAGGAAATAAATCTGAAAAACCTGGGTAAGGAGGCTGCGATTCAGAGGATGCATTGAGTGTTGTGATATGGAAGAACATAAAAAAGTTATGTGTGGGTAGGTTATTTTTGTTTTTTTACGAATACTTCAAGTTTATTACAGTCATCTTTTGTGATATAATAAATTTAATAATCTGATAAAGGAGAACTGTTACATGGACGACATTAACACTGTGATGGATAAAGATAAAACGGTTGAAGTCAAACAAACTTTTTTATCTAATGCTATTTCTGATATTTCAAGTTATATTCAATTAGCGGATACTAAGGTATCTATAATAATGGCTACTGTCATTGCTATCATTGCGGGACTTTTTGCTTGCTACGAACCTATTGGTAAACTTATTATTCTAGTAAAGCCTTGTAGTTGGCAGGGGATAACATTTATCATTTTGACTATAGTATTAGGAGTAAGCATCATTTGTGTATTTGTTTTTGGCATCTTAACAATTCGTAGTCATGTATCAAAAATTGGATATGAAACGAAATGGTTTTTGTCACGCTCTACAGAAAAATACTCTTTTAATATGTATAAAGAAGATGTCCTAAAGATGAGCAATGAGGATGTAATAGTAAATATGGCGGCTGAACTTTATAAGTTGAATGATATTAATCGCCAAAAGCAAGCGACTTATAGGTGGGCACTTCGTTTTTTTTCTGCTTTTTTGATAATCTTTGCAGTTATTTTTGTGTTTATTCTATTATTTGTATTCTAAGGAGGGTTACTATGTCTATCGATGTTTCTGTTATCTACAGAAGAACTTTGGAACATTTTAATCGGGCATTCAACAACATCAATTCTGAAAAAAGAGTGTTTGAACATAATGCTGAAGCTATTTCTGATGTGATTCCTGGTTTTGAAGCAGATAAGCTTGAATTCGGTTCATATAACAAGGAGAATTATGCGGTTCTTTTCGTTGATATGAGGAGGTCTACTCAACGTGCGCAGCAAGTAGGACCTGAGAATACATTCCTAACAATGCATGTTTTTCTTACAGCACTATTGGAAGTTGTCAAACACTATCATGGGAAAGTAATTGATATTATGGGTGACGGTCTAATGGTTTTTTGGGGCGGTCAAGCTGCACGTGAAGAGAATAATATGGTGAAGACCTTGGCTGTGCAAAACGCTGGTTTGTGCGGCAGAGATATGCTAACAGTTCGAGAGAACGTGATTAATCGAATTGTTCAGGAGAAGAAGCTGGGACCAGACATTAACATCGGTGTGGGAGTTACATTTGACAGTGTTATTGTTACGAAAATAGGAATCGCTGACTCCTATGATGTAAAAGCATTTGGAGATTGCATTAATATAGCATCCCACTATGCTAATGAAACCGAAAACAAAGTAAAAGTTTCTAAAAAAGTCAAAAATGAATGGCCATCTAGCAATGGCGGTGGGATACGCTTCACTGCTGCTGGAAATGGAGACGCATATTATCTCGAGTCAAGTCATTGATTTCGGGGGGATTCATATGAATGAAGAAAAAATTATAAAATCTGAGGTTGATCTGCTATCCATAGCCATTGAAAGGATCGTCTCCTCTGAGGTACTTCAAAGTGTCATTTCTGAACAGTTGCCACTAACAAGTGATCTTACGGACTCGAACAAGATATACCGTGGCAAAGTTTCGGTCCTTTTTGTGGATATGCGTGAATCAACAAAGCTGCCTGAGAAGTTTAATGCGGCACAGTTGGTAAAGATATACCGGAGTTATATTCGTACTGTGGTACAAGCAATTCGCTATTCTGGTGGCGTCGTAAGAGATTTCATGGGTGACGGAGTCCTTGCTGTTTTTGTTGATAATACGGACGGAAAATCAGAAGACAAAGCGGTTCGTGCTGCAAGATATATCACGACAGTGGTTGATAAATTGTTGAACCCTGTCTTAGATCGAGAAATTAAGCACAGAATTTCATGCGGTATTGGCATACATACTGGTGGGATTACGCTATCAAAAGTTGGCATGAAAGGAAAAGAGAAGCAAGAAAATGCCGAGGATGAATTTGGTATCGCTTGGATTGGAAATAGCACAAACCTTGCCTGTAAATTCAGCGGAGCTGTCGGGCATGGTGCGATTTTTATCTGTTCGTCAACATATTCTGCACTTACAGATATTAACGGCAAACAGAATTGGAAATGGGTTGAAATATCTAAGGGAAGTAATGTGCTGCGAGGATATATCGCTCAGCAGTATTACTTAAGACTTGATGACGATATTGAGCCTTGTGTTGCAGAGGAGAATGAGCCAATTTTGAGCTTAGTAGATGAACTAAAGACAGAATATCATAAGCAGTTTGCTGTCATTGCACAAAAAGCTCAAGAATTAGGTCGAAAAGAGCAGGCTCTTATAGATAAAGAAAATCGGGTAAACGAAACGGTAGCAGAGATAAACAAGAAGGCAAAAGAAACCATTTCTAAAGAACAATCTCTCAATAGAGATGCATATCGTTTTTATCTTGACGTATTAAGGAGTGGATACTGTAAGTCTGCTTATGCTGTCGAAATGGGGGAGGATTTTTGGGAAGAGAACTTGGATGAGCTTATTCTTGCCGGAGAAAAGATAGGTAAGGATGAACATACAGTAAAACAAGAAATTAGTTATGCAATGGTTAGCATTTATCAAAGTTTAGGTGAATACGATAAGGCCTATGATTTTTTAGTTGAGCAAGCTACAGGTTATGCATGGTTGTTGCTATACACCGTGCAAGATATTGTTCCGAAAGTAGGGCACTGTGAACGCTTAAAATCAGCTTTGTACAAACGACTTGGAGAAGACGGATTATCTGCTGAAGATAGAGCTAAATTTACAAGAATTAAGGATTGGCTGGGTTTTGAATATAGGAAATGAGGCTAACAAATTAGCTAAATGCTACTGCAGCTACAATGTTCTTAAAATTCGAGAAAAAATTTATTCAGATTTAATGGCAGAAAATCAATGGTTACAAGTAGAAGATACTTATCCAAAAAATCTGCAATCCTTGGATTGGGAAAAAGAACGATGCGAGGACAGAAATCGCCGGTAGTTCAAAAACTAAGTCAAGTTTCTTTACTTTTCCTTCTGCCGTCAATTGCTTAGCTAACACGTGCAACCTTTTGCTATCATCTGAAGTGAATGGAAAGGATAGACAAATATTAAGTAGTAAAAGAAGAAATCCGGACAATCTCTCATGAAAACGAAGGTTGATAGGGCTATCGCTGTATAACGGCGGAACTGTACAAGTGTGGATTTTACTTCAACTGATGATTCAATGGCTTATGAAAGTACTAGACCAGGTTTGTCGCATCAGAATCAGAAAATATCGTTCTTACAAGGAAGAAATGGAAACTTATTGCAACGGAATTTCTTCGCTGAAAAAACGATCAGAAGTTGGTAACAGATGTTATAGAATTTAGCCTGTTCGGACAAAAGCTGTAATTGGCTGTCCTTCTGGATTTACACAACAACTATTTGATTAGTTATATCATTTTAGAACATTCTGTTCTAGATATGGTGATAAGTGTGTTGGATAAGACTTTTGAAAACTTGTCTGATAGAACAAGTTTGATTCTCCATTCCGATTAAGAATGGTAATACCAGAATAAATATTATCCTCAGATGCTCAGATACAAAGAAAATCGTTAGAGTATGAGTTGGAAGGTCAACTGTTTTGTCAATGCTGTTATAGAAATTTTGGGGGCTGCTCAAGAGTGAATTATTCTGTCTCCAAAAGTTTCAATCTATGCCAAGCAGAAACTAGTAGAATATTTGGATTATTACACCAAATCAGAGAATCAAAGAAAGACTAAAGGGCTTGCCACCTGTGATTCACAGACAACAAGCTATCCTGTATTCTTGAACAATTTTAATTTGAAAATATTGTCTAACTTTTTGGTTCAGTTCGTAACAGCACAACATTTTATCGTGATTACCATGGTGCGAGAATTGATCTGTTGGTAGAGTCAACTGAACGATATAGGCAACTGAAGAAAAAACACAAAAAAATGAGCTTTATCTTGCAGATTTATTAAGATAAAGTTGTCGCAATCCCCTTGGTTTTAGACAATGGGGGATATACCTCAAAAGGACTATTTGCATTGCTACGAACACTGGAAACTATGAAGGCAGAGAAGAATTGAGCAAATATTTTTGGCACACGATTGGAACGAAATTGGAACATCTCTGGAATTTACAATGAATTTCTTCTATTATATAATGATAGTATCAAAAAATATACAGACAGCAAAGAACACCTGAATTTTTATGATTCGGGTGTTTTTTTGTACCCGAAATAAGGAGGCAGTTTATGAAAAAGAACAGGAAAGAGAAGTACTATATCAGTATCCCGCAACTTGGGTATTTATTTTTCTGTGTGGTTACGATGCAGGCATATTGGATTCGACCGGTCTATGCCGTTACTGTCTGGGAGAAGGCATCGGAAATCATGCGAGATGTGTATGCACAGGTTGTTGGGATTTCTACGATTGCTGCTATTGTAACGGCGGCGATTGCGCTTCTTATGATGAATTTCTCGCGCAGCGGCAGAACGGTGGATGAATCCAGAGCATGGCTGAAACGAATCGTAGAGACGTGGGCCATTATCAATGGCTTAGGTTTTATTATGGCTTATATTACACCGTTTTTCTCCGGTGGGCAGTGGACACCCTGATGGGGGAAAGAGGCGTTATTGATAAGTGGTTGATATTTTGCTAAACTATCAGTAAGAGAATAAATAGATTTTTTAAGGGAGATAGGCCATGAAAAGAATATTAGTTGTATTAGGTGGAGGTCGCCCGAAGGGAAATACCAGACAACTCGTTGATGCATTTATGCAGGGTGCAACAGATGCCGGACACGAGGTAGAATTGGTATCCCTGAATAAAATTGAGGTAAAGGGCTGTATGGGATGCAATGCTTGCCGATATGGGAAACCATGTGTGCAGAAAGATGGTTTCAATGAGCTTGTGCCAAAAATAAAGGCAGCAGATTTGATTGTATTTGCTTCGCCGTTATTATTCTGGACAATCTCCGCTAAGCTGAAGGTATTTATCGAAAGATTCTATTGCATTGCAGAGGAAGATCCACATCCACCTTTGGGGCGGTATGAGAAATATCCTGTGAAGGATGCAGCTTTATTGATGACATCTGCAGATGATTTGTTCTGGACTTATGAGCAGGCGGTATCCTATTATAAGTTTGCAGTCATCAATTATATCGGATTTCATGACAGAGGAATGCTTCTGGCAGGTGGCTGTGGAGATACGAATGGGAAACCACAGATTGATAAAACCAATCACTTAGAGGAAGCCTATGTGTTTGGCAAGACGATTTATTAGGAATGAGGAAATCGAAATTTGACAAAGTTGAGGTTATGAAGATGAATAATTGATATAGAAAGAGAGTAAATGAATGGATACTTTGAAAAATTTGAAAGAATATATTAAAAAATTTTGTGAGAAATATAAACTTGAGTTTTATGAGTGCTTTATGTTAGAAGTTGTTACCGATATTTCGGAGTATATAAGAAATGATGATTCAGAGTATTATTATAATAAAAAAGAACAAATTGACCGAGCAATTGGAATGTTATATGAGGATTCAAATAAGCAATGGATTATCCTTGTAAAAGAACAGGATTCGATAAATTTTCTTTTAACATTGCTTCATGAATACGTCCATTTATATGACTATAAAAGTTTATCAAGAGTCCGTAATAATTTGATTTTTCGGGAGTTACAGGAAGATTATGTTTTTTTGTTTTGGACTGAATTTCATGCAACATATTTGTCGTATAGATTTTTAATAGATATGAATCCTACGGAAATAGAAGTAAAAGCTGTTCAGAACGAAATTGTTGCTGATTTGATAGAATATTATTCTTCTTCAAAATTAGATAAGAATGAGGCTGTGAATAAAACAGTTAGGTCTTATGGTAAATATTTGGCGTTATATGACGAGTTTTGTACCGAAGTAACATTGTATCCAAAACGATACTATTATAATGAATTGTTTTTGGAAATTTATATTTTCCTAAAAAATAATAAGATATTTGATACCTTTATTGCAGTGTATGGTAAGTTTAATGATTTACTACTTAAGATTTAATTGGATGAAAAATTGTTATAACTTTGCCATAAAATGAACAAATTCCGATTTATAGAGGTAATGCAATGATAAGGAAACAAAAAGAAAAAGATCTAGCTGCCATTATGCAGATATGGCTT
>UMKD01039422.1_pt1 | contig 14731 bp, 20 predicted proteins | sample 1966221 | NCBI WGS metagenome assembly UMKD01 (sample SAMEA4836167, study PRJEB28245) | human gut metagenome | biome: gut microbiome; material: fecal sample | place: Denmark | collected 2008
TAAAAGAATTGCATAAGGATTAAAAAGTTATGATATAATAATATTGATTCAGAAAGTATAAAACAGAAAAAATCTGTTTTAAATAATTTAGTTGAAATAGAGTGAATTATGAATGTTATTGGAAAATTTTCCAGAAATACAATCTAAACTGTTTAAATCAAGGAGAGGAGAACATGAAAGGAATTCTTTTAACAGGGGGAAATGGGACCAGACTCTATCCTGTTACCAAAGCCGTTTCCAAGCAAATGTTACCCATTTATGATAAACCGATGATATATTATCCTCTTTCTGTCTTGATGTTGGCAGGGATTCGAGAAATTTTACTGATTTCCACTCCTCGAGATCTTCCTATTTTTCAGGAGTTATTGGGGGATGGAAAACAATGGGGCTTGAGTTTATCTTATGAAGTGCAGGAAGAAGCGAGAGGTTTGGCGGAAGCTTTTTTCATTGGGGAAAAATTTATCGGGAAAGATCCCTGTGCCTTGATTTTAGGGGATAATGTTTTTTACGGACATGGCTTGACCGGAATGTTACAGGAGGCGGTAAAACTTCAAAAAGGAGCCGTTATTTTTGGATACTATGTAAAAAATCCGAAAGACTTTGGAGTGGTGGAGTTTGATGAAAAAGGAAAGATACTTTCTTTAGAAGAAAAACCGAAGTTTCCAAAATCCGATTATGTTGTTCCGGGACTTTATTTTTATGATAATTCCGTTCTTGAAAAAGCTAGGAAGGTAAAGCCTTCCGAACGAGGAGAATTGGAAATTACTTCTATCAATCAGATGTACTTGGAAGAAGAGAGTTTAGAATTGATAAATCTCGGGAGAGGAATGGCTTGGTTGGATACAGGAACACAGGATGCTCTGTTGGAAGCATCCAATTTTGTAAAGACAATTCAATCACGGCAAGGAATTATGGTTGCCTGTTTGGAAGAAATTGCCTATCGAAACGGTTGGATTGACAGAAATCAAATACAAGATATGGCGGAATCATTATCAAAAACGAAGTATGGAGAGTATTTACTGGAGTTGTTACGGGAGAGTGAAAGATGTCAAAATATCAAAAAATAGAAACAAGTCTAAGAGGGCTATATATTGTCACTTCTCCTTTCTATCCGGATTCTCGTGGATTTTTTTCTGAAATGTATCATAAAAAGGAATTTGTAAAAATGGGTTTTACAAAAGAATTTGTACAAGATAATTATTCTTGCTCCAAAAAAGGAGTTTTGAGAGGCTTGCATTTTCAAAAGAAACATCCACAGGAAAAATTACTTCGAGTGTTGAAAGGGAGAATTTTGGATGTGGTATTGGATTTGAGAATGGGAAGTGAAAGCTTCGGCAGGTATTTTTCCGTAGAACTATCTGCAGAAAATCAAAAGATGCTCTATATTCCTGCAGGGATGGCTCACGGTTTTTTGAGTTTGGAAGAGGATACACAGGTTTTTTATAAATGTACCGACTTTTATCATCCCGAAGAGGAAGCGGGAATTCTATGGAATGATAGAGAGCTTGCAATCAATTGGAAGTTGGAGGCTTATCACTTGTCAGAAGAAAACCTTTGCTTATCCGAAAAAGACAAACAGAATATGACATTTCGAGAGTTTTGTGAGGCGATCGAAAAATGATTCTCATTACAGGATCCAAAGGACAGTTGGGAAAGGCTTTTCAACGCTTATTTCAGAGAGAAAAGATAGAGTATATTGCTACAGATAAAGAGGAATTGGATATTACGAATGAGATAATCTTGCAAGATTTTGTCAAAGGAAAAGAAATTTCTCTTCTAATTAATTGTGCTGCCTATAATCAGGTGGATAAGGCGGAAGCGGAGAGAGAAGAGTGCGAAAAATTAAATAGCGAAGCTCCCGGAAAATTAGCAGTTCTTGCCAAAAAGATTGGAGCGGATTATATCACATATTCTAGCGATTTTGTATTCGACGGGGAAAAGAACTCTCCTTATACGGAAGAAGATATTCCTAATCCTCTTTCCGTTTACGGCAGGATGAAATGGGAGGGAGAAAAAGCCGTTTTCCAAGAAAAAGAAGATAGTTTTGTCATTCGGACTTCTTGGATTTTCGGAAAGGATCGACCTAATTTTATTCGACAATTGTTGGATTGGGCAGATATCAAACAGGAACTTTTTATGGTGGAGAATCAGATTTCTTCTTTAAGTTATGCGGAAGATTTGGCTTACTTTTCCTGGAAATTGTTTCAAACAAAACAATACGGACTATACCATTTTTCCAATTCGGGAGAGAGTTCAAAATATGATCAGGCAAGGTATATTTTAGAAAAAATAGATTGGAAGGGAAGATTGCACAGAGCAAAGAGGGAAGATTTTTCACAGGAAGCAAAACGACCGAAATATTCAAAATTGGATAGCAGCAAACTGGAAAAGGCGATCGGAGAAAAAATTCCAAGTTGGGAAGATGCCATTTGTCGTTTTTTGGAGGAAAGCTTATGAAGAAATATTTAATAACAGGAGCGGCAGGCTTTATCGGAAGCCACTTTGTGAAGTATCTATCAGAACAGGAGCAAGATATTTTTATTGTCATTTTGGATAAATTGACTTATGCCGGAAACTTACATAATATCAAGGAGGTTTTAGAGAAGAAGGATAAGGTTCGTTTTATACAAGGAGATATTTGTGATACCGACTTGATGGAAAGTATTTTTTCAGACTATGATATTGACTATATTGTAAATTTTGCTGCGGAATCTCATGTGGATAAGAGCATTACACAAGCCAAAATTTTCTTGGAAACCAATCTCATGGGAGTACAAAATATCATGGACTGTGCAAAAAAATCATGGGTGATTGGGAAGGATGATAAAGGATATCCTGTTTACAAAGAAGGGAAAAAATTTTTACAAATTTCTACGGATGAAGTATATGGAAGTTTGGAAAAAGACCTTCCTGAGGGAAGAATTTTTACTTTGGAGGAAGGATTATTCAAAGATAGGAAAGAGAGAATTTGCTATGGAAACCGGTTTTTTACGGAGAACAGCCCTCTTCAACCGAGTTCTCCCTATTCTGCTTCCAAAGCTGCCGCAGATATGTTGGTTTCAGCATATTTTGAAACCTATCACTTTCCGATGAATATTACAAGATGCTCCAATAATTATGGACCTTGTCAATTTCCTGAAAAATTGATACCTTTGACGATAAAACACGTCTTGGAGGGGAAAAAAATTCCGATATATGGAGACGGAATGCAGGTAAGAGATTGGTTGTATGTGGAAGATCATTGTAAAGCAATTTATCTGGTATTGAAATATGCGAAGTATGGAGAAATTTACAACATAGGAGGAGTTCAGGAAAAAACAAATGTGGAGATTGTTTCTCTGATTTTGGAACAAATTTCAAAAATTCGAGGGACGGAGAAAAAAGACTATTTGTTGGAATATGTGGAAGACCGATTAGGACATGATAGGAGATATGCCATATATCCGAAGAAAATGGTTCAAGAATTGGGATGGTTTCCGGAAACGAGCTTTGAAACAGGAATGCAACGAACCATACAGTACTTTATAGAAAAAATCCTTACAGCAAAGAAATAATGCTGTAAGGATTTTTCTTATTCTTCCAATTGAAAATGGCAGGCATCCACCAGAGTGTTCCAGGTTCCGCCCCAAGTGATTTTGAGATGTTTCCTGTGTGCAATTTTTAAAATATGTTTTGCCACTTTTTCATAAAAAGAATAGTTCCAAGTGATATGATTTTCTACGATAATGGCAATATCGACAGCCCTTCCTTTCAGATGATAACTGTCCAGAGTCTTTGTTTTTCCTTCTTGAAAGAGTTGTTTTTGTCGTTCCATGGAACGAAGCCCTTCTGTAATCATGAAAGGAAAGGGACTCGAAAGAATTGCCGTTTTCATGAGTTTCACCAGAGAGGGATGCACTCCCTGCAAGTTTTGTAAACTTCTTTGATTGAGCAGATACATGTTTCCTCCTTTACCAAATACAATTAAAAAGTGATAAGGTATCAATCTTTCCGGGTTGTACCAAAAGCAGTTTCTTTTCATGTAGCATTTTATAAATAGTACTTTGACTCACTTTTAATTTTTTGGATAGTATTGGAGTCGTTGTGACAGGTCCAAATTCTGTAAGGAGAATTTGTTTCAATTCGTTTGTCGTCATGAAATCACCTCTTTTTAAAAAATCGTTTTCCAAAAAGACGAACCGCATAGTAGAAGATTATTCTGGTATGCCAGGAAACACCGGTTTCTTTCATAATCTCCAAGAAAATATCATCGGCTTCCTTTCGAGAACGTACTTGGATCGAACCTTCTTTGGAGTATAGAAAATCGTGAACAACACTGCCTAAGGTGTAAAGTCCGAATGGGGGATAGATCATCCAAAAAATTCTCGGAATGGATGAAAGGTCTGTGATGAAGTGTTTCTTGACGAAAATAACTCGGTTTCTCATGGGATATTCAAAATCTTCCAGGACACAAAATTTGGATTTGGAGTAAGGGTAAATTTCCAAACAATGAATATCTTTCATAAATATCACCTCCTTGCTGTTTAGTATAGTAGAAGAGGATAAAAAATGCCAATCACAGAGTTCATATACAGAAAAAATTTGATTTGCATATATTTTTATTGTATAATTTTATTGGACAAGATGTCACATATTTTTTGAAATAGGAGGAGGATTGTTATGAAAATAAAAGAAGTCGTAACTATCGGAGAAGAAAAAAGCCTATCAGAAGAAATTATGGAGCAACTCGTGAAAAAGGTAGGGGAATTTTCGAATTTAAACGATTTAGCAGAAATTTTTCATATCAGTAGAACAACCATTTGTAGAGAAATTGAGCGGGGGGAAATTGTCGCCTTTCGTTTTGGAGCTAGGGTTATTGTCGTGACTAGAAGTTTACAAGGTATCATTGAGAAATTTTTATAAAAATTCCGTCTATGCCCTCTATGATTTTCCTTTTTGAAAAAAGTTTGCTATTCTATTCTTGTGAAGCAAAGCCGGCAGAATTCACAGAAAATAAAAAGGAGGTACTGGCATGAGTACAAAAGAAATTATTGAAAAGAGAGTGAAAAGTTTGACCATTTCTATTAAGAGAGAAAAAGCTATTTTACAAGAATTGGAAAGTGATCGGGCTACGATTCAGAGAATTCAGGAATGGGAAGAAACAGGGGTTGCCTTGGCGAGCGATTCTCATTATGCTTCCTACGAGGAATGGAAATCGAGTTTACAAAAACAAATAAAAAGAGGAGAAAGCAGCTTAGAAAATTTGAAAACGAAAAAAGCGGAATTAGAAGCCTTTCAATTCTATTTAGATAAAATAGGAGCATAACGATAAAAAAGTCAATGGATTTAAGAAAGTCCATTGACTTTTATTTGTTGGTGAAGTTCTCGTAGGATAAAGTAGAAAGAACCGATGATGAAGTATAAGGTAGCAGCAATCAAAAGGCAACTTTCCCCTCTTTTGATAAATTCTTCCGCACCCCAAAAATTTCCTAAGAAAAAAGAAAAAATGTTGTAAATATAGAAAAACATTTTCCAAGCATCCTGTTTTTCCCCTCGTAGATGTTTTCCGAGATACACTCCCGCATCAGTTAAATTTCCGGAAATATGAGTGGTTCTCACAATGACTCCTTTATAAGAAATGAACATTCCATTCTGTATCCCCAAGCAGAAAGGTAAAAAATAGGGAAAGAAAGGGAGTTTTATTAAAAAGAAGTAACTGAGAGAAAGAAAAAGACTCATTCCTATTAGAATACAACCATATTTTTTTTGTAAATCAAAGGCTTTTCCTTTCGTGAAAAATCCGGCTAGGACACAACCCAGAAAAAAAGAAACAAATAATCCCAGAATTTTTAAAGTATGCTCATAATGATGAAGACGATACTCAATGGCAATTTTTGATACATTTCCGGAATAGTGAGAAATGGCTTCTCCAAGATATAGAATTCCGACACTGTTTAAAAATCCGCCTGTAATGGTCAGAAGAAAAATCCAGAAGATATATATTTTATAAAATCGTTTCATTCGTTTTCCTTAGGAACAAAATATCGCAAAGCTTGAAGAATCGTTCCTCCTTTGCTTAATACACGTTCCACCATCTTTGTGTAGAGCTTTTCTTTGATAGGAAAAAGAATGGATTTTGCGTTTTCCTGTTGTAGACAGTCGGTAAGATAGTCAATTCCATAGAAAAAATCTTCGCGACTGATACTTCTGTGAGTATAGTATTCATAAAACCAACCTTCCAAGAAAGGATACAAAGCATCGTCGGAAAGAAGTTCTATTTTCTTTATTTTTTCTTCTAACTCCACATCTTCCATTTTTTTTTAATTTTTCATACATTGGCATACCTCCTGTTCTATGTCTCTATTTCGTTCTATTCTAACGGGAAATGTTAGGAAAGTCAAGTCCAATATATTTTTACTAGGAAAGAAAAAATCTTTGTGCTATAATAAAAATGATTGTGAAAAATAAAAAAAGGAGAATTTATATGTTACGAGTAAAAAGTGTGGAAACGGCTTTTCAGGCAGTTCCAAATCAATATGTACAGGGAGCCCTTGATGTCTTAGGAATTTTTGATAATGTGATTCAACCGGTCTTTCCTTATCCGTTTTCCAATATTGCTTTGATTTTTTCTTTTGAAAAAATGGATAAACCTACCGTTTTTGAAATTCGAATCAATGCTCCGGATGACACTTTAATCAGTCAAGGAGAATTCGGCGTGATGCCGGATGCTTTCGGAAATGGAAGAAAAATTGTAAATTTATCAAATTTCTTGGTGGCGGAAAGAGGGCTATATACTGTTGATATTTTAGAAAAAGTGGCGGAAGATAAAGTAAATTTTATTAGCACGGAAGAATTATTCATGGCGGATTATCCTCCAAAAAGACGATGGACGGAAGAAGAAATTCAAGAAATTTTAGCAACTGAGGGTGTCATCAAAATGGTAAAAACGGATTATAAGCCGGTAAAATATATTCAAGATGAAAGCTTGGAACCAATTCATTTTCAACTGTTCCTGGATCCGAATGAAGAAATTGAGGAAGGATTTGTAGCGTTTCCGGAAAATGATAAAATTGAGATTCGAGGGGAAATTTTTGATTTAACAGGAATTCGAAGACAAATTGAATGGATGTTCGGACAGGAAATTCCAAAAGAAACGGGAGAAGAACAGGAAAATGCTCAGGAAATGCAAGAACTTACAGAGAATAAAGAATAATTGTACAAAAAATTCTTGACCTCCTGTAAGAAACAGGTATATAATTTGGGTAATCTGATGCAAGTGAGTGATTGGAAGAAAAAAGTAAAAATGAAAAATTATTCTTGTAATAAATCAAATTTTGTGATATACTAATCAGGTAAAATAATTTTAAGTAGAAACGGCCTGTTTCTCACCTTCTGGACCCTAGAGTTTACACAAGGTTATCGAGATAGTTATAGTATGACATGGACTAGAGATGATAAGAAACAGGTAGTGATACCTGTTTTTATTTTTATCATGGAGGTGTATGAATATTTCTGAAAAAATGAGAATTAATGACAAAATACGAGGAAAGGAATTCCGAATTATTGGAGCGGACGGAGAACAATTGGGAGTGATGTCTGCAGCAGAAGCGTTGGAAATTGCAGCCGGTCAGGATTTGGATCTTGTGGAGATTGCGGCAAATGCAAAACCGCCTGTCTGTAAAATTATGAACTTTGGAAAATATCGTTATGAACAAGAACGAAAGGCAAAAGAAGCCAAGAAAAATCAAAAGCAAACCATCGTCAAGGAAGTTAAGGTAACGGCAAGAATCGATGTGCATGATTTGGATACCAAAGTCAATCAAATTCAAAAATTCTTGGAGAAAGACAACAAAGTAAAAGTGACCTTAGTATTGTTTGGAAGAGAAAAAATGCATGCAAGTTTGGGAGTGGGAACTTTGGATGAGATTGCAGAGAAGTTTTCGGCAAATGCGGATGTGGATAAAAAATATGCGGAAAAGCAAAAACATATTATTTTAACCCCAAAGAAAAAGTAATGATAAATAAAGAAATCAGATATAGATAAAATATAAGGAGGGCGAACGTTATGCCAAAGATGAAGACTCATAGAGGAGCAAAAAAAAGAATTAAAGTAACCGGAACAGGAAAGTTCATCGTAAAACATTCCGGAAAAAGTCATATCTTAACAAAAAAAGATAGAAAGAGAAAGAACTCTCTAAAGAAAGATCTAGTGGTTAGCGAAACTTTAAAAAGACATATGCAAGGATTACTACCATACGGTGTAGGAAGATAAGTTAGGGAGGGAAAGAAATGAGAGTAAAAACTGGAATCGTAAGACGAAGAAGACATAAAAAAATATTAAAGGCTGCAAAAGGATTTAGAGGAGCATCAGGAGACGCTTTCAAGCAAGCAAAACAAGCTACGATGAAAGCAATGGCTTATTCTACCAGAGATAGAAAAGTCAACAAGAGAAGAATGAGACAATTGTGGATTACAAGAATTAACTCTGCAGCAAGATTGAATGGATTGACTTATTCTGTATTCATGAATGGATTGAAGAAAGCCGGAATTGAATTGGATAGAAAAGTATTAGCAGATTTGGCTCTAAATAATGCGGCAGAATTTGCGAAATTAGCAGAAACTGCAAAGGCAGCTAGATAATTAACAGAAGGTAATGCTAAGGGTTCATGGCTCTTAGCATTTTTTTTCATGTGGGAAGAGAGGGTGGAAACATGGTTTCAACAGAGAAGTCTTACGAAAAAGTAATCGAATATGTTAGAAATCATATTTTGAAAAAGGAATTTAAAATAGGAGATAAGCTTCTTTCCGAAAGAGAATTGGCAGTGCAATTGGGAATCAGCAGAAATTCGGTTCGGGAGGGCTTACGTATTTTGGAAAGAATGGGAGTGCTGTGCAGTCAACAGGGAGCCGGAAATTATATTGTAGGAAAGTTTGAAAGTACTTTGACGGAAGTACTGTCTATGATGTATACTTTGCGTGATATGGAAATGGAGCAAGTGACGCAATTTCGACATGGATTGGAATATGGAGCTATGAATTTAGCCGTATTTCATGCAACGGAAGAGGAAAAAGAAAGAATGAAATATCACTTGCAGGCTTTGGAAGAAGCGGAGTCGGAAGAGGTTCGAATTCGTCATGATAAGGCAATTCATTATCTATTGATAGAAGCGAGTCGAAATAAATATATGCTTGTAAATTTTATTGCATTGACACAAATTATGGATTTTTATATTCCTACAATGAGAGGAAAAATTTTGAATTCCATGAAAACGGAAGATTTTTTATACGAGGCTCATGAGCTGATTGTTAAGGGAGTTGTTGAGGGAAATTTGGAAAAAGGGATGAGAGGTCTGGCTTTGCATTTCAAATATATCAATGATTATCGAAACAGTTAATTCGAAAAAATGTTTTTTTCAGATCCTTTTTTGAAATTTCTATTTTTTATTCTATAGCATAAGAACACTCGTGCTTTTCGTTGTGAGAGCTTGAGTATTTTGCGTGGAGAAATAAAATTCTTAGTTCTTGAAAAAAATAAAAAATTTTGATATGATGAGAATTAAGAGGTTGAAAAAAGATGAAAATGAGGAAAACGAGGGGAGAAAAATGGTATTTAAGCCGATTGAGAATCGTAAAATTTCATCTCGAATTATGGAACAAATCAAAGAGAACATTCTGAGAGGAAAGTTGAGAGTGGGGGATAAACTTCCGTCAGAAAGAGAATTGTCAACACAATTGGGAGTTTCTCGTTCCAGTGTGAGAGAGGCATTACGTTCTTTAGATATTTTAGGGGTTGTTGTCTCCGTACAGGGAGAGGGAACCTATATTCAAGGGGATTTTCAAGATAGTTTGTGTATGTTGATGACATTCATGTATTTTATGAACGGTTGTAAACTGAAAGAAGCCTTGCAACTTCGAGAAATTTTGGAAATCGAATCCATAGTTCACAGTGCTTCCAGATGGACGGAACAAGATATTCAGGAATTGGAAAAATATTGTGATTTATTGGAGGGAGAAGGAAGTGAAGAGGAAAAAAGTGAATATGATAAGAATTTCCATGATAAAATTGCTGAAATGTCGGGAAATTCATTGATGATCATCATTTTAAGTTCAGCTTCCTACATCATTCAGCACATTATTAAAAGTGCAAGGGAAAAGATTTTATTTCATGAATGTATCGATCAGGTCAGTATGCAGCATCGTAGAATTTTAGAAGCAATTCGGTTGGGAGACACAGAAGAAATTAAGAGGAGGATGCAGGAGCATATGCAATTTGTTTCAGAAGCTTTACGGGATGTGGAAGAGGAAGAAATATAGAAAGAAAAAGAGTTGTTAACTTTTCAGACTGTAGACAAAAGAAATTTGTTTACAGTCTTTTTTATTTTTGGAATAAAAAAAATTTTGTAGAGAGAAAGTTTCGAAAAAGATGAAATACCCTAGGAATTTCGAGCAATACATAAAAAAATCAAGTTCGTTTTTACTTGTAAAAATACTGTATATAAATAAAAAGTAAAAAAAAAGAACAAAAAATATTGACAAATTCAAAAAAATAATGTATTTATGTAAGTAGTGGTTAGTTGTCAGACCAGTTGGGGATGATAACAGAGTTTAAGAAAGGATAGAAAAGAGATGAGGTCTTTTCTATGACAAAATATGGAGGTGGGAAATTTGGATTTATTTTTATCATTGACTCCTTTGATCGTAGTAGTAGTGGGAGTAGTTGGTCTGAAAAAGTCTGCAAAATGGGTTTCGTTGGTAGCTATGGTCTACACGATGGTGTTATCCGTTCTTTATTTCAAAACGGAAGTATTTGAAGTGATTCGACAAACAAAGATAGGGATTATCGAAGGGTCGAAAATGGTGTATATGATTTGGGCAGCTTTTTTAATTTTGAATATGCTAATTCATACAGGAGCTATGGACAGAATCAAAGAAATTATTGCAGAATTGACTTTGGATCGTCGAAAACAAATCATTATTGTAGCCTTTTGTTTTGGAGGTTTCTTGGAAGGGGTTGCAGGAGCGGGAACTCCGGCTGCAGTTGCAGGACCATTCTTAATGGCATTAGGATTACCTGCTTTGGAAGCGGCAACAGCAGCTTTGATCTTTAACGGAATTGCGGCAGCTTTAGGGGCAGCAGGATTAACAACTATTGGAGGATTCAGTCCGTATCTTTCTACACAAGGAGCGGAAGTTGTTCAAGAGATGATGAATACGGTTCCTTACTTAGCAAAGGTGGCAGCACCGACAGCGATTGATGTAGATGCTACCATTATGAATATTTCTATGGCAACTTCATTCATTCAATTCTTCGGGGCATTGATTTGTCCTGCCTTGGTGTTATTTGTCTTATACGGAAAAAAAGCTTTTGATAAAGAAATTGCATGTTTTGCAGTGTTCGTAGGCTTTGTGTATGGAATTTCCTTAGTGATTATCGGAACTTTCTTAGGGGCGGAATTCCCAACCATTTGTGCAGGAATTTTCTCTCTATTGGCTTCCGTACTTTATATCAAATTATTCAATCGTTCTACAGAAACACCGGAAGATTTCAAATTGGTCTTGGATGAAAGTGTAGAAAAGAGTTCCATGTCCGCTTGGTCAGCTGTGGCAACTTATTTAATCCTTATGATTGTATTGCCTTCTGTTCGTTTCTTTGCACCAAGATGGTTCATCGGTTTAGGATTTGCTGTTTGGATTGGAACTACGATGGCCACTGTATGTTTTGTAGGTTCCATTATTTTGAAAGCAACGCCTTCTATGCCGAAGTATGCAAAGGAATCTTTATTCAGCGTAGTGGGAGCTTTGATAGCAATGGCGGCACTTCTGGCACTCGCAAATTTGATGAAGGTAACAGGTATGTTGACGATTATTGCAACGGCTCTTGCAGAAGTAACAGGAGCTTTGTATCCGGCATTTGCAGCTATTATAGGATCACTTGGTTCTTTCGTGGCGGGAACTACTACAGGATCTAATATTATGTTCTCCGCTCTACATGCAAAAGCTTGTACTATCTTAGGATTGAGTATTCCTGTTGTCTTTGCGGCACAAAGTGCGGGAGGAGCTTTAGGAAACATGATTTGTACGAATAACGTGGTTGCGGCATGTACTACGGTAGGCTTGAAGAATTCGGAAGGAATTGTTATGAGAAAGGTATTCAAACCGATTTGTGTTCTTTGGAGTCTGTATGCTGTTTTGGCTTTGATTTATGTTTACATCTTATTGCCAACTTTACCGGTTGTTTTAAAATAATGGTCAGTGATAGTTTTTGAAAAAATGGGATTGGAAATAGAAATACCTTATAATTTGAAGTTGATTTGTAAATAGAGTAGGACGGGAGCAGTTGCTTCATGGCAACTGCTCCTTTCTTTCTCCGCATTTTGGGGATTTTAGAGAAAATTGTTATGAAAAATTATAAAATGCTAAAAAAATTAACAAAATTGTTGACAAAAAGAGCAGAAAGGTTTATACTCTAGCTGAAAGTGGTAGTACCAATAAAGAAAAGATCTTTATTGGTTTCATTTTTACAAGAAAAATTGGTAGTACCAGTTGTTAAGGAGGAAAGGAAGATGGCAGAATATACCTATAATAAGGTGAGTGCAGAGTTAGTGGAAGAATTTCGAAAAATTGTTCCCGGAAAAGTATATGTAGGCGAAGAAATCAATCAAGATTTTTTTCATGATGAAATGCCGATTTATGGACAAGGACAACCGGAAGTTGTGATTGATGCGACAACAACGGAAGATATTGCAGCAATTGTAAAATTATGTTATGAACATAATATTCCTGTGATTCCAAGAGGAGCGGGAACCGGATTAACCGGAGCTGCTGTAGCTCTACATGGTGGAGTGATGTTGAATATGACAAAGATGAATAAAATTTTGGAATATGATTATGAAAATTTTGTAGTTCGAGTGGAACCCGGAGTTTTGTTGAATGATTTAGCGGAAGATACTCAAAAACAAGGGCTGCTATATCCGCCTGATCCCGGAGAAAAATTTGCCACCATCGGGGGAAATGTATCCACAAATGCCGGAGGAATGAGAGCTGTAAAATATGGATGCACAAGAGATTATGTAAGAGCCATGACGGTCGTTCTTCCAACAGGAGAAATTGTAAAATTGGGAGCCACTGTTTCCAAAACAAGTACAGGATACAGCTTACTAAACCTTATGGTGGGATCGGAAGGAACCTTAGGAATTATTACGGAATTGACCTTAAAATTAATTCCGGCTCCGAAAGAAACCATCAGTTTGATTATTCCTTATGAAAATTTGGAAGACTGTATTGCAACGGTACCGAAATTCTTTATGAATCATTTACAACCACAAGCTTTGGAATTCATGGAAAAAGAAATTGTGCTGGCTTCCGAGCGATATATTGGAAAGAGCGTTTTTCCAAAAGAATTGGAAGGAACGGAAATCGGAGCTTACCTATTGGTAACCTTTGACGGAGACAGCATGGAAGCTTTGGAAGAAATTACGGAAAGAGCGGCGGAAGTTGTATTGGAAGCCGGAGCATTGGATGTTCTGGTGGCAGATACTCCTGCGAAGAAAAAAGACGCTTGGGCAGCCAGAGGAAGTTTCTTGGAAGCGATTGAAGCGGAAACAAAATTATTGGATGAATGTGATGTCGTAGTACCGGTAAATCAAATTGCTCCTTACTTGAATTATGTGAATTCTGTCGGAGAAAAATATGACTTTGCCGTAAAAAGTTTTGGACATGCAGGAGACGGAAATCTTCATATCTATGCATGTAGTAATGACTTGGACGAAGAAACTTTCAAAAAACAAGTGGAAGAATTTATGCAAGACATATATAGAAAAGCTGCTGAGTTGGGAGGACAAATTTCAGGAGAACACGGAATCGGGTTTGGAAAAATGGAATTCTTATATGAATTTGCAGGAGATGTAAACATGAGATTGATGAAGGGAATCAAAGAAGTATTCGATCCGAGGATGATTTTAAATCCGAATAAAATTTGTTATAAATTGTAAAATTATAGTAGGGACAGTAGAGAAAAGTCTATGATAGAGAAAAAATATAAAAAATCAAAATGATGGTATAGAATGCAGGAGGTAAGGAAATGGCATATTTAATTTCAGAAGAAGCTCAAGATTTATTGGAAGACGTAAAAAAATTCTGTGAAAACGAAGTAAAAGAACAATGTAAAGAATATGATGTCACAGGGGAATGGCCGAAAGAAATCTATGACAAGGCAATTGAACAAGGATACCATGCCTTAGAAGTTCCGGAAGAATTTGGAGGACCGGGTCTAAGCAGAGTGGATGTTGCTGCTCTATTAGAAGAAATGGCGATTGCGGATGCGGGATTTGCAACAACAATTTCTGCCAGCGGATTGGCTATGAAACCGGTGTTAATCGCAGGAACGGAAGAACAAAAACAAAGAATGTGTGATTTGGTATTAGAAGGTGGATTTGGAGCTTTCTGTTTGACGGAACCGGGAGCAGGGTCTGATGCCGGAGCAGGAAAAACAACGGCGGTAAAAGACGGAGATGACTATATCTTAAATGGAAGAAAATGTTTCATTACCAATGCGGAAGTAGCAGCATTTTACTGTATCACAGCGATGACCGATAAGAGCAAAGGATTGAAAGGAATGTCTATGTTTCTGGTAGAAAAAGGAACTCCGGGTCTTAGCACGGGAAATCATGAAAATAAAATGGGAATCCGAACTTCCAATACGGCGGACGTTGTCTTGGAAGATTGTAGAGTTCCGGCTTCCGCTTTGGTAGGG
>UMKD01009445.1_pt1 | contig 14624 bp, 20 predicted proteins | sample 1966221 | NCBI WGS metagenome assembly UMKD01 (sample SAMEA4836167, study PRJEB28245) | human gut metagenome | biome: gut microbiome; material: fecal sample | place: Denmark | collected 2008
AGTTCCGGCAGTTACTATGGCGTAATCGGATAACACAGAGTATGAGCCGACGCGGAAACTGTTGGGATAACAGCCCGATGGAGCGGTTCTTCAGAAGTCTAAAAAACGAATGGGTACCGGTAACAGGCTACATAAGTTTTAGTGATGCAGTTAATAGCATAACGGATTATATTGTCGGATATTACAGCACACTCAGACCTCACGAATATAACGGCGGGTTACCCCCAAACGAATCTGAAAAAAGATATTGGGAAAACTCTAAAGCGGTGGCCAGTTTTAGTTGACCACTACAGATATAAGAGAAGAAGAGGGGCCTCTAGATTCAGCAATACGAGTTTGTAACCATTGCTCAATTTCACTCCGTAACCAACGTGAGCTACGCCCTAGTTTGATAGGCTTAGGAAACTCACCATCTTGGATCAGCTTATAAAACCACTTATCCGTTAATCCCGTGAGTTTAGTGATAAATTTCATGTCAATGAATTGGTCGCTCAGTAGTGGGGTATCAGTTGTTTGAATAGTCATTGTTTGTTTCTCCGATAATTGAAAAGGAGAAGGATTCGAAAAGGGATAATGGGAGCTGCGGGAATCCTTCAAACAATAACTGACTGGCGTTATTTTTGATTCAGCATGAAAGATGAAGTTGAGTTTAATTACTTTTGTCCATGTATGAAAAATTACCCCCTGAATTAGGGGGTATGAAATTATGATGTCAGTTTTCATTCACCTATTTTTTATTTCGTTTTCTTCCAATTTGTTTTGCAGTCGGAATATCGCTGAGCTGATAAATACGGCGTTCTGTACGCTGACTGTCTTTGCCTAAATAACTTAATATATATTTCATACCGCTGCGCTTCTTCTCGTCGGTATGTTTAATAACACGCTCACCACGAACTCGATAATATGGTTTTGGTTCACAGTGGTGCGCATAACCTTCACCTTCAGTAACTTCTTCCCATATATAGCGAATATCCTCCCAGAAACGCCATACCTTCTGATGACATTGACCATTAATGTAAAATGCTGCGTGAATATGAAAGCGATGTTTTTCACCGTATTCTAATACCCATGCAAACCCTACAATGCTAGAAATATCTTTTATCTGTTCAATCAGCGATATCATATCAGCCGTGATTTGATAAGTATCAGCGTATTCAAACGATTCACTTTCTTTGCGATAAGCAAAATCTATACGTAACATGAGAAGTTTTGAATAATACTCAAATAGGTCATCTTGATGATTAAGTAATTCATGTTGTAATAAATAGTCAGGTGTATGATTAAAATTAATTGTGCTTTTCATAATGGTTATCCTCAGTGATTAATGTTTCTCATGAGATAACACAAGACTTTAAATTTTTAATAAAAATGAAAATTTTCATGATGATAATGAGAGAGGGTAGATATAAGTTAAATATTATTACCACTACGCAACTCAATTGAACGTAGTGGTAGAATGATTGATAGATCTTTATTTTTATTAGATAGTTTTAACCTCTCAGTTGTGAGAAGCATATGGTCACCTTGGAAGTATTTACATCAAAAGATTATTATCATGACTGTGTTATTCATAGTAATGGTAGAAATAATTACTTGATTAAATCGATGGCCTAGTCTCTTTATTGATTAACAAATTATCTTCTTTATTAAATAATACTAATTAACCTTAATGATTTATTTTCGAATAAACAATACACTTTGTCACCGATTATCATCATGCATAACCCTTCCTACTCTTCGTAACTAACATTAAGAGCACATGGCTTGATCATGCTCCTTTTGAAATACCAAAATAAATCAACAGCCAAGATAACCATTAATAAAACACCATAAACCATTGATTATTAATTTTAATTAAAAATTAAATTGCATGATATCCTACTTAAATCCCATCGATTTCACACTGATTTCATACTGATTATTGTATCATTGCTATTTTAAAACTCTATAATAGCTAGCTTGAAATACGGTGACTTATAAATGAACTTTGTGTAATATTTACTCAAGAAAATGTACGTGATATTGTTCAAATTAGTACGGGAAATGGCGTTATCGCCCATCAACAAAATCAGACATAGTCTGTCTATAGTCACGCCAAATAATAAAATTGATGAAAGGAAAATACATGAACCAACATATTGAAGTAAACTCAGTCAGAGAAGGGATTTATTTACTTTGGCGATTAGATTATACAGAAGAAGTCCAGCAATTTATTTTCAATACAGTTAACGATACACAGCAGATAAATAAACGTATTAATGAAATAATCAGAAAGTCGTTAAGTAAAAACGGTGGCGATGCAACAATAATTCAAAGTTCGGTTCGATATTTAAATATATTCAGATGTCGTCAAATTGATGAATCACAATTAGTTTGGTTAAAACGCGAACATCTAGCAAGTCTATATTTTTGGTTATGGTTAATTAAAAACCATATAACGGTATATAACGATACCTCCGGCTCTTCTCGTCATTATTCCCTTAGAGATAGAAAAATTCAGTTTACCCTTGAAGAAATTTTCAATTTAATTCCTAACTCTATCGAACAAACATACCAAGCGGCTTTGTTTTTATTAGATATTTTACCTAACAGCAGTCTACTGAGAAAAAGTAACATCGTTTCAACTATCCGGCAAGATTATCTTGATTATCAGCTCAAGCTCAACGCTAATTTTGTTTGGTTAGTGGACGCAGATGATGACAATATTCAATGGGTGATGACACAATTTATCCAACATCGCCGAATTCTCTCTGATATTAGGGAGTTAAATTTTTCACCCGAGATACAACGCTTTGCCCTTCCCATTCTCTATTCGCTTTGGGATGCCCACCCAGATACTAAAAGACTCTTCTTGACGGCGTTGCGTAAACGCTATGCGAATATGAAGCATCGCAAGAAAGTGGCTGACAAATCACCTGTGAATATTCGTATTTCGGAAAATAGTAAGAAAAAACTGGTTAAATTAGAAAAATATTTTAATCGAAATCGTGCTGATGTGATTGAATATTTAATCGAAAAAGCTTGGGCTGAGCGAGGCAACAAAAACTAAAAAAATTTCAGTTATATATTACCTCATTGAATATTATTTTCGTTTACGTTATTAGGTCGCTTCTGTGGAATGGCCTTTTTTTACATTGAGGTTTTATATGAAAAAATTATCGGGCAATGCCCTTATTCGCCGTCATCTCCGACGCTACCCTCGTTCACTGCGTCAAACCTTATTAAAAGAGCTCAATCAGCTTGTTACCTATCAACCTGTAATTGGTATAATGGGCAAGACTGGTGTCGGGAAATCCAGTCTGTGTAATGCCTTATTTCGCAGTCAAGTTTGTGCTGTCAATGCTGTTGAAGCTTGTACTCGGCAGCCCCAACAGGTCAAGTTACGCTTTGGGCGGCACACACTAACGCTAGTTGATTTACCGGGTGTCGGAGAATGCCAACAGCGTGATGAGGAGTATCGTGAGCTCTATCGGGAGTGGATACCTAAACTCGATATGGTGCTTTGGGTTCTGAAAGCCGATGATCGCGCATTTTCTATTGAAGAACAGTTTTATCAAACAGTATTCACGGAGTATAACGGAGAGCTACCGGCTATTACTTGGATTTTGAATCAAGTTGATAAGATAGAGCCTGTCGAGCAGTGGCACTGGGCATCCGCACAGCCTTCAAAACAACAGCAAGCTCATATCACATTGAAACGACATGCTATCGCCAAACAAATGCATATCTCTGTAGACATCATCATTCCGATATCTGTTAAAGGCCGATATCATCTCCCCCAATTGGTGGAGGCGATTATCACTCGTCTCCCAAAGCAGGCACGTAGTCCCTTAATCCCACATCTACAAAATGCCTATCAGACCACAGTGGCTATCAATCATGCGCGTAGCTCTTTCGGTGATACGGTCGTAGATATCATTGAGCGAGTGATTGATTTCGCACCACTTCCCCAAATCGCTCGGCACGTCCTCAAATCAACAACTCATCATATTGCTAAAGCAGCGCGCTCTGTCTGGTCATTTTTCTTTAGTTAATTCAATTAAATGACTGTCATATTGGGTCTTCGATAAACGATTTTACGTTGTCATGATCGAATTTGTCGATCGAACCGATCGGTTTTTTTCATTATCCACATCGAAATGGCGGTTATACAATCACTCAGAGGTATTAATAGTTTTCATTTATTTATAAAAATCAATGCGATAAATCGCAGGATTTGTCACGTTATTAAGAATTGAGAGCCATCAGTTGTTTGTTGAGCACTCACTTTTTGTTCGTATTAATGAAGTCTTAGAGCCTTTTATCTGAATAGGCAAAATTACTAACTGGAAAACATCATGAAAACAAAACTTATTGTTTCTGCACTTTTTATTTCGGCTTTAACACCGACATTCACTCACGCTTTTGGTAACTCACATACTTGGACGAGTAACAAAACACAAGGCGTGACCGAGTTTGTCATTCTGGGCCAGGGCCAATCTCAGCTTTATCTGTCTTGTGATGATGAAGGTCACCAGCCTGCAACAATTATTTTTACTGATATTAATGGTCGACAAGCCCGTATGGATGCAGACCAATCTCTTGAAATGAAATTCGCAGGTGAAGAAGCTGCAAATGTGAGTGAAAGTGAAAGCCATATTGGAGCTCAATTTGTGCAGTGGGCTTGGAATATGCTACGCAGCGAGGAGCAAGTCACCGTGTTTGGCGAAGGGGTTGCTTCGAGTACTTTTACACTAAATGGGGCAGCCACAGTGATACCTTACTTTGGCGAAAATGGCTGTGTACCGAAATTCGTATTTTAGTATTCCAATTCGGGAAATGACTCAAATATTAAACAATCGACTTTATTAGACATTGTTTAAATATCGCATTTAACACTATTTCTCTCTTTATCAATAGGTTTTCTATCATGAAAAAACAACTTTGTGCGATCTTATTAGGGGTCAGTGCTTTTTCCGTCTATGCTGAACAAGCACCGATTCAACTCAAATCAGGCCCCAGTAATGCAGGGCGTACATACAGTAAAGTGTATATTACTTCGAATGTCGATAGTGTGATTATCAAGAAAATCATCGTTAATCGAGGTAATTGTAAAGATGCAGAGTATCTTCCTTGGAAGCCAATTAGGCTGAATTTTGGCAGCACGTATGAACGTATTTTCACAGGAAAACGGGCGGGAACACCCTGTAATGTGCTCGAAGTGGCTGTTGATACTAACCAAGGTGCATGGACATTTAATTTCAAATAATCATTCTTATTTTTACCTTAATCTTTTATGGCCTGCTCAACATAGCAGGCTACCTTATTTTGTTTATCAATGACTCCCTTCTCTGACATCTAATGTAAAACGCACTGTTTCACGTTATTTACCAAACGCATTTTTATTCTTATTTATACCCCTCAGCCTATTTATTATTCAATTATTACATGGAGATATCACATGTCATCCCCTTATTCAGCCTCAAAACCCGACACACTTATGCAAGCTACTGTTGTCCCACTTTCTGCTCGTTCAAATTTTTGGAAAACCCACTTCGGCACAGTAAAAGGCTTTGCCACATTTGAAGTCGTGATTTTCACTGTTATGGGGCAGTTTTGTGATGAGTACACTGGCGGCTATTGGGAATACTGCACATTACCCAACGGCGGTGCATTTATTTATCCTGATTTGGCCCCTGAAAAACTCACGCTATTCAATATGCACAATGGTAATGAAGCGGAACTCAGCCCAGAAGCGGCTGGCGTTGCCATCTGTTTGATGCTGTACAGCCAGTGGTCGTTCAGAACCGAAAGTGAACTACTCGTTGACCGTTTCTACCAACTTCGTGATTACGCTATTCAACATCCTGAAAGTTCAGTTATTTTTCATCTTATCGATTAACTACTCCCTTGCTTCATTCTTTAAGTTTTACCTATCTTATTTATTTTCAAGGAAATTCATTATGACTCGTTTAGCTTCCCGTTTTGGTGCAGCGAATAGCATTCGTCGCGACCGCCCGTTAACCACAGAAGAATTATTTCGTACCGTACCGAGTGTTTTCTCAGAAGAAAAACACTATTCACGTAGTGAACGGTACACTTACATTCCGACCATTACCTTATTGGATAGCCTTCAAAAAGAAGGCTTTTATCCGTTCTTTGCTTGCCAGACTCGAGTGCGTGATGTTAGCCGTCGAGAGCACACCAAGCATATGTTACGGCTCAGACGACACGATCAAATCACAGGTATTCAAGTTCCTGAAATTATCCTCTTAAACAGTCATGATGGGTCAAGTAGTTATCAGATGTTGCCGGGGTTATTTAGAGCGGTATGTTCGAATGGTTTAGTCTGCGGAGACACCTTTGGTGAGGTGCGTGTGCCACATAAAGGTGATGTGGTGGGTAAAGTCATTGAAGGTGCTTATGAGGTACTGGAAACGTTTGATACGGTGGCTGAAAAGCGCGAACAGATGCAGTCACTCATGTTACCGCCACCAGCACAACAAGCTTTGGCACAAGCGGCTTTGACGTATCGCTTTGGTGAAGAGCATCAACCGATTACCGAGGAACAGGTTTTACAACCTCGCCGCTGGGAAGATAAGAAAGATGACCTATGGACAGTATACCAACGTTTGCAGGAGAATTTAATCAAGGGGGGATTATCAGGCAGGAATGCAAAAGGTAAGCGTGCTCGTACTCGTTCGGTGAATGGTATCGATGGAGATATTAAGCTAAATAAGGCACTGTGGGTGATGACTGAAAAGATGTATGAGAACTTACGTTGTTGGTATTGTACTTACTCGTAAAATTATTATTAAAATAGACTTGGAGCTAATCAAAAATATCAGTTCCAAGTTTGATTTTTTGTTTTTAGCATATATGAAGCTACGAAATATTATTCGTGTAAGTGGCAATCTAAGGAAAAATTTAAAAATCAATATAAATCACGTTTTAGAACAATAATTTGAACTATTTTGTATTAGGTAGTATCTATAAAATAAAAATAAGTTATATTTATAATTTTTCATCTTACTTGAAAGGAATGAATATGTGTATCAACTTTGATATAGTAATTGATAGTGAAGATTACTCTGTAGATATGAACTCCGGGCTTGAAACGCTTAAAGGTGCATCTGAAGCTACGCGGCAAATCGCTACTACATTGCTTACTGGCCAAGTTCCAAAAAAATTAACTAGTACAAATAAAATACGAACTAAACTAAGAAAAACATTTAAGGGTTCATTTGGTCAAGAGTATTCATTAGAAATTGAATGTAGCGCTCTAAAAAAAACATATGAGGATATAGGTGAAAATGTATTTAGTGAGCTTGTTGGGTATTTTATAAATGAAGCTTTATATAAAGAGAGTAATAAACTATCAAATAAAGCCAATAATATGATTAGCGATCTAGGAGAAGAATGTCATGATGAGTTAATCGAACAATTAAGAAAATCTTCATTAGAACGTTTACATACGATATCAAAAAATTTCAAAAAAAATGTAAAGTTAAGATATAGGGAAAGTGATCATAAACAGGCTACTTTGGCAGATATAAATAAAGATTCGTATTTAAGTTTAGTTCCAGTAATAAATAGAGGGAAAGTAGATATTGTTGCTAGTATCACTCGTTTGAATATTAATACAGGTAATGGTCGATTGCTTATTCCTGGCCAAAATGAAACTGTAGCATTTGGTTTTCCTTCCAGTTATAAAGATGTAAAGCAAGCAGCTAAAAAAAAGTTTTCTGAAAATCTTGATAGTAATAATGGGATTCATTCTGATAAATGGAAAACATTAAGATTGATAGCTCATACGCTGAGAACTAAAGATGGTAGAATTATTAAGTATCTAATCGAGGGTATATTAGGTGATTAATAGATATTCAATTACAGCAATCATTTTAATGATGATTGTTATTATATCATATATTGTTCAATTTTCATGGAATCTTGGGTATAAGGTATCTGAGAAAACTGCTGATTGGGTAAATTTTAGTGACTATGTAGGAGGGTTAATAACTCCCTTGCTCAGTTTTTTATCACTAGTACTATTAATTCAATCTTTAAATTTACAGAATGATGCGAATAAAGAATTAAGATCTGAAGTTAAATTAAATCAACAGAGTGAAAAAATGCGTTCTTTTGAAGCTTATTTTTTTGGTTTAATTAGTTCCCAAAGAACTTCATTTTCAAGTTTTAAACTTATCTTTCCAATTTATTTTGGTGGTAGGGAGTTATCAGGAGTAAGTGCAGTACAAGAATTGGAAGATCTAATTGAAAAGTTTAGAGGTAAAGGATGGAAAGAGAAATATATAATGAAAGGAATTAACCGAATAGATAAAAATGAAAATATATTTAATACTATTCGTATTTTTTATAATATAGTTAAAATGATCTCTGAAAGGTTAAGTGATGATAATGGGTTTAATTATGATGCAAGAAAAATTCAATTTTTGACACTCATTAATTTTACAGAGTTTTCACAACTTCGAGTGGTGATGATATGTATGCAATTTATGGATTGGCAATCGGCTAATTACTTAAAAGACAATAAAGAGTTTATTGATGTACTTGAAGAACTGGGTGGTGGAGTTAATTTATATTAAGATTGAATTAATTAGAGTAGAACATATGATTGGAATCTTCCGAGGATGTGTATGGCAATATAGGGTGTTTTTTATACGAATGAATGCGTTGTTATTAACATACTGATTTTCAAACACCAAACTACTGAGTATACATTTAAGTATACAAAAAATTGTCTGTAAATTTATATCAAACAAAAACAATGCATTGCATATAAAAAGCGAGTCCGGCCTTCGCACCATAAGAACATCAAGAGACGTCAATCGACGTCTTTTTTTGTATCTAAAATCCAGTGTTTGCAAGGCTTTCCCTGCATTTTCAGTCAATGCATGTCAACTTAACTCAACCCACATCAAGTACCTACTGTTGGTATATGTGTTGGTATCTCTCGATTCGATAATAGTTTGTACCAACAGAAGGAGATAAATCATGGCTCTTACTGATACTAAAGTCAGGGCTGCCAAGCCTTTGGATAAATCGTATAAATTGACCGATGGTGATGGTATGCACTTGATGGTACATATCAACGGCTCAAAATATTGGCGTTTACAGTATCGCTTTAGTGGTAAGCAAAAAATGTTGGCTCTGGGTGTTTATCCTGACATCTCGCTTGCAGAAGCCAGAGAGAAAAGAGATGCCACCTCGCCGTTGGGAAGGTAAAAAAGATGATCTTTGGACGGTATACCAACGTTTGCAGGAGAATTTAATCAAAGGCGGATTATCAGGCAGGAATGCAAAAGGTAAGCGAGCTCGCACCCGTTCAGTGAATGGAATTGATGGGGATATCAAATTGAATAAGGCGCTGTGGGTGATGACTGAAAAGATGCATGAACATTTTTCTGGAAGAGAAAGGATTTAATAATGGCAGCACATTATTTTTCATAAAATGATGTGCTTAGTTTGTTATGTGCCTTATTTCAGATTTTTTCCCAGCAATTTTAATTGCCATAACCTAAATAAAATGTGTTAATTAAGTTAAATTAACATATGGGAAAGGAATTATGGCTGATATCATCTATCTTACTCTCAATGGAAACAAACAGGGTCTTATTTCTGCTGGTTGCTCAACTTATGACTCAATAGGAAATCGATACCAACAAAATCATACAGATGAAATTCTGGTGTATTCCACTGACTATGAGCTTTCACGTAGACAGAATGTATCCCATGCTCACTTTGTTTTTGTTAAAGCGGACGATAAAGCCTCCCCGTTATTACTCTCTAGCATAGCTAATAATGAGTTATTTGAATGTGAATTCAAGTATCACCGTATTGATAAAAGCGGTGGATTACTACATTACAAAACTGTCAAGCTAACTAAGGCGTCAGTTGTTAAAATTGGTAATGTGCATCCTGATTCATTAACTGACAATGAAGCATATCCAAAAGAAACTATCTCATTAAAGTATGAAAGTATTACTGCTAACCATCATGCCGCTAGCACTTCTGGCTACAGCATCAGCGATAATATTTAAATGGGGTCATTTGAGTGAGAAATGATCTTTTTACTACTCGGCGGCCAGTTCCTATTATTAGGGACAATGATCCTAAACTTCAAACCGCAATTGCCAATGGACAAGGTGATTATGTGAGAATTTTTATCATGATCAATAATGTATTTATTGGTCATGCAGGACTTATCCTTGGTGAAGGTGAAGATGCATTTTTGTATGATCCTGCGGGTACATATGAAGGGTGTGAGGAAAAAGAGTGTCGAGGTTCAGTACAAAGCTTTAGAGGGTCAGGGGATTTCTTTGAATATCCAGAATTCGATTGGGATAGTTATCTTAAGTTTCATCTAGATGATGGTGAAGATATAGTTTTGATTGAATTTATTGTGCCTCGTAGTCAAATGGAACATATGCGAGATAATGTTCTTTATTACTCTGATACTGCTGATAATTTCTATTGTGCCTCAAATGTCGCTCGAGTTTTGCGTGAAAGTGGTGGAGTATTTAATAATATTCCAGATGAGTTTTTTGCTCCATGGGGGTTAAAAAAACATTTACTCAATATTCAATCACAGAAAGGTGTCGTTCCGCATGTCTTCATCACTATGCCACCACACAGGCCGTTCCAATAAACATTATTCAGCAGTTATTTCTTATATTTCAATTTGTTTAGGTGTTTTGTTTTATTATCTTGAAACAGTCCATCAACTGTTCTTTACGTTATATAAAAAAGGGGGAAACAACGAGTCAATTTCAATTGCTTTTTATGATGCATTAAGTTTAGGTTTGTTGTTTTATGCAGTCGTATTGGCTCCTGTATATTACTACTACCTTAAAGCACACATAAACTTAGCTTATCGTGTATTGTTGTATTTCCTCATACCTAGCATCATTTCTTTAGTTTTCTGGTATTTTTACGTTTTCGTAAAATTTCCCATCGGTTCGTTCTTAATATGGGACTCCGCATACGCTAACTTCAAAACTGTTTTGATAGGGAGCTACTTGCGAGGTTTTACCATTTTTATGACTCTGACTTGCGTGGTTTTTGATCTTGTGATGAATGTGGTCCGCTTAATCATTTATTTATCAAGGAAATAGTACTCATCGGTTGGTGGTATGTATGATGATTTCTAATTGAGTTTATTATGTTAATTTATCATTTTTTATGAATAGGCCAATAATAGCTAATTTAATATTTTAATGTTGGGAAATAGGAATTGAATAAATCTAAATGAGAATATTATTACGCCGAAAAAATAGTTCGGATAGTCATATTTTGGCGTTAATATCTTACGTATCCCTTTGCTTGGGAGTCATTTTTTATTATTTTGAAGGTGTACATCAGCTATTTTTTACGATAATCAAATATGGTTCATTCAATGCACCTATTTCTTTTGCCTATCATCATGCATTGAGTTTTGGTTTATTGGCTTATGTGATCGCATTGGCTCCTGTATATTACTACTACCTTAAAACACGTATAAATTTGGCTTATCGTGTATTGCTGTATTTCCTTATACCGAGCATAATTTCTTTCGTTTTTTGGTATTTCTATATTTATCTTCGATATTCACCTTCGACATTTATAATATCAAGTTCGGAATATGAAACCTTTAAATACATCTTGATAATTAGCTATTTACAAGGGTTATCCATTTTGATGACAATAGCCTCTGTAACTTCAGATATTACTCTGAACCTGCTCCGTCTCATCGTTCACTTAGCAAAGAAATAGTATTCAAATCGTCGGACAGTGGGCTACATTAATTTTTTGCTTTGCTTAAAAATTTATTTAGTCCATAAAGTGATGAGTATACATTTAAGTATACAAAAATTTTTCTATTAATTTATTTCAAATAAAAACAATGCATTGCATATCCGGCCTTCGCACTATCTTGACGTATGCTAACGTCTCAAATCATCCATAAAATAAAAAATATCTAAAAAAAATTAATGACAACTTTATCCAGTGGCATCTTATAACGTCTCTTGTGCCCATCCCCAAAAGGGGCCAAATAAGGGGCACTTCAATTCGATTGTTATAGGTGCCCCCTCAATGCCACTCAACGTTAAGCAAATAGAGGTTTTAAAGCCCAAACGCATGGCGATAGCGGAGAGCTTTATCTTAGGCTGCTTAACTGCTGTAGATGAGCCTTTAAGCTAGATTTTATGGCTTTCCCTACCTCCAGCAACGCGTACAGCCACAAAATGCCTCTGTTCTTAGATAATAACCCTGCCTGACTTATGCCAAGCCCTACAAAGGGCTGTAGGTTTTCACTCTTACCATTCTTGATTCAGCCTTTAAACGTGAATTAAATTGGTGTACTTAACCTAAATTCAGGTAATATGAACAATTAATAGTTAAAGGCCAACGATTACAGGAGAGAGTATGGCATATCCGACGTATTTAGTGTTAAAAGGTAAAAGCCAAGGTTTGATTTCGGCAGGGTGCTCATCTCAGGATTCAATCGGTAATCGCTATCAGATAGGCCATGAAGACGAAATTCAAGTAATAGGCCTAAATAGCGGTTCTTTTCGCGAGCAGAATGCTTCATATAAACCCGTCGTATTTACTAAGCCGATTGATAAATCATCTCCTTTACTTTCGGTGGCTTTGGATAGTAACGAAGTGCTAGAAGCAAAATTTATGTTTTACCGCACCAGTCAAGCGGGGCAACTTGAAAAATACTACGAAATTAAACTCACTGGCGTTTCCTTGATTGAGATTTCCGACATATTTCCTGATTCAATAAAAGATAATGAATCCATGCCATACCAACGCATTCAAATGAAATACGAATCTATATCAAGAAGTCATTTAATGGCGAACACATCAAGCTACAGTATTAATAGTGAGATGGTTAAGTAGTTTTTAGTATCAAAAGAGATGAATATTACTTACACATCTCTTTTGATATAACATATTCATTTGGTGCAAAAATAGATGATTTATAGCACGTGTAGTAGCCTTTCGATGCTAAATCAATGCTGACATAGGCGGAAAAGAAAAAGCTAAATATGATACCCACTACCCCGATTCCGGCAAACAAACTGGCTAATTTATTATTCATTTTTTTTGGTTTTTTTGTATATCCACATGTAAAAGATAGGTATGAAAAATAAATAATAAAAGGTGCTGCAAAACAAAGTAGACCAGTTTGAAATGAAAATAAAATTCTATCTTTCATCATGAAATAATTTTTATAATAAATGATAGAGTTATAGAAACAAAATAAAGCTAAAAATAAAAGAAACGCTGCAATTAAATACAATTTAAATGGGTTTATTTTAACCACGACTGAACCTCCCCCACTGTGAGAAAAATTGGTCTGGGTGATAAGGTGTTTCAGGTTTTCTTGGCCTGTGAGTTTTTAAGGCTTTAATAATACTCTCACTAATTTGGAATTCATCATCTAATTTATACAGAGCATAAGCGATTGCTGCTCCTAGTAAAAATATCCCCACGGATATGACAATAACGCTTCCTCCTGTAATTAATCCTGCGGTTGTTAAACCTCCTACAATGGCAGTACTTATCTGTGTGCTAATAGCTAATTTTGCCATATCCATGGTGATGTTCACAAAAAAATCCACTAGTGAATATTCACTTTTGAATATTAATTCTACTACTCTGTAAGCTGCTGAAAAAACGATTGCGAATCGAGTTGCACCAACGGATATGTTATTCATACCTTGGGTTCCTACACCCATGTATAGAATGCGAGGATTGTTGATTAAATACCGAGTCCCATTTAAGTAAGCTCTAACTCCAGCATGCCCAGATAGGCGAATATAAACATTACCGTTTGGGCCAACATATTCAGTTGCTTGGATATTAATATTTCTAAATTCATTGATAATTCTAGTAACACGATGAGCCTCATAGATATTTGATGAGTAATTAGAAATAAAATCACCAATACCAAATAAAGCCTCTTTAGGGTCTTTGAAAGGCGTCGGGGTGGACATATTCTTTAAAATATAATCTGCTTCTTCAATTGTAGCTACTGCGGCAACATTATCATCGTCTTTTTCATTATTCAGGATCCCCCTAATTTTTGTGAGATTTGCTTGGTAGTAAAGCTCATCATAGTTAGGTACCTCTTCGAAGCTAAATTTCGCGTCCGCATCAATGAGTGTTTTTGATACGGGATCATATTTATACGCCATGTTAATTCCCTTTCTAAAATTTAGCTTAGGTTAAGTTTATGAGAAGTGTTGATAGTATTCAATGAAAATATAAATGAGATTATGGATCCTAATAGATAACCCAGTCTGACACATGAAAAGCCCTGATTACACTACTGAGGTAATAGGGCTATAATCTATGATATTCAATAGGTTGCCTTCATTTTTCATTGGCTTATTGCAGAGGGATAGTTAATTTGATCGCCAAATCAGGGACGATATTAGGGAAATGTGAATTCCCCTAGTTTCCCCATAAACTAACAAAACCTAAATTGTCTAAATCCTTATCACCTAAGATTTACTCTTCTTCACCCTCTTGTAATTAAGCCACTTTGTTTGAGTTGAATAGAAAGCTCTACAAGAGGCTGTCTTAAATCAACTTCTAATTTTGACGTGTTCTCAATTATCCATTGGTCAGAG
>UMKD01015333.1_pt1 | contig 14601 bp, 11 predicted proteins | sample 1966221 | NCBI WGS metagenome assembly UMKD01 (sample SAMEA4836167, study PRJEB28245) | human gut metagenome | biome: gut microbiome; material: fecal sample | place: Denmark | collected 2008
TGATGGCAATTATGGAACTGGGATTGAACGGAACATACAATATGTTAAGTGGAGTTATTATTCCCGGTATGACGGACTCCTTAATTTCCCTAAGTCAAAATTGGAGAGCAGGAGTCAAAAATATTCCTCTTATCTTTATGGCATATCCTCAAAACCGAAAACTTCCATGCGGAATGGAATATCTGGAGGAAGAATTAAAAAGTGTCAAAGAAGAGTTGGAGAAAATTAGAGGAAGTAAAATTGAAGAAGAAGAGATTCAAAGGAGTATTCAACTGTATAACGAACACAGAGCTGCCATGAGAGAGTTTGACAAACTGGCATCCACACATCCCAATACCGTGAACAATCGAGAGAGAAGTGTGGTATTTAAGAGTGCATTTTTTATGCCAAAAAGGGAACATCTTTCTCTTATAAAACAATTGAATGAAGAATTAAAAAAACTGCCGGAAGAAAAATATCCGGGAAAGAGAATTGTAGTTACGGGAATCATGTTGGATGACAGAAGAATACTGGATATTTTGGAAGAACAAGGAATGAGAATCGTAGGAGATTCTCTGGTACAGGAATCCGTACAATATGGAACGGATGTGCCGCAGGAAGGAAAAAACTCTCTGGAACAAATGGCAAAGCAGTGGAGAGATATTGAAGGATTTACAGCCGCCTACGATCCTTTTAAATTAAGAGGAAAGTTAAGTGCGGAATTATGCGAGGAACGAAATGCGGATGGAGCCATCTATGCATCCGTTAAATTCTCAGATTTGGATGAATTCGATATGCCGATATGGATGCAGGATCTTCAGGCTTTAGGACATAAGGTTTTATCCATTGAAGTGGATCAACAGGATAGAAACCCGGAACAGATAAAAACAAGAATTCAGGCTTTTTCTGAAATATTGTAAGGAGGAGAGAATGAAATTAACAAGGGAACAAGAGCTACTAAGACAAAATGTGAGAGAATTTGTAAAAAAAGAAATGGCAGACTATCCTGAGCATGTGGATGAGACAGGATGTATCCCAAAAGATATTATGGAAAAATTAGCAAGATACCAATTCATCAGTCCTATTATTCCAAAAGAATATGGTGGTGCAGGAGCAGACTATGTTTCTTATGCCATTATTATGGAGGAAATTTCAAAAAGATGTGCTTCCACAGGAACCTTTATCACAGCAGGGGCTTCTTTGGTTGCCTTGCCTCTGCTTAACTTTGGAACGGAAATACAAAAACAAAAGTATTTGAAACCTCTTGCTCTAGGAGAAAAGATAGGATGTTTCGGATTAACAGAGCCGGGAGCAGGTTCCGATGCCGCTTCAGGAACTACAACAGCAAGATGGGAAGGGGATCATTATGTACTGAATGGTAGAAAATGTTTCATTACAAATGCTCCGATAGCAGATTTTGCAATTATTTCCGCTATGACGGATAGAACAAAAGGAGTAAAGGGCATTTCCGTTTTCATTGTGGATGCAAATACGGAAGGGTGGTCTGTGGGGGCTCATGAAAATAAAATGGGAATTCGAGGAACCATCACCTCTGACATTGTTTTAGATAATGTCAAAGTTCCTAAAGAAAATCTTTTGGATGTAGAAGGAAAGGGCTTTAAGATTATGATGAATACTCTTGATTATGGAAGAATCGGAGTCGCCGCTCAGGCACTCGGAATAGCACAGGGAGCTCTGGATGAGGCGATAAAATACGTCAAAGAACGAAAACAATTCGGAAAACCGCTTTCCAAATTTCAAAATACACAGTTTAAAATTGCGGAACTGGCTACGAAAGTTCAAGCTGCAAGACTCCTTGTCTATGATGCCGCCAAGATAAAAGACGAAGGAGGAAAACCGGGACTGCAATCTTCTATGGCAAAATATTATGCGGCAGAAATAGCCAATGAGGTCGCTTATTGGGCATTGCAATTGCATGGAGGTTATGGATATATCAAGGATTATCCTATTGAAAGAATGTACCGAGATGCCAGAATCACTTCTATTTATGAGGGAACATCTCAAATACAACAAATGGTAATTGCAGGCTATCTTCTAAAATAGAAAACAGAAAATGAAAAACAGGTGCTTATGAGTTTACACAATTAACTGCAAACAAAATCCAATATAAAATTTAATAAATGTAAATTTATTAAGAAAGGAAGGGAATATGAAAGAACATGAGAAAGTGAATGTATCATTAAGTACAACATTTGGAGTTGCAGCTGTTTGGTTTGGAGCACATATCGGAGGAGGATTTGCTACAGGAAATCAGATCTGTATTTTTGCCAATGATTATTGTTATCTTAATTGGCTTCATTTACTATGAAGGATTATTATTTGCACATAACACCGATGAATACAATTATCATAACTGGATGGAAAAACTTTATGCCCCTTATGGAAAAATTCCTGCCTACATCTTTGACATAGCGTATTTATTACTGACAATCGTGGCAACCGGAGCATCCATTGCAGGTTCAGCGGAGTTGTTTAAAAATTTATTCCAACTCGAATATGTCATAGGAGTGTTGATTGCAGGAATTATATTTTTCATTCTTACTATTTTCGGAGCAAATCTTGTGAGAAGAGCTTCTTCTCTTATAACTATTTTAATCCTGATATTTCTATCTATCGTAACCATTGCAGGATTAAAAGCCAATGCTCATGAATTATCAAATATTTTTACGATAAAACCGGTGACCGCCCCCATGTCCGTTGTATTATACAACGCATTAAGATATGCCGGCTTTCAATCATTGGTGTTAGCCATTATGTTAGGAGCCGGAAGACCTCTTAGCACTAAAAAATCCATCAAAGAATTTACTGTGATAGGAATTATTTTAAACGGAATTATGATAACCATGTCATGCCTTATGATGCTGGCCTGGCTATCCCTAATTCAAGAAGAAACACTACCAATTCTGGCAATCATCAAGCAGTTAAACAGTAGCCTATTATTATGGGCATATTCCATTACATTGTTTCTGGCATTTGTTTCTACGGGAGTGAGCTGTGTCTTCGGTATAGTAACAAGATATGAAAATTCAAAATTCCTCAATCATCTGGGAGAGATTACAAAGCGCCGAATGATAATCTCCGTTGCAGCAATGATTATTTCCATATTGCTTTCCTTAGTAGGACTGAACACTTTAATCATTAAGGGATATGGATATCTTGGAATCTTATCTATCTTTTTCTTAATTATACCAACCATTGTTTTGGGTATCATAAAAAATAAAAAAGCTGCTACGAAATAAAAATACCATGTCAAAATACTCTTATATTCAAAAGGGAATATTCCTGTGGCAGTGCAAAATCAAACCCAAAATTTAGGGAAGGGGTGCAGACGAAAGAAATGTCCGCACCCCACTTTTAAAATTACACTATACATTTTGAGAGTTTCCTTTTTTTATTGATAGCTTTTACCCTCTCTTCTTTTTCTCCTCAAAAAGTGGATACCGTATTTTGATGAAGTTCTTCCTCCAATTTTTCCCATTCTTCCAATTTTTGAAGTATTTTTTCACCCCATTCTTCTAATATTTTCTGCAAACTTACAAGGGCTTCCAAGTCATTTTTTCTTCCCGCTTCCTCGTAGTCCTTTTCACAAAGAGATTTTTCGGCTTCCAATTTTGAAATTTCTTCTTCGAGTTTTTTGACCTTTCGCTCTAAATTAGCCATTCGATTTCTTTGCCTTTTTTGTTCTTCAAAGCTCAAACTTCCCTCATTGGATTTTTCCTTCTTTTCACTTTCTTCCTCCAAATAGCTGCTGTAATCTCCATGAAATACAGAAAAACCGGTTTCTTCTATCTGATACACTTTTGTCACAACTTGGTCCAAAAAATTTCTGTCATGGGAAACGACTAACAAAGTTCCAGGATACTCTTCTAAGGCATTCATTAAAATTTCACGTGAATATAAATCCAAATGGTTGGTCGGTTCATCAAGGATTAAAAAATTAGGTTTTTCCAACATGAGTTTCATAAACGCAACTCTGGCTCTCTCTCCTCCGCTCAAAGCGGAGATCTTTTTATAAATATCATCTTCCCGAAATAAAAAGGCTCCACAAATATTTCTTGCCTCTTCTTCCGAAAGAGTGAAATGATACATCAATTCTTCCAACACATTATTATGAAGTCCCAATCCCTGATGATTTTGGTCATAGTATCCAATCTTGACCTTTTCTCCAATCGAAAAACTTCCTCCACTTTCCGTTTCCAAAGAATTTATGATTTTTAACAAGGTGGATTTTCCCGTTCCGTTTTTTCCAATAATTCCCACTCGTTCTCCACGATATAGCTTTAAATCCAAATGTTCAAACAATCTTCTTCCCGAAAAACGTTTTGATAAGTTCTTCAACTCCAGTACCAAATCGACACTTTGTAAGTCCGTATCAAATTTTAACTTCATTTTTTTCGTAGTGATAACGGGATTTTCCATTTTTTCCATTCGATTTAAAATTTTTTCTCTTCCTCGAGCCTGTTTCGACTTCACTCCCGCCTTATATCTTCGTATAAACTCTTCCATTTTCTGAATTTTTTCCTGTTCCTTTTCATATGCCTTGACGGCTCCTGAGAGGTATGCCTCCTTCTGAATAACAAAATCCGTATAGTTTCCGGGATAGGTTTTTAACGTTTTTCCCTCCATTTCATAAATTCGGTTGGCAACATGATCCAAGAAATATACATCATGAGACACTAAAAAAATAGCTTTGGGATAAGATTTCAAGGTTTTTTCCAACCAGGCAATCGAATTTAAATCCAAATGATTGGTAGGTTCATCCAACACCAATAAATCCGGTTCTTCTAATAAAATTTTTCCTAAAGCCACTCTGGAAAGCTGTCCTCCGGATAAATTTTTTATCTTTTGTTCCCAAAGTTCTTCTTTTAAACTCAAACCTCGTAAAATCTGTTTCACTCGATATTCCACAGCATAGCCTTCATGCTGTTCATAATAGGCTCCTATTTCTCCTAATTCTTCCAGCAATTCCTGACTATTTCCAAGATCATTTGCCAAAGACACATTGATTTCCTGCATTCTTTGATATATTTTTTGCAATTCTGTAAATACCGTCATCATTTCTTCAAAAACTGTATTCTCCGCTTCTAATGTAGGATTTTGAGATAAATATCCGATCTTCATCCCTTTTTTCATAGAAACCGTTCCTCTTTGCTGCGTTTTCGGATTCACTTCACTGTATTCCAAGCCCAGTAAGATTTTCACGAGAGTCGTTTTTCCGGCACCATTCATTCCAATCAATGCTATTTTATCTTTTTCATCAATCGAAAAAGTAACATCTTGAAATAAACATGTCCCCGAAAATCCCATATATAAATTATTAACCTGTAGCAATGCCATGTTAGAAACCTTCCTCATTTTTATTTTCTCTTGTATTATAACACATTCGTATTATATAATGAACTATTAGTTATTATGAAAAAAAGGAGGAAAGTACCATGCTTCGAAAATTATCCATTCTCTATGTTCTTTTTCTTACCACTTTTCTATGTTGTTTTGCAGACGGATGGCAAACACAAGAACAAAGACTTTCAGCCTTAGATCAGGAAATTACCAAACTTTTAAAACAAAAAGAAGAGTATGAACGACTGAAACAAAAAATTCAAAGGGAAGTACATCATGAAAATCCCAAAATAGCCTTGGTATTAAGTGGCGGTGGTGCAAAAGGAGCCGCACACATTGGAGTATTACGTGTATTAGAACAACATCATATTCCTATTGATATGATCGTAGGAACTTCCATAGGAAGTATTGTCGGTGCTATGTATTCCATCGGATATAGTCCGGATGAAATTGAAAAACTGGTCTTTGGATTAAAGTTCGGGAAACTGTTGACAGACTCCAAAGATAAATCCTTAAAAACGATAGAAAACAGTATTTCCAATGAAAAATATCCCTTACAACTTCATATGGATAAACAAATGAATATTTCCGCTCCTATGGGATTTCTAAACGGTCAAAATATTTACTTCCAATTGAAAGACATCTTTGCAAGAGCAAATGGAATCGAAGATTTTGACAAGCTACCGATTCCCTTTCGAGCTGTTTCTACCAATCTTCAAACAGGAAAAGAAGAAATTTTAAAAAATGGAGATCTTTCTAGAGCCATTTTTAGCAGTATGGCAATCCCCGCTTTTATTTCTCCGGTGGCAAATAATGGAGAATATTATGTAGATGGGGGAGTTGTGAATAACTTTCCCGTCGATGTCGCCATTGCTATGGGAGCTGATATTGTAATCGGAGTTGATATTACTGCAGATACTTCACAGATCGATGAGGACTCCAATATCGTTTCGATTATTGATAAAATTTCATCTTATACCGGAAACCGTTCTACAGCCTTACACAAACAGTTAGCAAATATTTTAATCGTTCCTGATGTAAAAGATCATAATACTGTTAATTTCAGTAATTTGGATGTTTTAGTGAAAGAAGGAGAAAACGCTGCTCACAAACACGATAATATCCTAAAAAAATTGCGAAATGAAGAACGTTTTCAAGAAATAAAAAATAAAAAATTATCTGAAAAACCTATTTATATTCAAAATATAGCAGTAACAAAAAACGAAATTATTAGCTTACAACAAATTCAGTCCCTTGATCCAAAACCTAAAAATAATTTATACAGGAAAAAAGATTTGGAAGTATGGACACGAAAAATTTATGCAAATACCTATGTCGATAAAATTCATTATCAAATCAAAGGGAATACGATATATTTTGATGTTCATGAAAAAAAGGCCGTCGCTATGAATGCAGGTATTTCCTATACATCCCATTATGGCGGTAGTATGAACATCACTTTCAATGTTCCTATCTTTTTACAAAATTATACCAATCATATTGGAAGCAGAATTGAAGTATCCGAATATCCGAAAATTGATTTTTACACTACTTCCATTCATCGCTTTGAAGAGAATTCCATTTATGGACAAGGAAAAATTTTTATACATAAAGACCCCTTATTTCAATATCAAAATGGTAAAAATACGAGTATATACTCCACGCAGAAGTTAGGAGTCAGCGCTATGATAGGAACAGAACTCGCAAGACAATGGATAATAGAATTTGAAGCTGGTCTTATGATGTCTTCCTATCGTTATGAAAAAGGAAAAAAATCCGTTCCGGAATTTAAACAAAATTATCGTTTGTTCGGAACGGAACTCCGTATACAAAAAGATAGTTCCAATCGAACGAACTTCCCTTCAGAAGGTCTTTATGTACAAGCTCGAGGCTTTACAAAAAACAGTTTCAATAAACATTCCGTAGATGTTTTAGCTTATCAAGTCAAAGCGGATACTTTCACTCCCATGACTCCTAAGATAAGCTTTCTTAGCTCTGCTTCTTTTGGAAAAATGCGAGGAACGAACATGCCTATAAACGAATATTTTAAAATAGGAGGTTTTCATCCTTTTCGAAATTCGGTTGTCTTCGTAGGAATGCCTGTCTACTCGGTACTTGCAAAAGAATATTGGACGGTCGGAGCAGGATTACAATATCATATTTTTGATAATTTCAGCTTATTGGGAAGATATAACTATATGCAATATTATGACCTTCATAATCATCAGAATTCCTTAAGTGGATTTGGAGCGGGAATCGGCTTTGATACTTTTATGGGACCCATTTTATTCTCCGTTGGAAGAACTCGAAAATACCATGCTCCCATATTTGAAATCACTTTTGGATATCATTTTTAATCGCAAAATTATGAAAAAGGTGGATTTATTTAACATTTTATAGTAAAATTACAATAAGAAATCTTTTATAAAATTACTATCATTTCGTAAAAGATACATTTTTTATAAAAATAATTCAAATAAATCTCAAGGAGGAAGGCAATGAAAAAAATAATAAAATTATTGGTTTTAGGAATGATGTTTCTTTTTATGTTTACAGGATGTGGAGAAAAAAATGGAGAAAACTCTTCAGGAAACAAAACGGAAGCCAATGCTTCCAATGAACTTGTCATTTACTCTCCCAATACGGATACGGAAGTCAATGCCATTATTCCCGCTTTTGAAAAGGCAACAGGAATTAAAGTCATTCTTCAATCTATGGGAACCGGAGATGTTTTAGCCCGAATCAATGCAGAAAAAGAAAATCCGCAGGCTGACATTAACTGGGGAGCTATTAATATCGGATTTTATAAATCAAATCCTGACTTATGGGAAGAATACATTTCTCCAAACGATAAAAACTTACCAAAAGAATATCAAAGTTACAACGGATTCTTCACAAATACAAAATTGTCCGGAAGTGCGGCTTTGCTTCTGAATATTGATGTGTTTAAAGAATTGGGATTAAATATTGATGATTTTGATGGATATGAAGACTTATTATGGCCCGAATTAAAAGGAAAAATTGCTATGGGAGATCCCACAGCCAGCAGCAGTGCTTTAGCAGAATTAACAAATATGCTCTTAGTTATGGGAGAAAAAGCATACGATGAAAAAGCATGGAAATTTGTAGAAAAATTCATAGGACAATTAAACAATACTATTATTTCTTCTTCTTCTCAAATTTATAGAGCAACCGTAGATGGAGAATATGCGGTAGGAGTTACCTATGAGGATCCGGCTATCGGATTGTTGGAAGACGGAGCTACCAATGTAAAAGTTATCTATCCCAAAGAAGGAGCTGTATGGCTACCGGGAGGAATTGCTATTGTAAAAAATGCTCCGCATATGGAAAATGCGAAAAAATTCATCGATTTTATTATCTCGAAAGAAGGACAGGAATTATTAGCACCGACAACCATTCGACCTGTGATGACTTCCATCAAAAATACAAGTCCCAATATGAAACCGTTTAGCGAAATTAAAGTGGCATATGAAGATATCGAATATACTTCAGAACATAAAGAAGAATGGCAACAAAAATGGACTGAGATTTTAACAAAATAAAAAGAGAAGTAAAACAATTAGGAGAACGGAATGAGTGTAAATATTAGAATTAAGCATGCACAAAAAAGATATGGGGATAACATTATTATCCCCAATTTATCTCTGGATATTAAAGAAGGAGAATTTTTTACCTTATTAGGACCCTCCGGATGTGGAAAAACAACCCTATTAAGAATGATTGCCGGATTCAATTCCATTGAAGAAGGAGATTTCTACTTTAATGATAAAAGAATCAATGATTTGGATCCTTCCAAAAGGAATATTGGGATGGTATTTCAAAACTATGCAATTTTTCCACATTTAACAGTAGAAAAGAATGTAGAATTCGGTTTAAAAAATCGAAAGCTCTCAAAAGAAGAAATAAAGCTGGAAACGGATAAATTTCTGAAATTGATGCAAATTGAAGGATATCGAGATCGAATGCCGGAAAGACTTTCCGGAGGCCAACAACAAAGAGTTGCTCTTGCAAGAGCTCTGGTCATTAAACCCGATGTATTACTTATGGATGAACCCTTAAGTAACTTGGACGCAAAATTAAGAGTGGAAATGCGAACTGCCATCAAAGAAATTCAGAATAATGTCGGAATTACCACCGTCTATGTAACACACGATCAGGAGGAAGCCATGGCTGTCAGTGATAGGATTGCCGTTATGAAAGCCGGAGAAATCCAACATTTAGGAACTCCTAAAGATATCTATCAGCGACCGGCAAATATTTTTGTTGCCACCTTCATTGGAAGAAGCAATATTTTAAAAGGAAGCTTGACCAATTCTGTTTTAAAAATTACAGATGACTATAAAGTGGCCATGAATAATATCAAAGATACTTCCGTACAAGGTCCCGTGACTCTTTCCATTCGCCCGGAAGAATTAATCATTGACGAAACAGGAGAGGGAATGGAGGCTTTTGTAGACGATAGTATTTTCTTAGGATTAAATACACACTATTTCGTACATTTGACAACGGGAGAAAAATTAGAAATCATCCAGGAATCAAAAATTGATAATATGATTCCGAAAGGAAGTAAAATTTATTTAAAAGTAAAAAAGGATAAAATCAATCTTTTTACAGAGGATGGAAGTAGAAACATTTTAGAAGGAGTGTACAATGACAGTATAGGAGCTGCCCATGAAAACTAAAAAAAGAGAAATTTGGTTGCTCGTTTCTTTACTTCTTTTAACTCTTTATTCTATTTTCATGATTTATCCTTTGGCTACTCTTTTTAAAAATGCAGTTATAAGACAGGATGGAAGTTTTACTTTAGAATATTTTATAAAATTCTTGGGACGTTCTTACTATTTTTCAACGATTTTCAATTCATTTAAAATTAGTATCTGTGTCACCTTTTTAACGTTATTCATAGGGATTCCTTTGGCATATTTTTTTAATATGTACAAAATCAAAGGAAAACCTTTCTTACAAATCATCATTATTCTATGTAGTATGTCTGCTCCATTTATCGGTGCTTATTCATGGATTTTATTACTGGGAAGAAATGGTTTGGTCACTAACTTAATTAAAAATATCTTAGGAATTAAAGTTCCCAGTATTTACGGGTTTGGTGGAATCTTACTGGTACTGTCCTTGCAACTCTATCCCCTTGTTTTCTTATATGTATCAGGAGCTTTACGAAATATCGATAACTCCTTATTAGAAGCGAGTGAAAATATGGGTTGTTCCGGAGTGAAACAATTTTTTACCATCATTATCCCATTATGCATTCCCAGTATTTTAGCAGCCGGGCTTATGGTATTCATGATTTCTTTTGCCGATTTCGGGACTCCCTTGTTCATTGGAGAAGGATATCGTACCTTCCCTGTTGAAATTTATAATCAGTTTATGAATGAAACAGGAACGGACAAAAACTTTGCAGCAGCCATCAGCATTATTGCCATTACCATTACGACTATTATTTTCTTAATTCAAAAGTATATCAACAGTAAATTCAGATTTACTATGAATGCTTTGCATCCTATTGAAGCAAAGGAAGTTAAAGGAATCAAAGCAATATTCGCTCATATATTCTGTTATGGTATTGTCTTTCTTGCCTATGCTCCTCAACTTTATGTATTCTATACTTCCTTCCAAAATACTTCCGGAAAGCTATTTGTAGCCGGATATTCTTTTAACAGTTACATAGAAGCATTCCGTAAAGTCGGGACAGCTATTAAGAATACTTTCTTCATCGGAGGGACAGCTCTGTGTTTCATCGTTTTGATCTCTGTCTTAATTGCATATCTTGCAGTCAGACGAAATTCAAAATTAAATAAAGTGTTAGATACCTTATCTATGGTTCCACAAGTGATTCCCGGTTCGGTCATAGGAATTGCCTTAATTACAGGATTTAACAAACCCAATTTCACTTTGGTAGGAACTTTCCTTATTATGATTATTGCTCTTGTTATCAGAAGAAATGCTTATACAGTACGTTCTTCCGTTGCAATTTTGCAACAAATTCCATTATCCATTGAAGAAGCTGCCATCAGTTTAGGAACCTCCAAATTGAAAACGTTCTTTCAAGTTACGGTTCCTATGATGTTAAATGGAGTTGTCTCCGGAGCTCTTTTAAGTTGGATTACTATTATTACAGAATTATCTTCAGGAGTAATTTTATATAATTACAAGACAATTACCTTGACCATTCAAATTTATACTTATGTATCGAGAGGAAGTTATGGAGTTGCAGCTGCTCTTGCAGCTATCTTGAGTTCTGTCACAATCCTTTCCTTAGTGATCTTTATGAAAGTTTCTAAAAATCAGAATATTATGATGTAATTCCCGGAAATGTAAAAATCCAAGAAAGCTTACTGCTTCCTTGGATTTTTTTCTATTTTCTCTTCAATTTCTTTCCAAGTTTCTCTTCAATTTTTTTCCAATCCTCCGAAACACTGGGATAAATTATTTGAGGTCTATCCAAATATAAGATTTCAACTCCCGTTTCATCTGCCGCTTCCCTTTTTTCTCTCTCCCCTCCTGTATCTCCTGATCTTTTTGTAATCAAATATTGAATCTCATATTGATGAATCATAGCTACATTCATTTCTTTTGAAAAAGGTCCCTGCATAGCCAAAATCTGTTTGGGAAGAATCTCCTGCTCTTCCGCCTTTTTTACCATATCCCACTTCGGTAACATACGAAAATAACAATCCTTTTTTCTCGAAAACAATTTAAATTTAGGCAATAAATTACTTCCTAGGGTAACCAATATATTGCCTGTTTTCTGTTCCAAATATCCCAATATCTCCTCTATGGATGAAAATATTTTATAGTTCTTCGCAAAACATTCCAATAACTTTCTTTCAAAGCGATAATATTCCAATTTCAGCTCTTCTGCGACTTGAATTGCATTCTGAGAAACTTCATAGGCATAGGGATGGCTCATATCGACAATACAAGTAACCGAAAATTTTTCTACAAATTCTTTCATCTCTATAACATTCATAGCTTTTGTATGAACCTCTACTCCCAATCCTTCTAGCAATTTTCCCCCATAGGCGGTCGCTGTGGACACCACAATATCTCTCCTTTTTTGAGAAACACTTTCCAAGAAATCTCTGGAATCTTTTGTTCCTCCAATGATCCAAATCATCTTTTCCCCTTTCTTTCCTTGTCAATATTCATATTTTTCCTGATATCCCCTTGGGGTAATCATTTTTCCATTTTTTATATAACTATTTGAATTTCCAATCAGTACAATCGTAAACATATCAATCTCATAGTCTAAGAAATTTTCCAAAGTACATAGATCATAATTTTCTTCCTTTCTCCCAATATGACGTAACAAAGCCACAGGAGTAGATGATTTTTTGTATTTCAATAGAATCTCTCTTGCTTCTTGAATCTGATTGACTCTCTTTTTGCTCCTCGGATTGTATAAAGAAATGACAAAGTCTCCCTGACCGGCTGCTTCCAATCTTCTTTTAATGACTTCCCAATTCGTCAATAAATCACTTAAACTAATCAAAACCTGATCATGCATCAAAGGTGCCCCAACCAAAGCAGCTCCTGCAATTGTAGAAGTGATACCGGGAATCACTTCCACCTCTATTTCACTATCCATGGCGACTTCCAACATAATCCCTGCCATACCGTAAATTCCGGAATCACCACTACTGATTAAAGCAACTTTTTTCCCCTGATTCGCAAGTTCCAATACTTCTTGACATCGTTCTACCTCCCGTTTCATTCCGGAAACACAAAATTCTTTGTCTTGAAACTCTGCTCGAACCAATTCTATATAGGTAGTATAGCCCGCAATCACATCTACTTCTTTGAGAATTCGATACGCTCTGACACTAATATCTTCCATATTTCCGGGTCCAATTCCCACAACATAAATTTTTCCTTTATTCACTCTTGATTTCCTCCTCATAGATAGAAATGGTAATTCCCTTGTACTTTGCTTTTCTCTCCAAGAAATGCCCTGTTCTCGAAGAAGACAAATAAGCAACAGGCTCCGACACCGCTCTGACACCAATATTCCTTTCTACAAAATCCGACCCTTCAAAGCTATGCTGCACTCTCTTGATCTCTTCTCTTCCAATGATAACTAAATTTTTTCCGAGCATTTCACTCGCTCTTATTAAACCTGCTTCCTCCTTTTTGACATCTACTGTAGCAATATGTTTCACACTTCTCATATCTAAATTATGTTTTCTCATAACAGTTTCTATGGCTTCTACAATCTCTATGGCTTCGGTATCTTTTTTACAACCGATTCCCAAAATCAAATTTTGAGGATATAATCTTGTTATTTGTAATGTTTTCTTATTGGAGAGCAAAATCACTCCTTCGGGATTGGTATTTGGCTCAGGATTTTTTCGAATTTTCACATTTTCAGGCAACAGTATTTCCACTTTTTTTCCGTCCACGATCAGAGAGGTGACCTCTTTTGCTGACTGTAAATCTTCCAATTCTGCCTGCAATTTTTGAGAAATTGTATCCACTGCAATTTTTCCTGTGACGTCTGAACTTGTTGAAATAACGGGAATTAAATTTAATGCCTCCGATAACCGATAGGTCATCTCATTGGCTCCTCCCAAATGCCCGGACAACAAAGAAACTACAAAATGTTTTCCCTCATCTATTAGGAGAACAGCAGGATCAGTGTCTTTCGATTTTATCAGAGGAGCTATTTTTCTTATCACAATTCCACTTGCCATAAGAAAGATATGGGTATCATAGTTTTGAAATTCCTTTTCCAATTCCATTGTAAAATCTTTTATTTGTATAGTATCAATAATAGAAAATTTTCCCAAAGTGTAAACAACTATCTTGCTTTCCTCAAAATGGGAAGTCAATATTTCCGCATATTCTTTTGCAATCTCTCCTGCTCCTCTTGTCACGGTCCAGAATGCCAGTTTCATAAAAGCGCCTTCCTTTCTCCATTCTCCTTATCTTCTGTCAAAGTTGCGGTTTAGAGAGTGCCGGTTTTATAAAAACTTCTTTTTCAATCCAGCTTCTCTAACATAGATATATATTTTTGATTCTTAGCATTTTTATTAGGATTTGTATACTGTAACTTTCCTTTTTGTATTAAAGGAATTAAAATTTTTCTACTTACATAACTTGATGAATTCATATTTAAATATGCCATAATTTCTTTTTTACTTCTAGCTTCTTTGCAATATTCTAAAATTTCAAATTCATACTTATGTACTGTGTCACTTTTTCCTTCTACTGTGTCACTTTTTCCTT
>UMKD01004464.1_pt1 | contig 14507 bp, 11 predicted proteins | sample 1966221 | NCBI WGS metagenome assembly UMKD01 (sample SAMEA4836167, study PRJEB28245) | human gut metagenome | biome: gut microbiome; material: fecal sample | place: Denmark | collected 2008
AGAGAATTTAAGCTACCCTCTACTAGCAGTGAAATTATCGGCCTAATTTTATAGTGTATTTAACTACCTACCATGAAATTGCAAGTGATTAATATCAATTTATTCACTAACCAACTGTAAGTTTTACATTTTTCTTGTGTGGTACAGGAGCGGTACAATAATTTAGCAAGAAAGCACTATATTAAAGAATAATATTAAAAGAAAACAGAAGGATACTTATCTAAGCTTATGAAAAGTATCGGTCATATTGATAATACGTTCAAATATCAAACTAAATCTTAGGTACATACATATTAAGTGAAGCCAACACCGCCACCGCTCGAATAAAACGAAAATTTAATTCTATAAATATATTATTAATCCATCTTCTATGCTTTTCAAATCACAGCTAGGCGGCAAGAGAGCGAAGCCCTAGGAGCATACATAAGTATGTGACTAGGGTTCGTGAATGCAGCCAACAACGCTGTGGTTTGAAAGGCGACGAAGATTAGGCAGGGTTATCGATATCGACAAACTCTGCATCTAACCCCTGCTCATCGACTAACCACTGAGTCAACGCCTTGATCCCATAACGCTCCGTTGCGTGATGCCCTGCACTGTAGAAATGGATCCCCATTTCTCTTGCTATATGAATGGTTTGCTCGGAAACTTCCCCTGTTACAAAGGCATCTACGCCAAATTCCGCCGCTTGTAGGATGAAACCTTGCCCTCCTCCTGTACACCATGCAATTTGGCGAATTTCTTCTTTTGCATTATCACCACAATGAAGAACTTTACGGCCAAGGCGAGTTTCTAAGCGAGACGTTAATTCTGAAGGTGTAATGGGTTGATCAAAAAAACCAAATGGCATTAATGGGTCAATTTGGCCGTTCACCTGCACCCCCATAATATAGGCAAGCTGAGTATTATTACCTAGTTGGTGATGTGCATCTAATGGGAGGTGATAACCATATAGGTTGATATCATTCGCTAATAATGTTTTTAAGCGATTTCTCTTCATGCCTTTGATAATGGCTGGCTCATTTTTCCAAAAATAGCCATGATGAACAATGACGGCATCAGCTTTCTTTTCAACAGCAACATCCAGCAATGCTTGGCAAGCTGTCACCCCTGTGATGATTTTATGTACATGGGGCCGCCCTTCAACTTGCAATCCATTCGGTGCAAAATCTTGGAACTCACTAACTTTCAATTCGTCATTAATGATTTCTTCTAATCTTAAATTATGCATTATGTTGTCCTTTTTACTGCACAGCTAAACGGTTTATCCACCAGTTTGAACGTAATTGACTGATAATCAATAAGCATAAACGGAAACATAATTTTTTTCTGTGTTATTTAGAACAAATCGAGGGCATTAATCGAGAAAAACCCAAGTGGATAGTAAATGCAAGTAAGAAAATAAAAAAACAAAACCCCCACAATTCAACATTGTAGGGGTTATTACTCGCCATTAAGTACTAAATTAGCGGTGACTTTCCAGCGTTGTCTCTGAACGTTCTAGCCAAACCGGTTTATCACTGGTTTTTGCCCAAACTTTATGTAAATGGCTATAAAACTTTGCTCTTTTTGGATAAAAAACCATAACCGGAAACGCAATAATGCCAGCTGTTACAGCAGCAGTGCGGCGTGCAAGTACCTGATTACGGGAATATTCGCGATATGTGGACATCGGTATCCTCCTTCAGTTGCCACTTTATTTGTCGATTCCAGCTTTGCTCTACCATTCCCCATTAACACACATTTCCCATTAACACAGTAGTAAAGAGCGACTAAAACCGAACAGATAATATGAAATATATTGACTGTAGATAGGATATCGCAAATTGTGTAATAAAACCACTCATCTGACCACTCAACATGTAAATTTTTCTAAAAAATCTGTTCATTCCGTATTTTTATTACATTTTTTAACCAATAAATGTTTTATTTGTACATTTGAACTACAATTATTTAACAAATAAATTAATAAAACCACACGCCACTTTCTCTATTAAGCACTCTCTTCTTGCTCGATAAATAACCATTTTTATACTTTTTTTACATCCTACCCGTGATTTTTATCAGCTTCTTTACAACGAACTCTTTAGCCTTATCTCATGGAAATAATAAGGAGAAAATACTGTGTCATTACTTTCCATTATTGGGGCAGTTCTCGTTGTTTTACTGCTGGCGTATCTGATTTATGCCCTGCTTAACGCGGAGGATTTCTGATATGACTACCACTACATTGTTATTTTTAGGTAGTTTTTTACTGATCTTATTCATCTTAGCAAAACCTTTAGGTAACGGTATTGCTCGGCTAATCGACAATGATATACCTCGTCGGTTAGCAAGCAGTGAGTCCTTACTTTGGCGCCTTGCTGGAGTCAAACAACCAGGGCGTGAAATGGCTGAGATGAATTGGCGACAATATGCCTTAGCAATTGTATTATTTAATCTTTTAGGCTTTGTTTTATTATTCGTTATTTTAATCTGCCAAGGCCGTTTACCTCTTAACCCTCAACACTTTGAAGGGATGAGCTGGGATTTAGCCTTTAATACCGCGGTTAGTTTTGTTACTAATACTAACTGGCAAGCCTATAGCGGCGAAAATACATTAAGTTATTTAAGCCAAATGGCAGGGCTGACTGTACAAAACTTTCTTTCCGCAGCGACAGGCCTTGCTGTGGCCTTCGCAATTATTCGTGCTTTTTCACACCATGGCAATAAAACTGTCGGTAATGCGTGGTTAGATATTTACCGCATTACTGTGTATTTGCTTTTCCCTTTAGCGATTATTTTTGCGCTATTTTTTGTCAGCCAAGGTGTGATCCAAAATTTTTCCAATTATTTACTTATTCATCCTTTAGATAGCAGTGAACAGCTATTACCGATGGGGCCAGTTGCGTCCCAAGAAGCGATAAAATTGCTCGGCACAAATGGTGGCGGGTTCTTCGGCTCTAATTCATCGCACCCTTTTGAAAACCCAACTGCACTGAGTAATTTTGTGCAAATGTTAGCGATTTTCCTAATCCCTACTGCACTTTGCTTTGCCTTTGGTCGTGTCGTTGGTAACAACAAGCAAGGCCATACCTTACTCTGGGTTATGGGGATCATTTTTGTGGTTGCTGCCATAGTCGTAGTTAAAGCGGAATATGTGGGAAACCCATTTTTAGCCGAACTGCATGCCACTAGCTCTGCCAATATGGAAGGAAAAGAGAGTCGTTTTGGGATTGTCGGCTCCGCTTTGTTTGCCGTCGTCACCACCGCAGCCTCTTGTGGAGCGGTTAACGCCATGCATGACTCCTTTACTGCAATGGGTGGAATGGTGCCGATGTGGTTAATGCAAATTGGTGAAGTGGTATTTGGCGGTGTCGGTTCCGGTTTATACGGCATGTTGCTATTTGTATTACTCGCAGTCTTCCTTGCTGGCCTCATGATTGGCCGTACACCTGAATACCTGGGTAAAAAAATTGAAGTGCGTGAAATGAAAATGGTCGCACTGGCGATTTTAGTCACCCCAACCTTAGTGCTACTTGGTACAACTATTTCATTAATGACCGAAGCTGGGCGTGTAGGGATTTTAAACCCAGGCGCGCATGGGTTTAGTGAAGTGCTATATGCCTTTTCTTCTGCCGCCAATAATAATGGTAGCGCTTTTGCAGGGCTCAGCACGAATACGCCGTTCTACAATGTGCTACTTGCAATAGCCATGTTTATTGGTCGTTTTGGTGTGATCCTTCCCGTCTTAGCGATTGCAGGCTCAATGGCCAATAAAAAGCCACAAGCCCAAAGCCATGCCACTTTACCCACAACAGGACCTTTATTCATTGGGTTACTTATTTTCACCGTGCTTCTCATTGGCGCACTCACCTTTGTGCCGGCTTTAGCATTAGGGCCAATCGCTGAACAATTACACATTGGTTTTGCAGGATAATGAAGGGAAAAAAATGAAAAATAAACAAACTAAATTATTCAACAATCAATTAATTAAACAATCTATTATTGAATCAATCAAAAAATGTACCCCGCAAGCGCAATGGCGTAACCCAGTGATGTTTGTAGTCTTTATTGGCAGTATTATCACTACGTTACTTTGGTTAGCCATGGTAATGGGTTACACACAAGGTAGTGCTTGGTTCAGTGGAATGATCACCCTTTGGCTGTGGTTTACGGTTATTTTTGCCAACTTTGCGGAAGCGCTCGCTGAAGGACGTAGCAAAGCACAAGCCCAAAGCTTAAAAGGCGTAAAGCAACAAAGTAACGCAACGCGTTTAGCGTCTGCTTCGCTGGATGCCAATCAAGAAATAGTGAATTCAGATCAGTTACGTAAAGGCGATATTGTGTTGATCCGTGCTGGAGATACCATTCCTTGCGATGGGGAAGTCATCGAAGGCGGCGCCTCTGTGGATGAAAGCGCAATTACAGGGGAATCAGCTCCAGTGATCCGTGAATCTGGTGGTGATTTTTCCTCTGTAACAGGGGGAACTCGCGTACTTTCCGATTGGCTGATCGTGGAATGTACGGTCAACCCCGGTGAAACCTTCTTAGATAGAATGATTTCCATGGTTGAAGGTGCGCAACGCCGTAAAACACCCAATGAAATCGCACTCACCATTTTGTTAACTGCATTAACGATCATTTTCGTCCTTGTCTGTGCAACTTTGTACCCCTTTACCTCTTTTGCCGCAGATTATGCCGGTGCTGGCGATGCAGTTTCTATTTTAGTGTTGATTGCCCTATTAGTTTGTTTAATCCCAACCACCATTGGTGGCTTGCTTTCATCTATCGGTGTAGCAGGAATGAGCCGCATGCTAGGAGCCAATGTTATTGCCACCAGCGGGCGTGCCGTAGAAGCTGCGGGAGACGTTGACGTTCTATTACTCGATAAAACAGGGACAATTACACTGGGAAACCGCCAAGCCTCCGAGTTTTTACCGCTAACGGGTATCACTGAACAGCAACTGGCTGATGCAGCACAATTATCTTCTTTAGCCGATGAAACACCAGAAGGCCGCAGTATTGTGATACTGGCAAAACAAAAATTCAATTTACGTGAAAGAGATATTCATGCCCTGAATGCGACTTTTGTTCCTTTTTCTGCAATGACGCGTATGAGTGGAGTCAATATTGGCGAACGGATGATCCGCAAAGGCTCTGCGGATGCGATCCGTCGTTATATTGAAGCTAACCACGGTAAATTCCCAGTAGAAGCCGATCAACTGGTCGAAAAAGTTGCTCATTTGGGAGGAACCCCACTCGTTGTCGTTGATAACCAAACTGTATTAGGGGTTGTGGCACTCAAAGATATCGTTAAAGGTGGAATGAAAGAGCGTTTTGCTCAAATGCGCAGTATGGGCATAAAGACCGTGATGATCACGGGGGATAACCATTTAACCGCAGCTGCTATTGCGGCAGAGGCTGGGGTTGATGATTTCCTTGCAGAAGCCACACCGGAAGCCAAACTGGCGTTGATCCGCCAATATCAATCTGAAGGCCGCTTAGTTGCCATGACAGGTGACGGCACCAACGATGCGCCAGCACTGGCGCAAGCGGATGTCGCAGTGGCAATGAACTCTGGCACCCAAGCGGCAAAAGAAGCCGGTAACATGGTTGATTTAGACTCTAACCCAACCAAATTAATCGAAGTCGTGCATATTGGTAAACAAATGTTGATGACTCGCGGCTCATTAACGACATTCAGTATTGCCAATGATATTGCTAAATATTTTGCCATTATCCCTGCAGCTTTTGCGGTGACATGGCCACAATTAAATGCATTAAATATTATGCAATTACATTCACCTGCGTCCGCTATCCTTTCTGCGGTTATCTTCAACGCATTGATTATTATCTTCTTGATCCCTTTAGCCATTAAAGGTGTCCATTATCGCCCAATGAGTTCCCAATCATTATTGCAACGTAATTTAGGCATTTATGGCTTAGGCGGGTTAATTGTGCCATTCGTTGGGATCAAACTGATTGATCTGCTTATTAGTTTTTTTGGAATATAAGGAGTTGATTATGAATATGATCCGTTCGTCGATTATCATGTTACTAGTACTCACCATTTTTACCGGTATTGCTTACCCATTAATGGTAACTGGTCTCGCTAACATCTTTTTTCCATGGCAGGCTCACGGCTCTCTACTTATGCAAGATGAACGTACTGTTGGCTCAGCCTTGATCGGGCAAAATGTGGGTGATGTCCGCTATTTTCACGGTCGCCCCTCTGCGACGGTTGATAGCCCCTACAACGCATTAGCTTCTGGCGGAAGTAATTTAGCGGTCAGTAACCCGTTATTACAACAAACGATGATTGAGCGTAACGAACAACTGCGCGCAGCAAACCCCGATGCAGATAACGCCACCCCAGTGGATTTACTCACGGCGTCTGCCAGCGGCTTAGACCCCAATATTTCTATTGATGCAGCATTATACCAAGCTCCACGCATTGCAAAAAGCAGGCAAATTCCTTTGGATGCGGTAAAATCATTGATAGAAACACATACTGAACAGGCGCTGTTACCCTTTTTAGGCGAATCAGTCATTAATGTGCTAAAACTGAACCTAGCACTTGATGAATATCAACAACAAATAAACAGTCAAACTCACTAGGGGCTGTGATGAACAATCAGGAACCTATTCGCCCTAACCCCGATGAACTCTTGGTCAAAGCCAATGAAATTGGGCGTGGCAAATTAAAGATTTTTTTCGGTGCCTGTGCAGGTGTTGGAAAAACGTATGCCATGCTGCAAGAAGCGCAAAGGCTTAGAGCCCAAGGGCTAGATGTTCTGGTTGGCGTGGTAGAAACCCATGAAAGAGAAGAAACAGCCGCGTTACTTGACGGCCTTTCTCTGTTACCACCCAGACGCATTACCCATCACGGCCGCCGCCTAAATGGCTTCGATATTGATGCTGCAATTGCTAGGCATCCTGCCATAATTTTAATGGATGAATTAGCATTTAGTAATCCTAATGGCAGCCGACACCCTAAACGTTGGCAAGATGTCGAAGAGTTACTTGATGCTGGAATTGATGTACTGACGACCATCAACGTTCAGCACATTGAAAGCCTGAATGATATTGTTGGAAGCATTACAGGTATTCGAGTCCGTGAAACGGTTCCAGACCATATTTTTGATGCCGCTGACGAAGTGGTGTTAGTCGACCTTCCCCCTGACGACCTACGGCAACGTCTTAAAGAAGGTAAGGTATACATACCAGGGCAAGCCGAACGCGCCATTGAGCATTTTTTCCGCAAAGGAAATTTAATTGCACTTCGTGAACTCGCACTTCGTCGCACTGCCGACCGAGTTGATGACCAAATGCGTGAATTTCGTGGCGGTAAAGGCCAAGCGCCCGTATGGCACACTCGCGATGGGCTATTGTTATGCGTTGGCCATAATACGGGAAATGAAAAGTTAGTTCGTACCGCGGCTCGGCTTGCCGCAAAATTCGGTAGTGTCTGGCATGCTGTTTATGTTGAAACCCCTTCGCTTCATCAGCTACCTGAAACACAGCGTAGAGCTATCTTAAAAGCATTGCGACTTGCTCAAGACTTAGGGGCAGAAACAGCGACCTTATCAGATCCTTCTGAAGAAAAAGCCATATTGCGTTACGCACGAGAACATAATTTAGGGAAGATATTAATTGGCCGACGTAATAAAACAAATAAATGGTTTAAGTTCAATTTACGCCCCGGTTTTGCCGATCGCCTAGGTAAGCTCGGCCCAGATCTAGACCTAGTGATCGTCGCACTTGAAGAAAAAAGTGAGTGGGACAAAGAACCCGAAAGAAAACCGTTCTCTGAAAAATGGCGATCGGATATGAATGGCTATTTAATGGCCATTGTGATGTGCGCCGCTATCACCTTATTTTCACGTACCTTTTTATTAGCACTCGATAAAGCCAACCTCGTGACACTCTATCTATTAGGTGTCGTGTTAATCGCATTATTTTATGGTCGACGCCCCTCTGTCTTTGCCGCCTTGGTTAACGTGATCAGTTTTGACCTGTTCTTTGTTCAACCCCATTTTTCCCTTGCTATCATGGATATGCAATATTTAGTCACTTTTACGGTGATGCTAATTGTTGGGGTTGTTGTGGGGAATTTAACTGCGGGTATGCGCTACCAAGCTCGTATTGCTCGGTATCGCGAACAACGGACCCGTCATTTATATGAAATGACAAAAGAATTAGGCCAAGCCATCACCACTGATGATATTGGAAAAACAGGATATCATTTTCTCAATAATGCCTTCCAAGCCAAAAGTTGCTTATTATTACCTGATGAGGATGGGCAATTAACACCGTTGCAATGTGATGGCTACACGGCAATGCAAATTGATAAAGCCATTGCTAAGTGGAGTTTTGATAAACGCCAGCCAGCCGGTGCTGGTACGGATACTTTGCCAAGTGTTCCTTATCAATTACAACCTATCACTACTGCCGACCAAACCCTTGCCGTTCTTGCCATTGAGCCAAGAAACATGCGCCAGTTATTGATCCCAGAGCAGCAACGCATGCTACAAACCTTTACGGGGCTGATTGCAAGCTCGCTTGCTCGTCTACAACTGACCAAACAAGCTGAATTAGCCAAATTAAATATTGAACGTGAACAACTGAGAAACTCGTTACTTGCCGCTCTTTCCCATGATCTAAAAACGCCACTTACCGTTTTGTTCGGGCAAACTGAAATTTTAATGTTGAACTTATCAGCGGAAAATTCACCATTAACAGAGCAAGTCAACCAAATGCGCCAACAAGTACTGAGCACTTCTCGCTTAGTTAATAATTTACTGGATATGGCTCGTTTGCAATCTGGCAGCATTCAACCCAACTTAGCGTGGGAATCACTACAAGAAATTACCAGTAGTGCCGTTAGAACCTTAGATTACACCTTACACAGTCACCCTTTAGAAATTGATATTCCAGCAGATTTATTGCTTTATTGTGATGCCAATTTGATTGAGCGAGTGCTAATCAATCTCTTAGAAAATGCCGTAAAATATAGCAATAACGATACCCCAATTGGTATTCGAGCCGCAGTTGAAGGGCAAAAAATTCATATTGAAATATGGGATGCCAGCAATGCGATCCCAAACGGGCAAGAAAAAACCATTTTTGATAAATTTTCTCGGGCACAAAAAGAATCAGCAATCCCAGGCGTTGGCTTAGGGCTTGCCATTTGTCGTGCTATTATCCAATTGCATGAAGGCGAAATTTGGGCGCAAAACAATAATAAAGGTGGAGCCAGTTTCCATTTTGTTTTACCTTTAAAGCAACTGCCTGATATTGAGGCAGAAATATAGAAGGACCCTCGATATTGTGAGTACTAACCATCAAATACTGGTTATTGAAGATGAAAAAGAAATCCGTCGCTTTGTTCGTTTAGCGTTGGAGGGTGAAGGCTGGAAAGTGTTTGAAGCCGAAAATTACCACCGCGGCCTAATCGAATCGGGTACTCGGCAACCTGATTTATTGATTTTAGACCTTGGCTTGCCCGATGGTGATGGGCTTGATTTAATTCGTGACCTACGTCAGTGGAGCAGTATTCCGATTATTGTTTTATCCGCTCGCGAAGAAGAATCACAGAAAGTGGCTGCATTGGATGCAGGCGCTGATGACTACCTCACAAAACCCTTTGGGATTAGCGAATTACTGGCTCGTGTTAGGGTTGCTTTACGGCGTTTCGGCAAATCCACCCAAGAAAACTCAAAATGCCAGTTTGGGGATATCACTATCGATTTTATTAATCGAATTGTTACCAAGCAAGGTGAAGAGCTCCACCTTACCCCGATTGAGTTCCGTTTACTCAGTGAACTCGTGGCTAACAGCGGTAAAGTATTAACTCAACGGCATTTATTACTGCAAGTTTGGGGGCCTAATTATGTGGAACATAATCATTACTTACGCATCTATATGGGCCACCTACGGCAAAAATTGGAAAATGACCCTGCTCGCCCTATTCACTTATTAACCGAAACAGGGATTGGTTATCGGTTTATGCCCTAATGGATTACCATTCATTGAATTCTAGGAATCTTACCGATAGTTTAAATTAAAAGGCTGCCTATAATTTACTCACCTTTTTTCTATGGAGAGAAATTCGTGCAGTCACTCACAGCCCAACTATCAAACCGTTTTTCATCTGCTTTAGTACTTTTTTTAAGCGTTTTTGTTACCACCCAAGCACTTGCGCTAAGCCCTGAAGAAAAAGTTCGTACTGAATCATTACTAGCAGAGCTTGGTAAGCAACAGAACCTTACTTTTACTCGTAACGGAACTGAACATTCTGCTGCCGACGCAGAATCTCACTTGAGATTAAAATTACGCAAAACAGAGAAACGCCTCAATACTGCAGAACAATTTATTGATAACGTTGCTTCAAAGTCATCAGTTACGGGTGAAGAGTATCAAGTCAAAGATGCACAAGGAAATGTGACTTCCGCGAATGAATATCTGCATGAATTATTAAAAGAAAAAGTGGATAACAAACCTCAGTAAGTCGTATTATCCATAGAAAAAGCCGTGATATTAACTAGAAATATCACGGCTTTTTTTGTTCTAATGCTCTCGAACAGCCCTCTAAATAATTTATTTGTCAGGGGCAATCCTCTAAATCATTCGTGTTGTAGGAAGGCAGCAAGACCGCTAGACCCTAGGAGCATACATAAGTATGTGACTAGGGCTAGTGGGTGAAGCTAACACACCTACAGCGCGAAGGATAACGAGGATTTTAGTTAGACTCGAGCTTCGCCCAAGTATCACGCAACCCCACCGTCCGATTAAAGACTAAATGATCTGCACTACTTAGCTTATTATCCGCGCAGAAATACCCTTCACGCTCAAACTGATACGCTTTTTCTGCCTCTGCATTTTTCAGGCTTGGCTCAACAAAACCATGACGAATAATTAACGATTCAGGATTGATAACGGATAAGAAATCGTCTTCTGCACCTGGGTTTGGCACAGTGAATAAACGGTCATACAGACGAATTTCTGCAGGTAATGCATGCGCTACGCTAACCCAATGAATAACGCCTTTCACTTTACGGCCATCTGCTGGGTCTTTATTTAATGTGCCTGCATCATAAGTACAGTAAATGGTTGTAATATTACCATCCGCATCTTTTTCAACACGCTCTGCTTTAATGATATATGCATTACGCAAACGAACTTCTTTGCCTAATACTAAACGCTTATATTGGCGATTTGCTTCTTCACGGAAGTCCGCACGGTCAATATAAATTTCGTTACTAAATGGCACTTGGCGCGTTCCCATCTCCGGTTTATTTGGATGGTTTGGCGCTGTTAAAATCTCTTCACCAGCAGGCATGTTTTCAATGACAACACGAACTGGGTCGATAACCGCCATAGCACGTGGTGCTGACTCATTTAGATCATCACGAATACAGGACTCTAAAGAGGCCATTTCGACGTTGTTATCTTGCTTCGTCACACCAATACGTTGGCAAAATTCACGAATAGATGCTGCGGTATAACCACGACGACGCAAACCTGAAATGGTTAACATCCGTGGGTCATCCCAACCATTTACGTGTTTTTCGGTCACTAATTGGTTCAGTTTACGCTTAGACATCACCGTATATTCCAGATTCAGACGAGAAAACTCATACTGACGAGGGTGACAGTCAATCGTGATATTATCTAAAACCCAATCATATAAACGGCGATTGTCTTGGAATTCTAAGGTACATAAAGAGTGAGTAATGCCTTCTAATGCATCAGAAATACAATGCGTGAAGTCATACATTGGATAAATACACCATTTATTGCCAGATTGGTGATGTTCCGCAAATTTAATACGATATAAAACTGGGTCGCGCATCACCATAAATGGCGAAGCCATATCGATTTTCGCGCGTAAACACGCTTTTCCTTCTTCGAAGCCGCCCGCACGCATTTTTTCGAATAGTGCTAAGTTGTCTTCAATTAGGCGCTCACGGTATGGGCTATTTTTACCAGGCTCTTTGAGTGTCCCACGATATTCGCGAATTTCGTCTGGGCTGAGCTCATCAACGTAAGCTAAGCCTTTTTTGATCAACTCGATCGCGTATTGATACAAAGTATCAAAGTAGTCAGAGGAATAACGAACATCGCCGCTCCACTCAAAACCAAGCCATTTAACGTCTTCTTGAATAGAGTTAACGTATTCGACATCTTCTTTTACAGGATTTGTATCATCAAAACGTAAGTTACATTGGCCCTGATAATCCTTGGCAATGCCAAAATTCAAGCAGATTGATTTCGCATGACCAATATGTAAATAGCCATTCGGTTCAGGTGGAAAACGCGTATGCACTGACGTGTGTTTTCCAGTCGCCAGATCTTCATCTATGATCTGACGGATAAAATTTGTTGGGCGAGCATCTGCCTCATTCATTGTCATCATTCCTCAATGCCAAAAGCGCGCAAAAGCGTATAGTAATTAAATATATTCTACCATAATCAATCAGGAAACAACCGTTTGATTGCGCCAAGTGCAGCAAAAGCGATGATCAGAAGGAATTTAGGGTAAAAACCTCATCTTTACCCACCGATATACGCGATTCTAAGCCAGTATCATGACGGCTAAAACGACGAGTAACAGTAACGGATAGCTTTGGGCATGACGTTTATCGCTCAGGTAAGGCATTAATAAAGAAGCAAAACGGATCCCTAACCACGATGTCACAATTAAAATTAATGCCCCTTTGATATAGATCATCCCCAGAAACCCTGCTCCGAGATCAATGTGCTTATCAATAGCGAAATAAAAATAGGTTAATGTGCCCGTGATTGCCATTGGTAATGTCAATGGGTTCGCAAATGCGGCTGCTTGGATCATACTGGCACCACGGCGCCGCATTAGTGGAACAGTCATCACACTGCCGCCAACACCTAAAAATGCCGCCACCGCACCAATCACCACGCCAATCGGGGTATCGGCAAAAATACCGCCACGGGAGGCTTGTATACCTATAGATTCTGTTTTCATAAAACCGGGACGAATAAAGCAATCTAAAATAGTGATAATTAAATAACCAATAAATATCCAACGAATTAATGCACTATCTACGGATAGCGCCACTATTGCCCCTAGAATTCCGCCAATTGAAATAGGGATAATAAAAGGGCGAATAATTGGCCAACTCAGGTTGCCTTTAAGGTAATGAGCACGACTCGAAAGCGTCGATGAAAAGATCATCACACAGGTTGATGTTGCCACCGCAATTTGCATTGCCACACTGCCTGCATCGCTTTGCGGCCCCCACACTAAGGTAATCAAGGCATATAACAGTGGAACCGTAATAAAACCGCCACCGAAGCCGAATAGTGCGGTGGTGATCCCCGAAATAAAGCCAAATAAACACAGAAGCAGTTCCACAGATAACCCCTCTCAGTAATTGAGAAAATATTTTATCGATGAAAAAAGCCCCTTGCTTATGCAAATTTGACAACCTTGTTTGAGATTTCGCCAATGTTATTAACAAACGCAACTTTTTTAACACAGAAAATTAAAGTATTCTTTGTTCTATACTTTTAAGTTATTATTTATAATGACCTTTCACACTAGTCACAAAATAAAACTTTACTAAATCAACCAATCGCATCTTCTTCTTTTTGATTTCCTCTATGTTTTTTTAGATATGTTTCTATTTGTTTTTCTACTTTATCATTACATTCTTTAACCCAAATACGATTATTAGGATCCTGTTGTTTACATTTATCGCCCTCATTTGATATTTTGAGTAAATCAACATAGGTATCAAAATTCTTGAGGTAATATGCATCTAGCCCCTTTGGATTATCTCTTGCTACCATTTCTAAGTAGTATTTAGCTTTATTAAAGTCCTGAGGGATCCCGCCGAGTCCATGTAAATAAATCGTCGAAAGATTTTTTCCTGCTACAAGTACCTTATTACCATGGAGGTGGTAAGCTCGTTCATAATATGAAATTGCTTCTAACATATTTTTTTTCGAGCCTTCATTACCATGCTGATGGTTTACCCCTGTAAATAACAGAGCTAACCCATTATTAGAATTAATTTCTAATACTCTCTTCAAAAAGAAATTTGCCAGTGCACACTCTTCTTTTGCAGCTTTCACATTATGTAAATGCTTAAAATCGGTGCAACCAATTCTGAAAAAAGAAAATAAGGCATAATTATCATCTTCATTATTGTTTTTTAATGCCCGATGATATAACTCAACCACTTGTTGTTGGTTTTTGGGATAAGGAACTCACTTAGGTAGGTCTGGATCATAACGAAGTTCTGTTTCATTATATTCAATGGTATATAGACGATCCCTCACAGTTGGAATTAAAGGAGGATTTATATTTCCCCCCAAGTTGGAGTCCCGATCATGAACGCTCCTATAACGATAAACCATGAAATCAACCTCACGAAATTTCTCCTAAATCATAAGTCGAGAGTGAAGTTATAAGTATTTCATTAATTCAGTCATATTGCATATTCCTTATGTTTTTGTTTTAGATAAATATTAATTTGTATAAA
>UMKD01048780.1_pt1 | contig 14489 bp, 10 predicted proteins | sample 1966221 | NCBI WGS metagenome assembly UMKD01 (sample SAMEA4836167, study PRJEB28245) | human gut metagenome | biome: gut microbiome; material: fecal sample | place: Denmark | collected 2008
CTGACACAAAATTTATAGTCAAGACAAAAAACGGTAAATACTATGAATATAAAAACTTAAAAGTTGATACACTGTACGGTATCAATGTTGTAGGATTTATCATTCCGGTAGTGCCATCCGATATATATTCGATTTCTTACAAAAGATATAACGAGACTGATGTAACTATCAAAATATAATTATTACAGCCTCTGTGTGGTAATATATTACACAGAGGTTATAACTGTAATTAACGGGATTCTACCAACTCATTAATATGATAATATGTCAGCAAATTTCATATTTTCTGGCTGAGTTTCTTTTTTAACTCGGTGATAGTACTCTCAATTTCACATTAGCCTCATACCATCCATCACAGAGATTATGATGAGCAACGATATTGCGTAAAATCAATCCATTGACCACAGTTATCATCGCTACGTTTTGCAGCATCAATAAAAGCCATCCCCTGTAGGCCAATTTCAATACCCGGTAATAGCGGTGATGCGCCACCTCCCTCGCGTATACGAGTTGCTGCCTCACGGTAAATCTGTGCAAAACCTTCTAAATATCCTTCGGGATGCCCGGCTGGAACCCTTGTCATCGCACGGTTTTCCTCCCATTGAGACATTGATCCCCGAGATACACAGTACATGGGCGAATCAAACGGTTTTAACCATAATTGATTAGGATTTTCTTGGGAAAATGAAAGACTCCCTTGGCTGCCATATATGCGTAGTCGCAACCCATTTTCTTCACCACAAGCCACTTGGCTCGCCCATAGACGCCCTTTTGCTCCGTTATGATAACGCATTTGCACACGCACATCGTCATCTAGCACTCTTCCTGGGATCATTGATGTGAGTTCAGCACGAATGGACTCTGGTAACATCCCTGTGACGAATGAAGCTAACTGCCACGCATGAGTACCGATATCGCCGATACAGCCCGTCCCCGCTTTTTTTGGATCGGTACGCCAATTCGCCTGCTTGTTTTCAGTTTCCTCTAATCGTGTTGCTAACCACTGCTGCAAATACTCCACTTCAATATAACGAATTTCTCCTAGTTCCCCTGCTAATATCCGGCTGCGCGCTTCACGAATTAACGGATAAGCACTGTAATTATGCGTGAGAATCAGTTGCCTACCCGTTTCTCGCACAACATCAGCAAGCTGCAAAGCTTCTGAGTATGATGTACACAATGGTTTATCACAGATAACGTCAATACTTGAGCGCAAAAATTCAACGGCAATAGGGGCATGCAAGTGATTAGGCGTGACAATCGCAACAACATCAATGCCATCATCACGTGCGGCTTCACTTTGCGCCATTTGCTGATAACTGGCGTAACAACGTTCAGGAGCAAGATGCAGCCGTTGCCCTGTGCGTTGACAATTTTGCTCGTCTGAAGAAAATGCACCTGCAACTAACTCAAACTCATCATCCATACGAGCCGCTAATCGATGCACTGCACCAATAAATGCACCTTCCCCGCCCCCAACCATTCCCAGCTTTAGTCTCATCGCCTTATCCTTTATTTATCACTTACGATCCCAAGTAATGCTCTGATTTGTTGAAGATTAGTATCTACCACTGCAAAATCATCAAAGGCATGATCAACCACTGGAATAATATGATTGGCGATAAAATCGGCTCCCTCTTTCGCCCCGGCATCTGGGGATTTAAGGCAACACTCCCATTCCATTGTAGCGACACCGGAAAAACCGTACTGAGTTAATTTGCTGAAAATAGATACAAAATCAATCTGACCATCCCCTAATGAGCGAAAACGCCCTGCACGCTCAACCCATGATTGATAACCGCCATAGATACCGCTACGGCCATTTGGTGAATATTCCGCATCTTTGACATGAAATGCGCGAATGCGTTGATGATAGCAATCAATAAACGCAAGATAATCCATTTGCTGGAGCAATAAATGACTTGGATCGTAGAGAATATGGCAACGCGGGTGGTTATCCACAAGCCCAAGAAAACGCTCAAATGTCACGCCGTCGTGTAAGTCCTCCCCTGGATGCAACTCGTAACATACATCGACGCCACACTCGTCAAACACATTCAGAATAGGCAACCAACGCAGCGCAAGTTCAGCAAATGCTTCGTTAAATAGTTGCGCATTGTGAGGGGGCCAAGGGTAAAAATAAGGCCACGCCAGTGCGCCTGAGAAAGTTACATGCGTAACTAACCCTAGGCGCTGCGAGGCTTTTGCCGCTTTGATGAGTTGCTCCACCGCCCACTGTTGGCGCTTTAGAGGATTACCTCTGACACTCACTGGGGCAAAACCATCAAAAACAGTGTCATACGCTGGATGTACCGCAATCAATTGGCCTTGTATATGAGTCGATAACTCACTGATCTGAATACCATATTGCTGTAACATGGCAACCAACTCATCGCAATAAGTTTGGCTTGTGGCTGCCAAGTCTAAATCAAAGATACGTGGGTCGATCGTTGGCACTTGAATATATGTAAAACCTAGGCTTGATGCCCATTCAGCAAGGCTTTCTAATGAGTTAAAAGGGGCTTTCTCACCAATAAATTGTGCTAGAAAAATACCTGGACCTTGGATTGTTTTCATGACTCACTCCCTAAAATCACAGTGCGCTGTGTACGCACAGCTTCATCCGCAGCAAGAACAATTCGCAAGCTATTGAGTGCATCTTGTAAATGCTGTTCTAATGAAAATTGTTCCGTAATCGCTTGAATAAAATAACGTTGTTCACTTAGGCACAGCGCCAAATGGTCTGGCTCATCTTGGCAGTCAACCCAACGGTCAGGATGTTTAAAAGCATTGTTTTTATCAAGCTCTGCATAATGGATACGTAAAGAGTCAGTGCGTGTGTGCCCATCAACATTGTCGCTATTTCCTTCTCCATGCCGAGCCATTATCGAAACCGCACCGCGAGGGCCTATAACATCTTTGATAAAATACGCCGTTTCGCTGATCATTGGTCCCCAACCCGCCTCATACCAACCTACTGAGCCATCATCAAAACGAACCTGTAATTGACCGTAGTTATACATATTGTCTGGTAATTCATCGGTCAATCTTGCGCCAATAGCGCTGACACTCACTGGCTGAGCTTGGGTCATTTGGCACATCACATCTAAATAATGAACGCCACAGTCAACTATCGGTGACAGTGATTGCATCAGGTTACGGTGTACATTCCACATCTGCCCATGGCTTTGTTGATTCAAATTCATTCTCATCACTAATGGCTTACCCAGCTCATGCGCTAGATGAATGAATTGTTGCCATGATGGGTGATGACGCAAGATATAACCCACCACCACTTGTCGATGGGCTTGTTTAGCAGCAGCAATGACGCGCTTAGCCCCTTCAACCGTAGTGGATAACGGCTTTTCAATAAACACATGACAGCCAGCCTTGAGTGCTAACAATGCATAAGCTTCATGCGTATCAGGGTATGTCGTTAAGCAAACCGCATCTGGTTGCGTTGCTTTTAATGCCTGTTCGTAATTATCAAACGTGGCATATTCACCACCTAAATGTTCATTGAGAGCATCTTTTGAATGACCACGAGCCACCAGCCCGCATATATCAACGCCCTCCATTCGGTGGTAAGCCTCTGCATGAGAGGCTCCCATATTGCCGCAACCAACGACTAAGACGCGTAAATTTGCCATCTTATTTCTCCTCCACTGGCTTTTCTTTATAGTTGAACGTGAAGAAGAACAATGCGGCAATCAGTAACGCACCAATCGCTGGGTACCACCAAAAACTTTGCCATTGTGGCAGAGCCGCTGCGCCTTCCGTTGTGACAATGCTATTGAACAGCATTCCACTGATTTGTGAACCAATTAACATCCCCACGCCATAGGTAAACAAGACCAGCAAGCTCTGCGCCTGCCCTTTTACTTTCTCGCCAGCAACTTTGTCTGTATAGATAAAACCAATAACAAAGAAGAAGTCATAACACATACCATGTAAGAAAATACCGATATAAATCATCCAGCGCAGTTCTTCAGCAATCCCTAAGGCAAACATGACATAACGTAAGCACCAAGATAGCATCCCAATCAGCAACATCACTTTAATACCAAGACGAGCAAAGAAGAATGGTATCAATAACATAAAGAACAGTTCTGACATCTGCCCTAAAGACATCACGCCACCAACGTTAGTAAATCCTGTCGCCGCAACAAATGGCGCCGCATAGGCATAGTAAGCCGCCAATGGGATAGAGATCAGCATTGCACAAATGATGAAAACTAAGAAATGACGTTGCTTGAGCATGGCAAACGCATCTGCGCATAACAAGTCGCGCATCGCAACAGGTTTACCACGCTCTGGTGCTGGCGTGTGTGGTAATGTAAAGCTGTAAATCGCTAGTACCAACGAAGCTACTGCCGCCAAGGTGAAAATTTCTGTACTATCTGATAACCCTGTTGAACCGACAATCAGCCCCGCAACAATCCAACCAAATGTACCGAATGCACGCACAACTGGGAACGCTTTCTCACTGTTCGGTAAACTATAAAAGGCAACGTTGTTACTAAGAGCAATAGTTGGCATATAGCAAAGCATATAACCAAAGATTATCCATAACAGACCGCTATGGTCCCCCGTAAAGTAACTTGGGATCATCCATAACAAACCGGCACCGATGAGATGCAGCACGCCAAGCACTTTTTGTGATGCAAAAAAACGGTCAACTACCATCCCTAGTACAAAAGGAGATAAAATAGAGGCGATGGGCCCTGTCGAATAGGCATCACCAATAATTGCTGATAAACCATATTTCCCCATGACAACCCCTAGCGTGACATACCATGCCCCCCACACAAAAAATTGAAGGAACATCATTAACGCCAATCGCGGTACTACCCATACATGGGCAGTATTTTTACCACCTTGAGCAAGACTATTCGTACCCATAAGACCCCCAATAATTTCTATTTTTTATTAGCCACTTTCAGGTAAAAAGGACGGCATAACCACGCCGCTTGGTTTCTGCACAGCACCTTTGACTTGCGCAAGATGCAATTCACAAATTCTACCGCCCCATCGTAATAGCGCTTGGCACAGTGCGCTTCGCTCTGTGGGAACTAAAACGACTGGCATCGCACCACGATGATGTTTGTCTAGCATCCAACCGAGTAAATCCAGCGCTACCTCATCACGATAGCTGCAGCCGGGCCCTAACATCCTCGATGCGGGGTGTGCGATAGAGGCAAGATAACCTTCGATGCACTGGTTATGTTCCCAGACTGCAATTCGCCATAACCCGCTGGTGTCATTTAAAAAATATTCAATATCCCGCTGACGACTAATACCTAATAAATCCGCTTCCAATTGTAAAATAGCCGGTAAGTCTTCGGTTCGAGCATCTCGCACAATTCCTTCGGTCAAGCGAGGGAGATTCACGCCTTGCTCTGGTACTGAAATCACCATGTCTTGGTAAATTGCATAAGGTGTAAAACCGCCGCAGCGATAAAGAGAATAAGAGTCTAAATTCAGGGCACTTGAAATTAAGCGAATGGGTAAATTTCCGGCTAATTCATCCGCTTTGGACAGTAATTTCTTTGCAATACCCTGTCCAAATGCGTCGGGATGGACATTCATAATCCCAAGGCCCAAATGTGTTTCTCGTGGGTGAAAAAAACACGAGCCAAGAATATTGAGTTGTGAATCACGGGCTACCCAGTGGTAGTCAGGATCAAGTTGTTGGTATACATCAACAAATAAATGGCACTCTTCAGGCGCAGACTGAAATATTGCGCCTAAACCATGTTGTTGATACCAGGCATTCGTTGAGTGATAAATCAAATGCGCGACTTCACTCCGATCAGTGCATTTCGCAAGCTGTAGTTGTATATCCATTCATTACCTCTCATGTTTTATTGTTTATAAAATGAGGCTTTTCACTAAATGGCAGCTAAATCCAAAAATGAAATCGATTACATTTTTACTGAAATCGATTTCATTTATAAAATATAGCCAAATTGTTTCTTTCAGCAACTAGCTGAATGGTTCAATAATGACCTAAAAGATAAATTTGCAATCTGCATCACAAGTTGCTTGTATCAATCGTACTTTTCATCACGATGTTGCATACTGTGCATGGCAATAGACAAAAGGAAAAGTGAATAATGTCGATAGAAAAAGTGGCGAAAATTGCAGGAGTCTCTGCCGCAACGGTTTCACGGGTATTGAATGATCAACATATTGTAAAACCCGCAACTCGAGATAAAGTTCTCGCCGCCATCGCTCAGTGTAATTATCAACCTAATTTATTAGCGCGCCAGCTACGTACCTCGCGTAGTCGCATGCTATTGGTGCTGGTGTCTAATATCACTAACCCCTTTTGTTCATTGGTTGTACGTGGTATTGAAGAAGAAGCGGAACGCCACGGCTATCATATTTTGTTATGTAATTCTGAATCCAATCCAACGCGTGAATCCGCTTATCTGAGTTTACTCAGAGGTAAGGTTGTTGATGGCGTCATCACTATGGATGCTGTGAGTTGTTTGCCGGGGCTTACTGATATGATTGGGGATTTTCCGTGGGTACAGTGTGGTGAAGGGGATCCAGAATTTCGTGCTTCTTCGGTTACTATTGATAATTCACAAGCTGCTAGCGCAGGCGTTTATCATTTAGCAGCGAAAAATCGCCAACGCATTGCATTAATTAACAGTGATATGCGTTACCTCTATTCACAACAACGGGAACAAGGGTATCGAAAAGCACTCGCTGAACTTGGCTTTGAATATTGTAAAATCGAGTATGTAGAAGAATTAGATTACACCGCGGGGGCGAAGGCCATGGAAAAGTTACTGCAAAATGCGCCCAAACCCGATGCTGTATTCGCGATTTCTGATGTCATCGCAGGCGGTGCAATGAGTGTTTTGCATCAGCAGGGATTGCATATTCCGAATGATATTGCTGTGTTAGGGTTTGATGGTGTGCCCTTCGGTGAAGTAACCACACCGCCATTAAGTACCATTGTGCAGCCGATGCATCAATTTGGCATCCGTAGCGTTCAACTGCTACTCAATAAAATTAAGCACCCGCAGCTCGATGACAGCCATGAAATCCTCGAATGGCAATTAATTGAACGCGGCTCAACTTAACTCACTTTTTTACTTCCATTCTGGGGCTGTGATATTGAAATAATACGGATAAGAAACGACGCTATAATTTTTCTAGTGAAGCGGTTTTGTCTCCTGTATCAACCCATATTTTGATCAATACAGAAGTCGTACCTTCGTTAACAACCTTCAATGCAACACTACCCAAAATTCATTGTTTAGTGTTAGTTAACTCGCCTTGAATAAGGCTTTAACTAACCACATTTACACCATAAATTATGACTTGATTTTATTCATCGCCATCAGCAATAAAAAATATCCACCACCTAAAATAGCGACAAAAATTCCAGCCGCAATCTGTGTTGGATAAATAATAATTTGGCCTAGCCAATCTGCCCAAACCATTAATATACTGCCGATCAACCCACTAATAATAAGTTGTTGTTTCGCCTTTTTAGCGCCAACTAAAAAAGCCATATGGGGTGCAACTAAACCAAGAAATGCAATGGGGCCAACAGTGGAAGTGACAAAGGCACACAATAATGCAACTAAGATTAATAGCAATATAGTCGCTAATTGTGAATTTAGTCCTCTTCCCTGTGCAAATGTTCGACTAATTGATAATAAAACTAGCCAACGATTTAACGTGATCGCTAATATCGTTAACACAACAACACTGATTGAAAAAATAATGGCCTGTTGCCCTTCCACACGATAAGTTGAGCCTGAAAGCCATAATAATATCCGATAGCTACTCAATGTCCCTTGAGCTAAAAAGAACTGAACAAAAGCTTCTAACGTTGCCGTTAGGCAGATCCCTGTCAAAATTAAACTTGCTGGTGCGTATTGGTGCCGTTTACCTAGGTATAACAATATTCCTAATACAATCAGGCTCCCGATTAAAGCAACACCCCAAAATGAGGTTTGAATAGCCGTGCCTAATAGTAGGCTAAATAGAACGAGTGCCGCTGTAGCCCCTGAAGAAACCCCTAAAATATCTGGGCTGGCCAACGGGTTATAAATAATCCTTTGTAATAAAACCCCCGCAATACTCAAGGCTAATCCAGCAAATGTCGCCGCTAATAAACGAGGCCATTTAATATCCCATTGAAAACTTGACGGCAGTTGCCAATAATATTGTTCACCATTCGTTTGTAAGCAAAGGGAAAATACAACTCCACTTACTAACAATAAAATAAGAATAGATACCGTGGTTTTAGAAAGTATTATTTTTGTTGGTAATAACCCTATCGATAATTGATCTTGGGCTGTCATTGTTCGGCGGCTAAACCAGATCAATAAAGGAGCACCAATAGCAGCTGTCATTACACCCGTAGGAACCACAATATTAAGGTAATTTGTTAGTGCGATTGCCCCGCTGTCTGCAAGAAGCAATAAAATAGCCCCTACAACTGCACTATTTAATAACTCTTGCCTTGTACTCATATTACCCATTCGCCGTACTATATTTGGAGCTAATAAGCCAATAAAACTAATAACCCCTACAGTTGAAATAGTCGCCGCCACTAACCAAGATGCTAAAACAATAAAAAGTAAAAAAATCGGTAAAACGGATAAGCCACGAGCTTTAGCCCCCTCATGGCCTAATTTCAATAATGTCAAAATACGTGGGGCGAAACAGATAATAATAATAACAGGGAACAATAAAGGTAATAAACCAACCACTTTTTGCCAGCCATCTTGCGCTAAATTTCCAGCTCCCCACATAAAAATGTTTTGTGCAAATTGCGAATTTAATGTAATTAATGCAGTCGCTATAGCACCAAACAAAATATTTATGACCATTCCTGAAACAACTAACGGAATGCCTGTCATATTACGAATACCTGCAATTAATATTACTAAACCAAATGCAAGTAATGCTCCCACCATCGCAGCTAGCGTTTGATATAACCCTATCTCGTTACTAAACCAAATATTGACTACCACTAATGCTAACCAAGCACCGGATGATGAACCTAATGTTAGTGGTGAAGTAAGATTATTTTGTGTTAATTGCTGCATCAAACTGCCCAATAAACCAAAAGTTGCTCCCACTAATAATGCCATAGCAAGGCGTGGTAATTGGCCATATAAATAAAAATGATCAGCAAATGTATCGGCTGAAGCTGGATGGATAACTAAAAATAATTGCTGACTGAGTGTAACCCCAGGTTCGAGCTGAAGGTTAATCAGCGCGAACACCATTAATACAAAAAATAGTATTGAGTACTGTTTAGTTGTCATTATGAGGAGCAACCTGTAATAAGCTTTCTGTTAATGCTTCCGCCATTAATTGCAAGGAAAAGACACCACCATAATTCCAAACGGGACGAACACTATTTATCCGCCCTTGTTTAACAAAAGGCATAGACTGCCATAAAATGGAGTCATTCAGTTTTTTTTCTTCTACAAATGGTTTGATGTATAACACGTACCCATCATTTATAAACTGCAATGAATTTATTCGTCTCTGCTCTATTCCCCAAGGACGTGCGGGGACTAAAATAGCGGGCTTTAATGCAAGCTGTTCAAGAACATAATTGAGTGTTGAATTCTCAGTATAAAGAAAAATAGTGCTTAAACTTGAAAACCGGATAACAGCAACACTTGGTTTCGTTGTAAAAGCACGTTCAAGTTGTGATCTTAATTCAGCAAAACGTTTATCCATTTTCATTAGATATTCATCAGCAAAAGAGGTCTTGTCAAATAAGCGAGCCAACGTTTTAAAATGCGCAATGGCTACAAGCCCTGAGTCATCTTGGCGTGCAAAATTTGATAAATAAACGACTGGCGCTATTTTTTCCAATAAAGGCAGTAAATCTTCTTGCGCGCTACTTGCAATAATAACATCAGGTTTCAATGCGGCAATTTGCTCTAAATTAGGCTCAGCTCGCGTCCCCACCTCTTTGACCGAAGAAGGAACAGCTGGGTCAACAACCCATTGCTTGTAACTCTCTAATTCCGTGGCCCCAACAGGCGTAATTTCAAGCGTTAATAGCTGTTCCAGCAAATCCCAATCTAAAACCACAACGCGCTGAGGCGGCGAATTGAACTCGACAATACCACGACTGTCCGTAACAGAATAAGCCCGTGTATAAAATGAGCATACTAATGTACTTGTTAATAAAATAAGGCCAAGCAAATTGATTCTTAAGCGCATACGATAGCAACCCTATGATGTTCTGACTCTGGAAAACTAGGGTGTGGTATTAATTTAATCGGAGTATCGTAGAGTGACGATAGCCTTGCTTCATCATGGAGAAGAACGCTTTTTCCCTCAAATTCTATTTTCCCTTTTTTTAATGCCACGATGTGTGTTGCATACCGTAAAGAAAGGTTGAGGTCATGAAGGATCACAATCACACCAATCCCATGAACTTTATTAAGCTCACTCAATAAATTCATTAACTGGTATTGATGGTGAATATCTAATGCAGAAGTCGGTTCATCCAGTATTAAAACTGGTGATTGTTGAGCAAGTAACATGGCAACCCATGCGCGCTGGCGCTCTCCACCAGACAAGTTGTCTGCTAAGTTCGCGGAAAACCCCTCAACCCCAGCTTTCTCCATCGCTTGTTGGATAATAATTTCATCGTCAGCTTGCCAGCGACCAAGTGCACCTCGCCACGGAAAACGCCCTAACCGCACAAGTTCTTTCACAGACAGCCCCGCTGAGGCTGGCAGTTTTTGTGGTAAATATGCGATTTTTTGCGCTAATTCTTTCGTTTTATATTGAGAAAGACTCGTGCCATTTAAATCAATTTGCCCGCTATCCGGTGCCATCTGCCCAGAAAGGAGATTAACCAGTGTAGATTTTCCTGAACCATTATGACCAAGAACCACTGTGAGTTCTGTTGTGGGTATATTTAACGAATCTATAGATAAAATAGAACGATGATCGCGAACGATATTAATATTTGCTAATCGAAACATAGAAAGGACTCAAGGCATGCCAACATTATTAGCATGCCTTTTTTAAAATTACCAAGTGTACTTTGTTTGTAACACAAATGAGCGCGATTGGCCGTAATAGCACCAGGTATCACAGGATGAAACATACTCTTTATTGAGGATGTTATTCATATTGAACTGGAACTGCCAATTGTTCGATAATTGATATATCGCGGCCATATCCCAGAGCGTCGCACTAGGAACAGAAAGGTTGCTGCTTGCTGGGTTATCCTTTGATTGACCATAATAGCGAATACCAGTTCCGAGTTTTAACGACTGGTTACTCACGATTGGAATTTCGTAGTCAGTCCAGACAGTCGCCATATGTTTGGGGATCATACCAGCCTGTTTACGTCCCTTACCACCTGTTTGATCTGTTTTCGCATTGGTATAAGTGTATGTCGCTTTAATATCCCAATTATCAGTAACACTTGCAAATAGTTCTGTTTCTATACCTTGTGAAGTGACTTTACCTGTTTGTGTTGCAACAGGGTGTTCAGGAGTTGTGACTAACGCATTTTTTTGTTCGATATCGAACCAAGCAATATTCCAATAACCATCCATAAAATAAGGTGTATATTTGATACCTGCTTCAAATTGCTCACCTTTAAGTGGTTTATATAGTTTTTGGGTTGTTGGGTCGATTGTCGATTGAACTTCAAAAGATTGAGAGTAATTTAAATAAGGTGAAATGCCATTGTCAGCAATATACATTAAACCCGCATTTAAACTCATCTGCCCATCATTTCTAGACTCATCTTCTGCTTTTTTATGTGCTTTATTTTCAGTTTTTACCCAATCATAACGTGCACCAACGACCCCAATCCATTTGCTATCAAGCTTTGTTTGGTATTGTGAATAAATACTAGCTTGTGTTTTATCAATAGTGCGATGAATGTTATTTGATGGGTCAAGTGGGGTATAGTGCCCATAAACTGGCTTCCACGGGTTAATTTTACCAAAAGCATAATTATCCTGTTCATCGCCTTTGGTTTGATGATATTGGAATTCAATGCCCGCAAGTAAGGTATTTTCAAACCGTTCACTATCCCATTCACCGACGATATTGTTATCAAAACTAAAACTTTGGTTTTTACCATCGCGAAAAACAATACCTTGCCCCAATTCCTGCACGGTAGGGTCTGCATTAAAGAAAGCATAAACACTTCTGAGTGTTAGGTCGTTGTAACCATAATTTACACGCTGCGCAAAACGCCACTCATCATTAAATTGATGTTCTAATAAATAACCCACTGAGAACTGAGTCCGCTTGTATTTATCGTAATCAGGCTCACCTAAATTGGTTGATGGCTTAATTTTACCGTAATTAGAGTGAATTAATGTTCCCGCCGCTGGGAAAAAAGGATTCGTGGGCGTACCATCATCGTGCAGATACGTCCCCATTAACGTAAGTACAGTCTGATCAGACAAGTCAAATGCCGCACTTGGCGCCAGATAAATACGTTTATTATCCGTGCCTTTGAGTTCCCCATCCGATTTTTTCATCGTTCCCACTAAACGGTAGCGGGCACCTGCATCGGCTGATGCTGTAGAAAGATCAAAGCCTAGCGCTTGATGATCGTTATTACCCGCTTCTAAAAATATTTCATTTTTAGCATTAATAGATGGCTTTTTCGTTACTAAGTTAACAGCGCCTCCAGGAGTGGATTCGCCAAAGAGAACGGCTGATGACCCCTTCACGACTTCAATACTTTCCAATCCATAAGGTTCAAGTAGCCAAGTGTAGTAGCCATCTCGATATAACCGGCTATTATCTAAATAAGTTGCGGCATCAAAACCGCGAACTTTGAACCAGTCCGTATCATTATCAGCCCCATAAGGTTGTGCAACAACCCCCGAGGTATAGCGAAGTGCTTCATCAATTTTTTGCGGAGCATGTATGGTCAAATCTTGTTCCGTAATAATTGAAACAGATTTTGGCGTTTCTTGCAGCGCAGTATTCACTTTGAGTGCTTGTGCACTGACAATGAAAGAGTCTTTTTTGTCGCTATTTTGTTCATTTGCCATGGATTGGTTTTGAACAGCCAGCGCTAATAGGGTGAAAATGGCAACCTGATGTAAACGAAATAAACCTAAATTTTTCACAAAATAGTTCCAATGATAATAATAATAAGTCTCAGTATTATTCCTAAAAATAAGTCAAATTAAAATCAATTTGGCATATTTGCTTATAACAAATAGTTATTAAAAAAATAAAATTAAACACAATTAACCATACATAAGGAAGGGAGATTATTAGTCAAGAATAACGAAAATGATCTCGATGCGAATATTAGGTCATTATTTAAGTTAACAAACGCAAAAAATAAGGCGGGAATGACCTTTCCCGCCTCGTGCTATCATTTTACTTATCAGCTTGTTAGAAGTTTTGGATTACCAGAACAGCGCATATAGCACACATAAGATAACCATAATTGCGTATGATGCGATATTGAAGCCTGTCGATGTTTTAAAGGTCTCCGACGTTAGGATAATAGCCCCTTCACAGTCATCTTCTTTTGCCGTTGTCAGGCTAATTAAACCAATCACCACCGCAGTAAAGAAGAAGGTGTACATCATTTGGTCAAGGAATGGCATACCTAACGGCATTAGTTTTAAGAATAATGCAAACGGAATTGAGAGCAGCACACCGATAATCGCGCCTTTCGCATTGGTTTTCTTCCAAAATAGACCTAATAAGAATACCGCTAAGATACCTGGGCTAACTAACCCGGTATATTCCTGAATATATTGGAAAGCTTGTCCAATGTTACCCAGTAATGGGGCGATGAAGCATGCGACGATTAACGCAACAACTGCACTAATCCGCCCGACATTCACTAATTTATGGTCCGCGGTTGATGGAGCAATGTATTCTTTGTAGATATCCATGGTGAAAATAGTTGCCACTGAGTTCAACATGGAAGCTAAAGAAGAAACGATAGCCGCAGCTAATGCCGCAAACACAACCCCTTTAGCGCCTACGGGTAAGAATTGTGTTAACCATGGGTAAGCTTTGTCCGCTTGGGCCAATGTTGGCATATGTTCTTGTGCCATCGTTCCTAATCCCGCCAGTAATGCAGGGTCAGAAACTATCACAAATGCCGCAATACCCGGTACGACAACAAGGATTGGGACAATAAGTTTGAGAAATGCTGCGAAAACCAAGCCTTTTTGCGCTTCATTAATAGACTTAGCGGCTAATGCACGTTGAATAATATATTGGTTGAAGCCCCAGTAATATAAATTGGCAACCCATAAACCGCCAATTAACACTGCAATACCGGGTAAATTACTAAACTGTGGGTTGTCTTGGCTTAAAATCATTTCAAAATGCGCAGGCGCTTCACTTGCCATACGGCTCATACCTGCGAATAACCCCGCATCACCGCCAATATAGCTCACCGCCATTATCGTGGTTAAAAAGCCGCCTAAAATTAAGAAGAAAACTTGTACAACATCCGTCCACGCAACCGCAGA
>UMKD01008738.1_pt1 | contig 14197 bp, 12 predicted proteins | sample 1966221 | NCBI WGS metagenome assembly UMKD01 (sample SAMEA4836167, study PRJEB28245) | human gut metagenome | biome: gut microbiome; material: fecal sample | place: Denmark | collected 2008
TTTGAAAGTCCCACTCTTGGCGACACCACCAGTTAAACCAAATGAGAAATTAAAACCGGAAGATTGCCAAAATTCTGTATTATTGCGAATGAGATATTGGTATTCCTTGCCAATGCGTGTGGCAACATATACGCGATCGGAAAGCTCTCCCAAATATAGACCTGTAACAACACCGACTTCTAGGCCTCTGAATAAAATAGGCGTGCCAACTTGAACGGAGCCGACATCACTCGCATCAAGGTAAATAGTTAAACCGTCTAGATAACGCGAGTCTGTAATATTTGCAGCTTGTAATTCAAATTGATAACGGCTTTTATTATTACGTCCTGGCTCTGCACTAATATAGGGTTGTAATATGCTATCTAAATTATTTAAACCCGCAGGGGATAATTCAGGTGTTACAACTGCGAAACGGCTTCCTAACCGGGTAAAAGCACTGACATATTCAGGGTATAGAATGGCTTTTGCTTGTACTTCACGTTTATCAGATGACAATTTTAATGATTCAATTTGGCCAATATTGATGCCCAAATAACGGATAGGCATGCCTTCTGAGAGTTTTGATGCATCAAATGTTGTTAATGTAATGATGCTTCCTATTGCTTTCGCGGAGGTTTCATTTGGATAAAGTGTGTGTTGGCGAGCAGTATTGGCAACACCTCCATCCAGGTTATCAAAGCTAATTGCACCGCTAATGGCTCGGCTCAGCGGTGCCGCTTGAACGGTTAAACCATTACCATTAAGTTGAACTTTTGCACCACCTTCAGCCCAAAATACACTGTTTTCAGTGAGTAAGTGAAGATATTCATTTGAGATATTTACATTGATCGCAAACCCAGCCTTGGTCGGTTTAATGGCAATTATTTTGCCGACTGCAAATTGGCGATAAAGAACAACAGAGCCTGCCTGAATGTCTGGTAATGTTGTGGTATTGAGAGTGATAGTTGTGGGTGGTAAAGCCCCTAAAATACCCGCTTTTGCATTATCATCACTACGATATAAAGGAAAAGTTTCTGGGAGTTTTTCTTGGCTTTGTCCTGCTATCAGATGAATACCACCATCTAACCACTCTTGGGGAGTAGCTCCTTGGAATTGTAATCCATTAAGACCTAATTGGATATCCACTCGGCTATTAGCAACAAACTTGCTGTCTTCTCGAACAAGATGTTGGAACTCATCATATATCAGGATATTAAAATTTACTTTCTCAGTTGCTAAGTGACGCTGTAACACCTCGCCAATTTGAATGCCTTTATAAACAATAGGTTGACCTTTATCGACGCCATAAGTGTCATGTGCCCAAAGTGTTAGCAACAGGGGGTCTTTACCATCTTGTTCTGCGGTTTGGGCTATTTTTTTACTGTCTTGTAGGACAAATTTTTGCCCTTCTTCTGCTTGTGGGCTGTCTTGTGGTGAATCAAAAGCAATGGCGCCATTTATAACAGCAGAAAGGCTTTCCATTTTTACGCTAGCGCCAGATTTAAGGTCAAAGCTGCCTTGTAGCCCTGACACATTCCAAAACTGGCTCTCTTTACGGACCAAGTGAACATAAGGTTTTTTGACAACGGCAGAAATGGAAACCCCTTGGTTATCAGGCAAAATGGTGTAGTCTGAAATATAACCAACAGGGACTTTCCGGTAATAAATAGGCGAGTTTTCATTCAGTGAGCCTAAATCTGGAGCAGTCAGGTGAATAAGTAATTCACCTTTATCAATGTCTAGCTGCGGTGGTGTGTCTTGTGCAACAAAAGAGAACTGTTCTGTTCCTGTGCTTGGTAACATACCAATGTAATTTCCACCAACTAAAGCATCAAGACCAGAAACACCCGCTAACGATGCTTTGGGGGTCACTAACCAAAATTTAGTCCCTGAATTTAAGGCTGGCCGCATATCTTTATTCACACTAGCAGTGACAATGATGGTTTTCATATTTTTACTGATAGCAACGGATTGTACTAAACCTACTTCAACCCCTTGATACCGGATAGGCGTTCTATTGGCGACGACTCCAGGTGCGGATGTAAACTCAATAGTGATATCCGTTCCTCGTTCAGCCCAATGTTGAAACAAAAGCCAGCCTGCAATGAAAATAGCGACTAAAGGCAATAGCCAGAAAGGCGAAATTTGCCTGCGTTTGCGTAATATGGCTTCTGATATTTCTTCAGAGGGTTCATTTTGTAGGTTTTGATTTTCCATAAGAATCCCAAATTAAACGGCTATCTAACCACTCAACAGCCAAAATTGTTAAAATAACGGCTGAACCAAAATACAGTGCGGCTGGCCCCATAGTAAAAGACATGAGTTGATCACGGTTAACGAGTGTCATCATCAAGGCGATGACAAATAAATCTAGCATTGACCAACGACCAATCCACGAAACAAACCTAAGTAATTTCATACGTAAAATAGGGTCAGTATTGCTTTTTAAATGGATAGAAAACAGTAGCAATATCATAATAATAATCTTAATAAATGGAACCAGTATACTGGCGATGAATACAATAACTGCGATTGGCCAGTTACCTGAATCAATTAAAGAGACAACCCCAGAATAAATGGTGTCTTCTAAGCGCTGTCCATTGAGATAAAAAATAGAGATTGGCATTAAATTAGCAGGAAACAATAACACCATGGCAGCAATTAGTGCGGCCCAAGTTTTTTGTAAGCTATAAGGTTCCCGATAATGAAGAGGGCGATGACATCGTTTGCATTTCCCATTCCAATTTGCGGGCCCAGTGTAATGGCAAGCCGTGCAAGTTAGCGAGTTATCTTGTACTTTTTTATTATTGATGGGATAAAATTTTTGCCATAACTCATCTAGGTTTATGTGGATGAGAATTAATAAACTGAGAATAGACATAGTAATAAAAGCCACTAAGCCATGCCCAATGAATACACTTGCGTAATCTTGCATTTTAATGGCGGCAATACCCAATGCTATTAGGTAAACATCTAACATAACCCATTCTTTGATGTGGCTTAACACTAAAAGAATAGGCCGGAGATTCAAATTGATATGCTGACCAATAGATAACAATAAAATTAAAATTGGTAATAATAAGGGGGCTGCAATAGCACAAAAAGCCACTATACTGGCAGTAAATGGATCCCCTTGTTGATTAATTAAGCGTATACCTTCAATGACATTTGCATTAATTTGGCTTCCTAGTAAATGAATAGAAATAAGGGGTTGCCAAAAAGCAATTGGAGCAAGCATCAGTAATGTGATAGCCAGTATTGATAAACGGTTGAGTGACCAAGAACGTCCATCATTAAGTTGACTAAAACAGCGAGGGCAAACAACGACTTGTCGTACGTTGGCTCGTGGGGTTAGTAGCTTCTGATTGCAATGATTACAACGTTGAAAAAGCAAATCAGTGTGGTTAATGTAGTTCATATTGACTCATTTTAGGTGGTTACCTAGATGTAATCTAGTGTAAAAAAATTTACCTCAAAGTGACAAATTGGTAACCTTAGGGCTACGCTTACAAACATTCGATTAATTGCTTGATTATTACAAGAAATAATTATGGATAAAAAGAAGTATTATCTTGAACTTTCGGACAATCTCTCTGCATTACTTGCAGGTGAGTATGATTTAATTGCAACTTTAGCAAATACCAGTGCATTATTATATGAATATTTAGAAGGGGTTAACTGGGCTGGTTTTTATCTCAGTAATGGGCAAGAATTAGTTCTGGGTCCTTTCCAAGGTAAAGTTGCGTGTGTTCGAATTCCTTTTGGTAAAGGCGTTTGTGGTACAGCTTTTAGTAATAACCAAGTTCAGCGTATAGAAGATGTTCATGCCTTCCCAGGTCATATTGCCTGTGATGCAGCAAGTAACGCTGAAATTGTGTTCCCTTTGGTAGTTAGTGGGCAAATTATCGGGGTTTTAGATATTGATAGCCCAAATATTAGCCAATTCGACCAAGAAGACGAAAAAGGGCTACAACACCTTGTAAACCAGTTGTGCCAACATCTGGCAATGTGTTCTATGCCTAAATATCATTAAATAATGGTCAGTTAAATTAATAGTAACGTGGCAATTGTCAGCAACACGATTATAATGTCGGCTTGTTCATGCCCGTGAGGTTGGCAAAATCGTTGTTATCAGGAAATTTCATGGAAAATCAACCTAAGTTGAATAGTAGTAAAGAAGTTATCGCATTTCTAGCAGAGCGTTTTCCTCGCTGTTTTATCGCTGAAGGCGAAGCACGTCCGTTAAAAGTCGGAATTTTTCAAGATATCGTAGGATGCTTAAAAGAAGAAGATGGTATTAGCAAAACGCAATTGCGTTCTGCGTTACGCATGTATACTTCTAGCTGGCGTTATCTCTACGGTGTTAAAGAGGGCGCTAAACGCGTTGACTTAAATGGTGAAGATTGTGGTGAATTAGATGCAGAACATATTGCTCATGCGCGCCAACAATTAGCCGAGGCTAAAGCTCGCGTTCAAGCACAACGTGCTGAACAAAAAGCACAAAAACGTCCAGCAGCGAAAAAAGCGAGTGAGAAAACCCCTCGTAATCAAGATGCAGCTAAAGAAAAAACGCCTCGTCGCCGTCCGTCAGATAATAAAGAACGCTCGCAAAATACATCTGCTAAAGCCCCTCGTCGTAATACACCTGCGCCAGAGCAAAATCTGAAATCAGTCACTGATATCAATACCCTTCAAATTGGTCAAACTTTGAAAGTGAAAGTCGGTACCAGTGTGATGGACGCCTCTGTGCTGGAAATTGCGAAAGATGGTGTTAGGGTTCAATTGCCAACAGGGCTGGCAATGATTGTACGCGCGGAACATTTAAAGTTCTGATACGGAGGTCAATCAGGTCATGAACAAACTTCTTAAAATTGCATTGGTGGTAAGTCTAGCGACTTTTGGCAGTGCAATAGCTAATACTCAAGCAGTGGCTCCGGTCACTGCGGCTCAGTTACCTGTCTTAAAACAGAGTGCACAGCACGGTACTGTGAGTGAAAGGGTCACCTCTCGGTTTACTCGCTCACATTATCGCCAATTCGATTTAGACAATGCGTTTTCTGGGAAGATATTTGATCGTTATCTCAATATGTTAGATTTCGGTCATAATGTTTTACTTCAATCCGATATTGACCAATACGCCAAAGATAAAGGCAAAGTGGGTCAGTGGCTTGAGGATGGCAAATTAGATACGTTCTATGACCTGTATAACCTGTCTCAGGAAAGACGTTTCGAGCGCTTTAAATATGCATTGGCTCGTTTAGAGCAACCCATCGATTTAAATGCGACTGATTCTATTGAAGTTGACCGTTCAAAATCACCATGGCCTAAAGATAAGCAAGAGCTTGATCGTCTATGGGACCAAAAAGTGCGTTATGATTGGTTGAATTTAAAACTATCAGGTAAAGATGATAAAGAAATCAAAGAGAAACTGACAAAACGCTATAATTTTGCGTTGCGGCGTTTAACGCAAGCGCAAAGTGAAGACGTTTTTCAATTGATAGTTAACTCTTTCGCTCGTGAAATCGATCCACACACAAGTTATCTGTCGCCTCGTAATACTGAACAATTTAATTCAGAAATGAGCTTATCATTAGAAGGAATTGGTGCGGTATTACAGCAAGATGACGAAAATACGGTTATTAACTCATTAGTTGCTGGGGGGCCAGCTGCTAAAAGTAAAGAGCTAAAAGTCGGCGATAAAATTATCGGTGTTGGCCAAACGGGTAAACCTATTGTTGATGTGGTTGGCTGGCGCCTTGATGATGTGGTTGCTTTAATTAAAGGCCCGAAAGGAAGTAAAGTTCGGTTAGAAGTCGTTTCTGATACTAAAGGGGCGAAACCTCATATTGTCACCATAGTTCGGGAGCAGATCCGACTGGAAGACCGAGCGGTCAAACTGACGATTAAACAGCAAGGTAAAGATAAAGTTGCTGTTTTAGATATTCCTGGTTTTTATGTTGGTTTAACCAATGATGTTAAAACTCAATTGCAAAACTTGGCTAAAGATAATGTTTCCGCATTGGTTATTGATTTACGCGGTAATGGTGGTGGAGCATTAACCGAAGCGGTTTCTTTATCAGGTTTGTTTATTCCGAAAGGGCCAATTGTTCAAGTTCGTGATAACAACGGTCAAGTTCGCCAAGATATTGATGATGACGATGTTATTTATTATAAGGGGCCTCTTGTTGTTTTAGTCGACCGCTTTAGTGCATCCGCATCTGAGATTTTTGCTGCAGCAATGCAAGATTATGGCAGAGCGATGATTGTTGGGGAACCGACCTTTGGTAAAGGAACTGTTCAGCAGCACCGTAGTTTGAGCCGTGTTTACGATCAAATGCTAAAACCAGAATGGCCTTCATTAGGTTCTGTCCAATATACCATTCAGAAGTTTTACCGAGTTAATGGTGGTAGCACACAACGTGAAGGTGTAACCCCTGATGTGATAATGCCTACAGGCCAAGACCCAGCTGAAACTGGAGAAAGCTTTGAGGACAATGCATTACCATGGGATAGTATTCCACCGGCAAAATATACACCTGTTGGTAATGTGTCTTCTGATTTATCACCAATAAAAACTCAGCATTTGGCACGTATTAGCAAAGACCCTGAATTCAACTATATTGATGAAGATATTGCTCGCTATAAAGTAAACAAAGAGAGTAAGAATCTTATTTCGCTCAACTATGCAGAGCGCCAAAAAGAAGATTCAGAACTTGAAGCGACAAAATTGAAACGTATAAATGAACGTAATACTCGGGAAGGTAAACCACTATTGAAATCAATTGATGATTTGCCTAAAGATTACGAAGGGCCAGACCCATACCTCGATGAAACGGTGAAAATGGCGATCGACTTAGCTAATCAACATACTAAGCTATTATCAAATAATAAATAATATTCTCTTAGTGTTTAACAGAATTAAGCCAGCGAAAGCTGGCTTAATTTTTTGAGTTTCTTTAACGCTATCTTAATCCGCTTAGAAAATAGAAAATCAAATGTTAATTTATTATTAATTTTGGTGTTTTTAGTCAGCGACTATTAAATTGGTGAAGTTTTATTCTTTATTTATTTTATTTCCCCAAATGACTGACTGAAATTGATGATTAATTATAGGTTTCTTTACCTTTACTTAATTTATCCTAAACTTTTGGTATAGCTTTCCTTAACAACGAGACAATACCATGCGTAAATTATTTGTAGGATTAATGGCAGTTAGTGTAATGATGATTGCATCTATAAATACAGCGAATGCAAGAAATTACCCATGTTCTGGAAGTAAAGGGGGAATAGATCGCTGTGAAGATGGTAAATTTATTTGTAATGATGGTTCAACAAGTCGCTCAGAGCAAGTGTGTACCATAGAATTAAAAAATGATATTAACAGCAAAGCGAAAGCGGCTGGTGCTTCCATTGGTGCAGGTGTTGCTAAACAATCAAGTAAACCATCGGTTTCTGACTCAATAAAGAGCACGAGTGATAAAGCCAGTAAAACAGCCTCTGATAAAGCAAGCAAAGCCAGTGATAAAGCATCAGATACAGCTAAGACAGTAAAAGAAAAAGCCGCTAAAACGACAGATAAAGAATCAGCAAAAGCGGTGAAAGAAAAAGCTAGCAAAGCGACAGATAAAGAATCAGTAAAAGCGGTGAAAGAAAAAGCTAGCAAAACGGCAGATAAAGAGCCAGCAAAAGCAGTGAAAGAGAAAGCTAGCAAAGCGGCAGATAAAGAATCAGCAAAAACGGTAAAAGAAAAAGCGTCTAAAGCCAAAGATAAAGAAACAGCTAAGACAGCAAAAGAGAAATCAACAAAATCGACTAAAGAGAAAACTAATTAGCGCGAGAACTAAACAACAGACAGCGATAGAACAGAATAGTGCCACTTAATGTGGCATTATTTTTTAATAGAGTGGAAGTAAAAGTAAATATTCATTCATTTGGCAAACAATGTGAGTGATAATATAGATAAATACACTAAATTGTTTTTGGTGATTGGCTAACTAGCTTTATCGTTTCAATTACAAATAGCTTTGAATTTAAATGGTTACAAAATGAGCCTTTAAAAACAAATGGTTAAATTCTTACTAAAGAAGTTATCATTTATTTAGAGCATAATGATGAGTTTTGAACGCAGCTATGTAAAGTTATGTTATTTTTTAGGGTTTTCGCGTTAATGCACTTGAAAAAGTGTGAAAAAACCTTATTTATAAAGTAAATTCTACGTATATTTGTTTTTACCAAGGAATACATAAAAAATGATGAGAATTGCTTTATTCTTACTCACAAACTTAGCGGTTATGTTTGTGTTTGGGATAATCCTAAGCTTAACTGGGATCAGAGGTAGTAGTGTCCAAGGCCTCATGATCATGGCTGGCCTATTTGGTTTTGGTGGTGCTTTCATATCACTACTGATGTCCAAATGGATGGCTCTAAAATCAGTGGGTGGTGAGGTTATTGAAACTCCACGTAACCAAACAGAACAGTGGTTAGTATCAACTGTTGAGCGTCAAGCAAAACAAGTTGGAATTCAGATGCCACAAGTGGCTATTTATCATGCTCCAGATATTAACGCGTTTGCAACAGGGGCTCGCCGTGATGCTTCGCTTGTTGCAGTAAGTACTGGGCTATTAGAAAATATGAGTCGTGATGAGGCGGAAGCTGTTATCGCTCATGAAATTAGCCACATCGCGAATGGTGACATGGTGACGATGACCTTATTACAAGGTGTGGTGAACACGTTCGTCATCTTTATTTCACGTATTATCGCACAGGTTGCGGCAGGCTTTATGTCCAACAGTGATAACGAAAGTGAAAGTAGTAATGGTAACCCAATGGTTTATTTTGCGGTTTCTATGGTACTTGAAATCGTCTTCGGTATTTTGGCAAGCATCATTACTATGTGGTTCTCTCGTTATCGTGAGTTCCATGCGGACGCGGGTTCTGCAAAATTAGTCGGCCGTGAAAAGATGATAGCTGCATTGCAACGGTTGAAAACGAGCTATGAGCCACAAGAAGAAGGCCGTTTGATGGCGTTTTGCATCAATGGTCGTGGTAAAGCATTCAGTGAATTATTTTTATCACACCCACCATTAGACAAACGTATCGAAGCATTGCGCTCAGGTGAATATTTAAAATAGCCTAAATAATAGTCTAAAGTTAGCTTTAAGTTGACAACGATTTTAGTATCTGCCCAGTAATAATTTAATTACTGGGCATTTTTATCTATACAATATGGTAAATATGCTCCCTCAAAATACCCATTCATAGCTAACAAACTCAATTCTAATTCTGACTCTCAATTAATTGTATTAATAACTGTAATCGATAAATCACAAGTGAGCTTACTCACAATCTTCTATTTTAAATGAAGAATTACTGAAAATTTGTTCGCTTTTATTTTACTTTTAATCTTTATTAGATTGATAAGGAATTGTTATGAATTCGATTGTTTTGTTAATTAATATGAATTAATTGGGGGTAGGATGGATTTGATAACTACGTGGTTAAGTGAACTAAATGGAGTGGTTTGGGGAGTACCAATGCTGGTTGGGATCTTAGGCGTTGGTATTTATATGCAAATCCGGCTTGCATTTTTACCGATAAGAAAAATTGGGACAGGTTTTAAGTTATTGTTTCAAAAGAATGAATCACGCGGTGAGGGACAAATATCACCTTTTAATGCATTAATGACAGCGTTATCGGCAACGATTGGTACAGGGAATATTGCCGGAGTTGCAACCGCAGTGGTCATGGGAGGGCCGGGAGCGTTATTCTGGATGTGGATGACGGCATTGGTAGGAATGGCAACAAAATACTCTGAGGCGGTGTTAGCTGTCCGTTTTCGTGAAGTCGATAAATATGGCCAATATATTGGTGGCCCAATGTACTACATTAAAAATGGATTAGGCCCTAAATGGATTTGGCTGGGAACACTGTTTGCCTTCTTCGGTGCATGTGCCAGTTTTGGTATCGGCAATACGGTACAAGCGAACTCAGTGGCAGATGTGCTAGAAAGTAACTTTGGTGTGCATAAATGGTTGACCGCAGGGGCTTTAGTTTTATTAGTTGGTGCGGTATTGATTGGTGGGCTGCGACGTATTTCTGATGTTGCAGGAAAACTTGTCCCATTTATGACTGTTGCCTATTTTGGCGCGGGGGTCATTGTGCTTGGTATTTATTTTACTGAGATCCCTGCGGCACTTTCTCTGGTTGTTACCTCGGCTTTTAACCCTGTTGCTGCACAAGGTGGGTTTGCGGGGGCTGCTGTATGGGCTGCAATACGCTTTGGGGTTGCACGAGGCGTATTTTCCAATGAAGCAGGTTTGGGGAGTGCACCTATCGCTCATGCCGCTGCAAAAACACAAAACCCTATTCGCCAAGGACTCATTGCGATGTTAGGGACATTTATTGACACTATCATTGTGTGCTCTGTCACAGGGTTAACTATCATTATTACTGGTGGTTGGCTGACCAGTGAAACAGGCGCGACATTAACCGCATCATCATTCCAAACGGCAATTCCCGGTGGAAATTATATTGTTGCTATCGCATTAGCCGTGTTTGCATTTACCACTATTCTGGGTTGGAGCTTTTATGGCGAAAAATGTGTGCAATATTTATTTGGGTTGCGAGCAATAAAGCTGTACAGAGTTTTATGGCTGATTGCTTTACCTATCGGCGCAACACAATCACTTGATTTTGTTTGGTTGTTGGCGGATACACTAAATGCCATGATGGCGATCCCTAATTTGATTGCCTTGTTACTTTTAAGCCCTGTTGTTTATCGGTTAACACGTGACCATATAAAAGATGTGAACGCAGACAGCATTGATATGGCAAAACAGTTGTACGACAATAAATCATAATCTATTGATAATAAGCTTCATTTTAATAGTGAAGCTTATTATTTCATCAATATCTCTCCTCTCATTCATCAGGCCTATCGATGGGCAATATATAAATCATCTATTTTTATAGGTAAAATTACGGTATGGCGTTAAATGCGCTATGCTTAGAAGAGAAGTTGTATACCATGCGTATTTTATAAATTAAACAAGGGGATAGAATGGATATTCTGGAGAAAACGTTATTGTTTGGTAATGATTTTTTGACAACGACAAATCCCGCTAGGTTAGTTCCGTTTAAATTTGAGATCTACCGTTCTGAGCAAGGTTTTTACCATCGGATTTATAAGCAAGTTGGTATGTCTGGCGCTAACTTTGGGCAAACGTTTGAAGTGTGGGCTTTTGAAGAACAGAAAAGTTGGGATAAGCAAACTGACGATACAACAGTTGATGAATATATTCAGCATTGCCAAGATATTTATAAACGGAATAATACATAAGTTGTAGAAAAAAAAAGCCCCCTTCATAGGGTTCTGAAGGGGGAGCTAAATGAATAAAGAATGGTTTAATTCATGAACAAAGATAGATGATTTTCATGATTAAAACTTAGTTATTTGTGCAGTTTAAACCACTTTATAGCATGTATATCCTTAAAATAGCATTTATCGCTAAATAATCTATTGGCGATACGCTGTTTTTATCTGTTCTAACGTATTTTTATAGGTTTCTGCCTGTTTTTCGTCTTCCATTTGTGCAACTTCACGTTGCATCTTGACCAAAATCTTACCTGCATCAGCTTGGCCGATAGCTTTTAGCATATGCGTTAATAAGTTTTTTAGGCAAGTAACTTCATCTGCTAAGGTATTAACGTTAGGTTCAGTAGGAAAATGGTTTTTCATTAAAGCGGTCCTTTAAGCATAAAAAATAATAGTGAGATTGTAGCATAGAAAGTAATGCGATGTATTTTCAGATAACTGAATGTAATAAATATTCAGATAAATGACTTAAATTTGAACGAATAATGAAACAGAATAGTCGAGAGAATAAAAATAAGCAGACATGATATTGTTCTTGCCAATTAGGCAAAGAGGAGCCTTTATGAGTAATGAAAAAATGTGATACAATTCACATAAAAAGAGTTATTAGCAACCTAGCTTGCTTAGTGACAACTCAATCCTGTATGAAATACCAATATCCTTTCGCAGCAATTTTTACGCACAATTAAACCGTTGTGTATGTTATTTGTGGGAAAGTAAAGGCTAAGAGAAATATGACGCAAGTTTCTAGAAAAACAGCTTGGATCCGTGTAATAGCATTAGCGGTCGCTGCATTTGTTTTTAACACAACAGAGTTTGTGCCTGTAGCATTACTCAGTGATATTGCAAAAAGCTTTGATATGACGGTCGCACATACTGGATTGATGATAACAATCTACGCGTGGGTTGTGGCTTTGATGTCGTTACCTTTAATGCTATTAACCAGTAAAATAGAGCGTCGCAAATTATTAGCTTTTTTATTCGTTATTTTTGTTATTAGCCACATTATTTCAGGGTTTGCGTGGAGTTTTGATATTCTAATAGCAGGGCGTATTGGCGTTGCATTATCCCATGCGGTATTTTGGTCAATTACTGCATCTTTAGCTATTCGGGTTGCTCCTGCAGGTAAAAAAGCCCAAGCTCTTGGGTTATTAGCAACGGGGACCGCTTTAGCGACAGTATTAGGGCTTCCCCTTGGTCGAGTGGTTGGGCAGTTTTTAGGCTGGCGGGCGACGTTTTTAGGTATTGGTATCATTGCATTGTTTACTATGGTTGTGTTGATCCGTTTTTTACCTCGTTTACCAAGTGAACATTCTGGTTCGTTAAAAAGTGTTCCTATGCTATTCCAACGGCCTGCACTCGTAGGAATGTTCGCATTAACTGTTTTAGCTGTTACCGCACATTTTACAGCTTACAGCTATATTGAACCTTTTGTTCGAGAGGTTGCATTGCAAAGCCAAAATTTTGCTACTTTACTACTACTGATTTTTGGTGGTGCCGGTATTTTCGGAAGCGTAATATTTAGTCGTTACAGCAGCAAGTTTTCATTATCATTTTTACCTGCAGCAATCGCATTTATGACGATTTGTTTATTATTGCTGATGCCATTAGGTAGAGATGTTTGGTCTTTGGTTATGTTATCAGTGTTCTGGGGAATGGCGATGATGTGCATTGGCTTAGGGATGCAAGTTAAGGTGATTGATTTATCTCCAGATGCTACTGACTTGGCAATGTCAATTTTCTCTGGAATTTTTAATATTGGTATTGGCGCTGGTGCGCTGTTAGGTAACCAAGTTATTGTTCATTTGGGGATGACTCAAATTGGTTATATTGGTGGTGCGATCGGTCTGATAGCCTTTGCTTTATGTGTTTATCTATTCAAGCGCTATAGTGAATCTCTTACTGATAGAATAGACGTAGCTTCAAATCATTAACTCGTCTTAGCACCATGAAGAAGATATAAAAGCTCTGGGTTATTTTCAGGATAGACAGAGCTTTTTTGTTGTATATAGGAAAATAATAAGTTTCATTATTACTAATTCTAATAATAAGGAAAGGCGATGAAGGGTTTGGGTTTTTTGTTGATGTCTATTATTGCAGAAGTCATTGCGACGACAACATTGAAAGCATCTGATGGTTTTAGTCGTTTTTGGCCGTCTTTGATTGTTATTGTTGGCTATGCTGTTTCTTTTTGGGGGCTTTCGCAGGTAGTAAAAACAATGCCATTGGGTATTGCTTATGCAATTTGGTCAGGTTTAGGGATCGTGTTGGTTTCCGTCGCTGCAATTTATATTTACAACCAAAAACTCGATTTACCTGCAATTATTGGTATGCTATTAATTATTATTGGTGTTTTAGTCATCAATTTATTTTCAAAAAGCGGCGGGCACTAAACAGTTGGTGCAAAATGTTCAGGTAGCATGATAGGAGAAGCAGGGAATGAGGCATAGGGTTAATCATTTTTTTCAGCCAATAATAGCAATGTCACTTATTGGCGTTATATCTGTCATGTTATCTGCGTGTGGTAGTTCAAATGTGGATAAATCGGTGGAACATTCTGCGAGTCAGTATGCTCAACAAGTGGTCAATTTAGGCCCCGGTGCACAAGAAGCTTGTATGTCAGCGGGTGGGTTGCCCGCACTCACATTAGAATTAAATGGGTCACAAACTGCAGTATGCCAATTTGCGAATGGTAAACGTTGTGCTGTTGACATTATACAATCTGGCTCTTGTATATAACTCTTCTTTTTATGAAGTTAATTAATTTTCTTTTAATGGAAAGTTAATTAACTTCATGCATTTATTATAACTGAATGTTAAATTAATATTCATCATTTCTTTTTT
>UMKD01020970.1_pt1 | contig 14169 bp, 10 predicted proteins | sample 1966221 | NCBI WGS metagenome assembly UMKD01 (sample SAMEA4836167, study PRJEB28245) | human gut metagenome | biome: gut microbiome; material: fecal sample | place: Denmark | collected 2008
ATTTTCGGTGCAGAATGGGCCAATGTACAACCTCACTCAGGAGCACAGGCTAATGCTGCTGTATTTCTTGCTGTGTTGAACCCGGGCGACAAGTTCATGGGACTGAATCTGGCACACGGAGGTCACCTTTCACATGGTTCATTAGTAAATACTTCGGGAATCATTTACACTCCCTGCGAATATAATTTAAAACAGGAAACCGGTCGCGTGGATTACGACCAGATGGAAGAAGTGGCATTACGTGAGAAACCCAAAATGATAATTGGAGGAGGTTCAGCCTACTCTCGTGAATGGGATTACAAACGTATGCGCGAAATTGCCGACAAGGTGGGTGCAATCCTTATGATTGACATGGCACATCCTGCCGGATTAATTGCAGCAGGGCTGTTGGACAATCCTGTGAAATATGCTCATATCGTAACTTCAACTACCCACAAGACCTTGCGGGGACCTCGTGGCGGTGTAATCATGATGGGTAAAGATTTCCCCAATCCATGGGGAAAGAAAACTCCAAAAGGAGAAATTAAAATGATGTCTCAGTTGCTCGACTCAGCTGTATTCCCCGGAATACAGGGTGGCCCGCTGGAACATGTAATTGCAGCTAAAGCCGTAGCTTTCGGTGAGTGCTTGCAACCGGAATATAAGGAATATCAGAAGCAAGTACAAAAGAATGCTGCCGTATTGGCACAAGCCTTAATTGACCGTGGCTTTACCATCGTTTCCGGCGGTACGGATAATCATTCGATGCTGGTGGATCTACGCAGTAAATATCCTGACTTGACAGGTAAAGTTGCCGAAAAAGCACTTGTATCTGCTGATATAACAGTCAATAAAAACATGGTTCCGTTCGATAGTCGTTCTGCGTTCCAGACTTCAGGTATCCGTTTGGGTACTCCCGCTATCACGACTCGTGGTGCAAAAGAAGATCTGATGCTGGAGATTGCAGAAATGATCGAAACCGTTCTATCGAACGTAGAGAACGAAGAAGTGATAGCACAAGTACGTGCACGTGTCAATAAGACAATGGAAAAATATCCGATCTTCGCTTATTAAATAGCACATTTTAGTATTAAACAATAACATACGTGGGCTCGCAATTCTCTGTGAAGAAAGTTGCGGGCATTTTTTTTTGCTCTTTTAACATGGCATTAACACCCCACCCTAAAACCTTTCCTTCCCAAGAACCGTTGTTAAGTAGTTAAAAAAAGAAGATATTCACTTAATACCTAAACTGATATGAAAATAAGAAATTTAATGGTTGCAACTACATTATTTGTTGCTGCAGGAGCTATGGCTCAAAATCAGGATTGCGCCTTCTTCTTTCCTAACCAAGAAGGTGAGCAAATCACTCGTAATTGTTATACCGCTGATGGTAAACTCACCAACATCCTTGTTTACAGAGTAGACCAAGCCTACGATTACCCTTCAGGAATGGAAGTAGTAGCCAACTATACATTTACTGATGCTTCCGGAAAAACACTCAATTCCGGGCAAATGGTGGCTCGCTGCAATGACGGTAACTTCTCTATGAGTATGGGAGATGTGGCCACATTCCCCACTGCACTTAATATGATGAATGCCGATGTATATATGATGGGAGATTTAATGAATTACCCGAATGCATTTTCCGATCCAATGAGTCCGGGAGACGATGATGAGTTTGATGACGGCACTCTGCGTCTTTATCAAAAAGGCAATAAAAATAACCGCGCCGAAATTTCTATCTTCGACCGGGAATTTGTTGCTACCGAAACGGTAAACACTCCAGCAGGAGCATTCTATTGTACCAAAGTAAAGTACGAAATGAATATCTGGACTCCTCAGGAAACAATAAAAGGTTATGGATATGAATGGTATGCACCCAATATTGGAATTGCCCGCTCCGAACAATACAACAATAAGAAGGAACTACAATCGTACAGTGTGTTAGAAAGAATCAAAAAGTAGCACACTGGACTCTATATATCCATCATCCCCGCCATTCTTTCAAGAAGAATAGCGGGGATTTATTTATTACTTTATATCGGACTATTTTTAACTCAATCCTTCAATATTACCATCCACGATGTCAATATGCAGAGCTTGTGGTTCTTTAGGTAAACCCGGCATACGCATTATTTCGCCCGCAATCGCTACGATCATCTCGGCACCGTTATTTATAACGATATCTTTAATATGAAGTTCGAAATTATCTACCACACCATATACTTTCGGATCGGCAGAGAAAGAATATTGGGTTTTAGCAATACATACAGGATAATGACCAATACCCATTTCTTCAATCAATTTAATCTTGTTACGGGTCAGTGTACTATAAGTCACGACACTTGCACCATATAGATTGATTGCGATTTTCTCTATTTTCTGCTGTACGCTGTCCTCATCATTATATGTAAACCGTAAAGGTTCAGACGGCTTATTCTCAATTGTTTCAACCACAAGGTTCGCCAGTTCGACAGCACCCTCACCTCCTTCCGTAAAGGCATTATTGATAGCATAGCCTACTCCTAACTGCTCACAGTGCTCACGAAGCAACTCCATTTCTTCATCCGTATCACTCGCAAATTTATTGAAAGCAACGATAACCGTCTGACCGAACGAACGAAGATTACGAACATGCTTGTCCAAATTGCGCAAACCTTCTTTCAATCCTTCAAGATTCGGTTCTTTAATTCGGTCCAGGCTTACTCCTCCGTGCATTTTTAGCCCTTGTGCTGTGGCAACAATCACTGTCAGACGTGGTTGAAGCCCGCTCTTTCGACATTTAATATTATAAAATTTCTCTGCTCCCAGATCGGCACCGAAGCCGGCTTCAGTGATAACATAATCTCCAAAAGTCATCGCCATTTTTGTTGCCAAAATAGAGTTACAGCCATGAGCAATGTTTGCAAATGGACCACCATGTACAAATGCAGCGGTACCTTCGGTAGTCTGTACCAGATTAGGATGTATAGCATCTTTCAGCAAGACGGTAATAGCCCCTGCCACCCCCAGATCTTTTACAGTAAACGGTTTGTTATCATAAGTGTAGCCTAAAAGAATATTCTCGATACGACGGCGGAGATCATCTACATCCTTTGAAAGACAAAGAATAGCCATAATTTCCGAAGCCGGTGTAATATCGAATCCGGATTCCTGTGTAATACCATTTGTCTTCGGACCAAGGCCAACTACGATGTTACGCAATGAACGATCGTTGACATCGAGTACGCGACGCCAGAGAATCTCTTTCAAACCAAAACCTTTAGATTGATTCTGGTATAAATAATTGTCCAGTAATGCAGAGATCATATTGTGAGCCGAAGTGATGGCATGGAAATCACCGGTAAAATGCAAATTAATCTTTTCCATCGGAAGTACCTGGGCATAACCTCCTCCAGCTGCCCCTCCTTTCATACCGAAACATGGTCCTAAAGAAGGTTCACGTAAAGCAACAATTGCCTTTTTACCTATCTTGTTTAATCCTAATGCAAGACCTATGGATACAGTCGTTTTACCAATCCCTGCTTTCGTTGCGGTAATGGCAGTGACCAGAATCAAATTACTTTGTTTCACCTTCTCGTCATCAATCAGATATTCAGGGATTTTTGCAATATATCGCCCATAATTTTCTACTTCATCGCGAGGGATACCGATGCTTTCAGCCACTTGTTTTACTTTCTTCAGTTCAACACCACGTGCTATTTCTATGTCTGATTTCATATTGAGAGTTATTAAGTTTGTAAATGAAGTTGCAAAATTAACAATTAACTCCATATCAAAGTTGTCTTTATTACCTTTTTTTAGTAGAGATAAAAAGATGCCACATGATTGCTGGATTTTTCACCAGAGAAGACCAATATTTACTACTTAATAGACAAGCAATATGGTACGATGTATTATCTTCGTGTCTCTGTGTCAACTAATCATCTGCAGATTATTCGAAAATATAGATCCAACACATCAGAATAACAATAACTTTATCTGTCCAATAGCCCCCTAAACCTCAAGAGCAAATCTACTTGAAACGTGAAATATCCACACCCTCACGTTTTTTCTCTTTATATCCTCCAAATTTATAGGTAAATGAAATACCAAATTCACGGAAAGCAGAATAATGGTTTGTTACGTTTTGGGTAGCATAACGAATGCGTGGAGAAATTTGAGCCGTTTCAAACAAGTCGTTGCACCGAAGGGTCAGTAACGCTTTCTCACCGGCAAAGGCATACCTGAGTGCTACATCTAAATTGCCGGATACCGGCAAATCATAAATGCCCTGTATTGCCCTACTGCGTATCATTCCATTCACAATCAACCTGAGATCCGGATGGGAAGAAAGGGTCAGCGTATGATTCATATTCAATATGGCATAATATACTTTCCTGTCAAAAGGAATATTCCAGAAGTCATTGTCTTTCTGACGATCGTAAACACCCGTCAACGTAAAACGTGAACTTAACCAGCGACCTACAGTAAATGGAACAACAGCTTGTATACCTGCTTGTTGCTCAAAATCAAAATTAAAGTATTCATAGATCTCAACCAATCGGTCAGGGGACTGATAAAGAGTTTGTGTTGCATTATCTTTAGTATAGCTATACCAGGTATTGAACATATATTTACTCTTCAGAATATAAGTCAATTGTAGCTGATAATTGATTTCCGGTTTCAGATAATGATTTCCATGAATTTCTGAATATCCACCTCCCATATAGGATACAGCATCTTGAGTAGCCCAATAATCGGGATAACTTTTATCACTACTGAGCGCCAATTGCCATACGTTTCCCGGTATCGGAGCATAATTGATATTAAAAGCCGGATATAGACTCCATTCATTCCATACAGTCGTATGGAACTGTTCGGCAGCTAACGAAACATCCAAAGACAATTTATCGCCAAAACTCTTGTTAAATCCCGCATAGAAATTCAATGTTTGTTCTCGCCTACGAGACTTCATGTTGTTGCTTTCCAACATCATTTTGTCATTCTCAGAATTATAATAGTATTGATAGCTGTTGTCTAAACTTGTAGTATAGACAGCTCCATAGTTTACTCCCCATCCATCGGTCAATTCATGCTTTTGAGAAAGGAAAAGTCTCCAACGGTTGATACGTTGAGAATCGTTGCTACGAAAATTCAATTCATCGCTTTCTAACCGGCTATGCAGTAATTGTGAAGAAGGCGAAAGATAATAAGTATATTCCACTCCTGCTTTCATTCCGAACGGGGCTTGATAATCGATCCGCCCGTTATGTAGTTGATCGGCCATCCGGGTACGAGCATTTGATGTTTGTGTACCATTCACTGTACTTAAATTAAAGCCATTCATATACTGAGCATTGTAGGTAAAACTGAGTTGATGATCGTCAGTAAAAAGATAATCACCGCCCAAACGTAAATTGTGCCTGTTAAAACGGCTTTTCTGAGATTCATAGGTGTTCATGGGATGTATCGTACCGTCCGACAAAGTGTGCAAGGCCTTCTTATCCGTCAAGAAATAGTTCCGTCCATGACCGTAAGAGTAAAGAAAATCCACAGAAAATTTATGTCCGGAATACAGAAGGCTTGCACGCTCAGTCAGACTCTCATAATGCTTTTGCCGATAATCACTGAAAAATTCTCCTTGCAAGGAGGATTCTTCTAAACCACTTTGCTTCAAACAAATGTTTATCATGGCCCCACGCACTTGATAACGTGCAGGAGCCGAATACATTACTTCAGCTTTTTCAATACGACTGACAGGTATACTTTTTAATAAAGTGTTCAATTGTTCGGGTGTCATTGTAGTCACCTTGCCATCCAATACAACAGTGACGCTCTTTCCACCTAAAGTCAGGTTGTCATTCATTTCCGTGACACCAGGAAGTTCCTTCACTGCATCATAAGCATTATCCACCGCCACATTTTTGAGAAGCCGTGGTAAGTCATATACAAGTTTGCCCTGCATAGCTTTTACTACCGGACGTTCACCTACCACCATCACTTCGGGTAAGGATCTGTATAAACTGTCTAAACATCCATCCATTGTTATCAGGCTATCCGCAGAAAGTATCTGGTCTCCATTTTGCGCCGTCATCTGACAACAGACAACAGCAACAAACACTAAAGTTACGTAAATTCGTTTCATCTTTTCGTTCTTTGTTTGAGTTACAGCCACAAAGTACGGAAGAAAAGACAAAACAATGAGTTATCACTGGCTTATGTAGTGTTATCTAATGTTATTGATATTAATGAGAAAATTGAAGCGAAACAAAGACGATAAAGAGTTGACAGCTTAATAATATCCCCATGAATCCTGGGGTTAAAGTTCATTTATTCAAATAGTTTCTATTATCAAGAATTCGGTTACAAGTTAGGTAGAGATAAAGTTTTCAGCTTTTGCAGACCATATATGGTTATTCCCTTTTTTCATTAATGATCCCCTGACACAAAATTAGGAAAAACACTTTAATTAAATGATGCAAGAAAAATAAATAACGCTGATTTATAGTTAAGAGCATCTTTAAATTATCAAATAGAATTCTAACAGAAAAAATGGGGTTACTCGTCAAATTTGGTAGTAAATTTTCTTTTACTCATGGAATCTAATTCAGTTTTCGGAAGTGTAAGCCCTCGTTTATAGTTGACAAAAAAGCAAGTATCCCGGCTTCGCCCAAAGAGTCCATCCGTGAGGTGAAAAAGCGAATTTCAGGCAAAACTATCTGAAAATCAATATATTTAAAAAGTAAAATTTCTGTCCTCAAAAGCTTTATTTTAACACAGAGTTAAAGTTTGTTCTTTGAATGTGAATAATAAGTTCTTTAAATGCAAAAGACTTGTTATTTGCATACAAGAACCTGACAACCTGCAAAAGGCGTTAACAATGTTAATTAAAGAAAGGTATAAGGACGAAGATACCGGTTCAGACGGCATATAAATTCACTTCCGAAACTTGAGTTATCTGATTCAGCCGGTGTCTATTTTTTCTTATTGAAGCAAGCAAAAAGGACAATTGTCAACTTGAAAATAAAGGAATAAAGAATTTACCACCAAATTTGAAGAAGAACCCAAAATTGCACTAATGAAAACATAATCACCTATTATTATATGTGAAGTATTGAATCTATAATTATTAAGGCATTCACTATTTCCTTTCAAAAGAAGGCTATTAATGGTAACCTTTAGCACAATCTATTGATTAACTTTGCACCCAAAGAACAGGAAATATATGAAAATCAATACTGAAACAAAATATTGCCAAACGTGTGGAATACCTTTAGACATAGATTATACCAATCTTAAGGCAAACCAAAATGTGGAATATTGCGACTATTGCTTGCACAACGGGGTTAAACTCTATGATTTCTCAATGGATTATCTTATTTACCTTTGGGGGCTTTTCCCCGAAGAATATTATAAAGAGACGGGAGTCAATCTCACGTCGGAAGAGTTGAGAGCGGAAATGTCCAAACGACTTCCAAATATCAAGAGGTGGAAACAAAAAATCAATACGGCTCATGTGCAATATGGTCTGATTATAAAAGTTCAGGAATATATCAACCGCCATTTGTTTGACGACCTTGATTCCGACAAGCTATCTCATGTTGCAGGTATCTCCAAATATTATTTTCGCAGGCTTTTCAAGGCTGTTTGTGGCGAAAATATGGGAATGTACATTCAACGACTGAGATTAGAGTACATTGCATTTAAGCTAATAACAACTGACGTAAGTGTCCCGAAGCTTCTCGATCAAATCAATTATCAGAACAAACACACACTTTCGAGGGCATTCAAGAGTTATTTCAATTCTTCCATTCCGGAATTTCGCAAAAAGCATTCAAACGTCAATCCCGAAAGGAAGAATCCGATACGAATTGAACCAAGTATTGAAAAAGTACCAGGTATCCGAATCGCATACTTGAAATTGGAAAGAACAAATAATGTCATTCATAACTTCTCGGTCTTGTGGAAGCAGTTGCTACAATTTTCAGAAAAATACGAATTGTCTTCAAAAGGATGTAAATACGTGAGCTTGACTCTCGATTATCCGTATATCACGCCTGAAGAACAAAGTCGTTTTATGATTGGGATAACATTACCGGAATCATTTGAAACGCCGAAGGGCTTTGGCGTTTATGAAATTCATGCGGGAGAATATGCAATCTTTCGTTTCAAAGGATTTTATCATGAACTGAATAAGGTATACCGCCATATTTACCTTGACTGGTTGCCGACAAGCGATTATACCTTGCGGGAACAGTTCACCTTTGAAACTTACATCAACACTCCCGAAAAAACTCCGGCTTCGGAGCTAATAACAGATATTTATATTCCCATTACAAAAAAAGAAGCATGAAATATTTAAACCAAGAAATAGAAAACGAATTAAGAAATCAAGGAGCAAAATTGATACGTTTTGTCGATATATCGCATTTAGACGAAAAGCAAAACAGACAACTCCCGATCGCCATTGTTTTTGCGCTTCCGCTAACCGCAGAATATGTTAAAATGGTATTTAATATTCCCGACTACGTACAAGCACGGATAGCGGATAATTACAATTTCGACGATGATGAATATTCGCAAACCGAACATAAGGCAGGAGAAATAGCAGACGAATTAGCCAAGTTCATTACCGGGAAGGGCTATAAAGCCATATCACAATCCGATACAGGATTAGTGGCTGATGGCGTATTCGATAATGAAACAAAAGAATCAGTATTGCCCCACAAAACCGTCGCACTACTTGGCGGATTAGGATGGATTGGGAAAAATAACCTGTTAATTACTCCTGAATATGGCGCAGCGCAATGTCTCGGCACGGTTTTAACTGGCGCTCCACTGAAAACGCTATTGCATGAACCCCTATCTCCAAAATGCGGAAATTGCATTACTTGCGTCAATATCTGTGAGGAAAAAGTCCTTAAAGGCAAAGTTTGGAGTAGATCTGTTTCAAGAGATGAAATCGTTAACATACATAGATGCAGCACCTGTTTGAAATGCCTTGTGCATTGTCCCAGAACACAAACATATATAAAGAGAAATATTGTCTGAATTTCCACAAGTAACAAACGAAGAATAACAAATAGAAGAAGCCCAAACGAGGGTTCACAAGAATAAAAGAGGATGTGTCAAAATCAACCACAGAGGACACAGAGTAACACAGAGGTGATTTTAAGTTATTGATTATTAGTAAAAAAGACTCTGTGATACTCTGTGCTACTCCGTGGTAAAAAGAGTTATGACATCCCCTTTTTATTCTTATATTTTCCACAACCAATAATCGAAAAATCTAAATCCTCCGAATTACCATAGCAGGATTACCTGCCACAATCGTGTTCGGTTCTACATCCTTAGTCACAACACTGCCCGCTCCTACAACACTATTCTCACCGATTGTAACTCCCGAAAGGATCGTAGCCCCTGCTCCTATCCATGCCTTGTTACAAATATACACCGGCTTACAAGTAATAATCGAGCGATTGTCAAGATCATGATTATTCGATATAAGTTGCACGTTGGCTGCTATCTGAACATCATCGTCAATTGTAATCTTATTTCTTTCATATATAATGCTACTCCTTATTTCAATCTCTTTCCATCCGAAAAGGCATTACCTACCTTTTTACCCACTTCCAGGTAATCGTTATTGAACGGGTCGAATATAATAGGAGACACTTTGGATACATCCACTTTACCGTTTTCGTCAAGAACACGTTCATCTACACTTACGTTTATTATTTCACCACGTAAAATACAGGTTTCTGGATTATAATCCTTCAACTTACACTCCAGCACTACGGATAATTCGTCGATCAACGGTGCATCTACAAACTCCGAACGAGTAGCATGGAAACCTGCACGAGTAAATTTATCCGAAACCTTATTACCGGAAACAATACCTACGTAATCACAGGCAACCACCTGTCCGACCTCTGCCATACTCACGGTAAAAGCCTTACGCTTCAGTATATTTGCAGTCGTTTTATGTCCCTCACTAATACAAATACTAATTTCATGCATCTCGCTGATACCTCCCCAAGCTGCATTCATAGCATTGGGAATACCATTTTCATCATAAGCAGCGATAATAAACACCGGCTGCGGATAAATAAAGGGCTTTGCCCCAAAATTCTTTCTCATAACAATTTATTTTTTAGTCCATTTCTTAATATCTTCCTTCGTCGCACCATTCAAAAGGCAGCCCTTTTGCCATTTCATATCAGGATAGGCTTCCTGCAACTCTTTTTCCGCATTAAAAATACTGCTGCTACCCGATGTAGCAAACGGAATAATCATTTTACCTGCAAAATCACCGCTTTCAATAAAAGTATTGATAATTCTCGGAGCTGAATTCCACCAAATAGGGAAACCTATATAAATGATATCGTAATCTGCAAGATTCTCCGGTTTAGATTTTAATGCAGGGCATGATTTAGCATTTGACATCTCAACACTGCTACGTGAGGATTTGTCATGCCAATCCAAATCAGCAGTAACATATCCCTTTTCAGGTTGTATCTCGTAGAGCGTACCACCTGTAACTTCTACAATCAACTTCGCTGCTTTTTCCGTCGTTCCTGTTGCCGAGAAATAAGCTACCAATGTCTTATTACTCTGTTCCTGTGCATTTATAGTGATACATAACATCATGATCACTACCATAATCATACTTTTAATCTTCATTGCCCTTTATAGTTTTAATTTCTATTATCATGGTACAAAATTACAGAATAATATCTATCATAAAGGTATATAAATCACTGATTATCTAACCAAAATCACTGATAAAAGAAAAAACGAAGGACGAGCTTAAATCTATATCTGGGTTGCCGGTAACTTCAATGATGCGAAAAGTCTTTTAGTTGAGAAATACCCGATCATATTATACTAATTTAATATCTTATTAAGGACAGCAGATCCATTATAAGATCTGTAACTTCAGTATAGATGAAGCATGGAAATAACAGCCGTCGTTAAAAGGAACCTAAATTTAGTGGTGCAATTTATACATATAATCTAATATTGATATTCTTGGAAAAATTAAAGCCAAAACGTTTCCAACGCATTTGGAGGTTATACATTTGCTAATTTGATACCATCCATTTCACGAAACATTTTCAGAGCTTCCACCACGGTATCCATCATCTGGAAATGTTGTGAAAGTACTGCAGGAGGTGAGTCCAACCATCAGTATCAACATCCCTCCCAAGAATGATTATATCATATTTCATTCCCATATCCTTCTTTATTATTTCAAATATGTCTCAAAGAAACTCTCCAGTTTGTCGAACGGAATAAGATTCACTTGGTCGTAAAGATCCACATGACCCGCACCAGGCACAATATACAATTCTTTTGGTTCGGCGGCAAGTCGGTAGGCATCTTCACTGAATTCACGCGAATGTGCATTCTCTCCGGTAACAAAAAGCATCGGACGTGGTGAAATGGTTTCAATATCGGCAAACGGATAAAAATTCATAAACTTGATATTGCTGCTGAGTGTGGGATGTGTAGTGGTCAATGGAGTTGCTCCTTCAGGAGTATATTCTCCCCGCGAAGTACGGTAGAACTCATAGAACTCACGTGCTACCGAGTCGGAGTTTTCTGTTATTTCATGAGGAGTTCCACCGGTATATCGGGTTTCTCCGCCCAAGAACTCTATATAGCGTTGTTCGGCGGCTTCGAGCATGATTTGCTTCCGTTGCTCCAAAGTCAAGGCATGCTTCAGACCATTACGACTGGCTGTCCCCATGTTGTACATACTCATGGTTGCAATGGCCTTCAGACGAGGATCTATTTTTGCCGCACTGATGGCAAAGCTCCCACTACCACAAATCCCAATCACACCGATATGCTCACGTTCGACAAATGAACGTGTTCCCAGGTAATCGACCGCAGCACTGAATGCTTCCGCATAAAGCTCCGGAAGGACCGCATTGCGAGGTTCTCCTTCGCTGCTTCCCCAGAAAGATAAGTCGATGGATAAAGTTACAAAACCGCGTTCGGCCATTTTCGTAGCATAAAGATTAGCACTCTGCTCTTTGACGGCTCCCATAGGATGTCCTACAATAATTGCCGGACGTTTCTCGTCCGCTTTCATCTCTTTAGGCAAAAAGAGATTACCTGCCACTTTCATTTTGTACTGATTGGGAAAAGATACCTTCTCCATATTTACCACATTGCTTTTATAGAAATTATCTGTATAGGTTTGAGCAAAAGAAGGATTTACACTGAGCATCGTAAACGATGTTGCTGCCAATAATAAATTTCGTTTCATATCTTCTTTGATTTTAGTAATTCATATAATTGATTATCTATTCTGCGCTAATCTATAATTATTAAATCTGTTTCCCCATTTCATATGCTTCTGCCGATGCCGGATTACCTTTTATTTCACCCACATGCCAAACACCGGTAGCAAGCACTTTACCTTTCACTACCGGATTTTCCAGACAATCGATAAATCCCATGAGGTTATCGAATACATGTTCTAAATAAGGAAGTCCTTCTTTACCCTCGGCAGCAGAAGCGAGAAAATAAAACTCCTTATTAATCATTTCGGCATAAGGACCGCAACAGCGGTCAAGTAACGTTTTCAACTGTGCGCTCATTGCATAAAAATAAACGGGTGTCGCTAAAACGATAACATCGGCTGTTAACATTTTCTCAATAATTTCCGCCACATCATCTTTCTGAGGGCACGGCTTCTTATATTGGCTGCATACACCGCATCCCGTACAATAGTGGATGGGCTTGTCCCGTAGAAAAACCTTTTTCACTTCGTTCCCTGCCTCTGTGGCTCCACGCATAAACTCATCACAAAGTGTATCAGAATTTCCCCCGCGTCGCGGACTGGATGATAAAATCAATACTTTCTTGCTCATAATTATCTATTGTTTAAATTGTTGTTTTTCATGTTACAAAGGTATGTGGTTAAGAGAATATACTTAGTAGATAAATTACGGGGAATATAACCCGAATTACAGATTCTTGTAAATAAATGCAGATAGAACCTGACAAACTCAAAATCGTTATGGAAAAGCTAAATTATTTATAATAACTTTGCTGTACATTTTTACGTCCCAATTTTAGTGTTATTTAGTCTTATCAGATGTGCTAATTCAAAAAGTTTACTATTATCTTTGTTTGCATGAAACTCCCCATAAAACATATTGCCATACTCGTAATAGCCTCTTTGATAGCTATTTTTGCCTACCAGACCTATTGGTTGGTCAGCATGTACCATACCATGAAAACAGACATGGAGCATTCCATTACCGAGGCTATGCGCACATGTGATTATAAAGAAATGATGCTACGCATAGAATGCATGCGTCGTGATGACAACGATCATGGTGAGATCTCTGTCTCTGCCGGGTACAATGATGAAGGTGGAACACTGGTTCGCAGCAGTACTACAGTTCATAAAGAGAAGGTTCCCAAAGGTATGGATATACAACAGGACACCATTCTTAGAACCGAAAAAAAACGGGACACCCTGATCGTAGTCCGTAATGATCAGAGGGAAATAAAAGTAATCCCCAAGGACTCTACTTCGCAGGAGGTGAAAGCTGCCATGCTACAAACGAAAGGGGGGCTGGACCTATTATTGAAAGATCAGAGTAGCATGCTCGAACTGGCTACTTATTTTCAAAGGGGATTACATTCGGGACTTGACATAATCATGGATCCCGATTTTCAGTCCTACGACAGCCTGCTGACACTAAGCCTGCAAGAAAAGGGAATAACACTTCCATATCGGATAGAATATCTGCGTTTCAGCCACACTCTCGATTCTACTCAGTTTTTTACCGATACCTTGGGAGTTGCCGGTACAGCGGACTACATCCCCGGACCGGATGCACATACTTACGACTATACTTTCGACATCCATTCACACTCGCTCTACCGCCTCCGGATGGATTCTGTAGCCGGAGTTATTGTCCGGCAGATGGCCGGTATACTTATTACTTCATTTATTATTTTGTTAATATTAGGATTCTCCTTCTGGTACTTGATCCGTACATTGCTGAAACAGAAAACACTGGAAGAAATGAAAAGTGATTTCACCAACAACATCACGCATGAATTAAAGACCCCTATAGCTGTGGCATATGCCGCCAACGACGCATTACTAAACTTCGGACAAGCTGATGAGAAAGAAAAGCGAGACAGATATCTAAATATCAGCCAGGAGCAGCTGCA
>UMKD01052458.1_pt1 | contig 14137 bp, 12 predicted proteins | sample 1966221 | NCBI WGS metagenome assembly UMKD01 (sample SAMEA4836167, study PRJEB28245) | human gut metagenome | biome: gut microbiome; material: fecal sample | place: Denmark | collected 2008
CAATGGATTCGGTGCTGCGTTCAGTAGAGGGGATCGGTGAAAAGAGAGCAAAAAATCTTTTCCTGCGTTTTAGGACGCTTAAAGCGATGGAGGCCGCTACTTTAGAACAGCTGGAGGAGACACCAGGCATGACCCATCTGACTGCCTGCAATCTTTATCGTTATCTGCATGAAAAAACAAATGAAGCGTGCGGGGAAGAAACGGAAAATTAAGAAGCAGGAAAGTTTGTCCGGAAAAATCGACAAAGCACAGTTTTAGCATTGACAAATACAGGAAAAGTGAACATAATAAAGAGGAATCCAACAAGGACATCTTTCGAAATCAAAAATATAAAAACTTGTCCATAGAAAGGGAAATGATATGAGAGTTACCACAGGTCTTGCAAGAGGAAGAAATCTGGAAGCACCACAGGGGCTGGATACCAGACCATCTTCTGATATGACAAAGCAGGCGGTATTTAATATTATTCAGAATTATGTAGAGGGAGCTGTATTTGTCGACCTGTTTGCAGGTTCCGGACAGATGGGTATTGAAGCACTCAGCCGCGGCGCAAAGACTGCGATCTTTACCGATACCTCCAACAAAGCAATCGAAGTAATCAAGGCAAACCTCAAGCACTGTGGATTGATGGAACAGGCAAGAGTAGCTCAGATGGATGCAAAATCCTTTTTGCAGGGAGCATCTCAGAAGTTTGATATTGTCTTTCTTGATCCGCCATATCAGAAACAGATGATCGATGAAGTGCTGCCGATTCTGGTATCCAAAATGGCAGAGTCCGGTATCATCGTATGCGAAACCGAGCGCAACGAACAGCTTCCAGAAGAAGCAGGAAACTTTGTGCGCCACAAGACCTATCTGTACGGCAAAGCGAAGATCACAGTATATCGTGAGCGTGAGGAGCAGGAGGAAGAATAATCAAATGCAGCAGGAAAGAATTGCAGTAGTCCCGGGAAGCTTTGATCCAATCACCAAGGGACACATGGATATTATCCGTCGTGCGCAGACTCTGTTTGATAAGGTTATCGTTCTAGTTGTAATCAATGCACTGAAAAATCCTTGTTTTTCGGTACAGGAGCGTGTGGAACTGATTCGGGATTCCATTCAGGGAATTGACGGTGTGGAAGTGGACAGTTATGATGGACTGCTGGTAGATTATGTCAGGGACGCAGGTGCCTGTGCGATTGTTAAGGGACTGCGTGCAGTTTCCGACTTTGAGTACGAGTTTCAGATGGCATTAATCAACAAAGAGTTGTATAATAAAGTAGAAACCGTTTTTCTGACCACCAGTGCAGAAAATCAGTACCTCAGCTCAAGCGTGGTCAAACAGATCGCTTCTTTTGGAGGAGACATTCATCAGTTTGTTCCGGAAGAAGTACATGACCGTATTGTTCACCGTCTGGACAAAACCCGGCAATAGCAAAAGCAGGAACAGGAGGAATGTACGATGAATATTGATGAAATTTTGAATATGATCGACGACATGCTGGAAGAAGCATGGAGCCTTCCTTTTTCGGGAGGACGCTGCGTGGTTGACGCACAGAAGGTAAAAGAGTGCGTGGAAGATATCCGTCTGAATCTCCCAGGTGAAATTAAACAGGCAAAGATGATTGTTGCAGACCGCAACGATATTATCAAAACTGCAGAACGTCAGGCAGAAACCACTCTGCGCAAAGCAGAAGAGCGTGCCAGAATGCTGATTGCTCAGGAAGAGATTGTCAAACAGGCACAGGAGAAAGCAGCTGACATCATCGCTCAGGCACAGATGGCTGCAAAGGAAATCCGCCGTGCATCTCATGAGTTCTCTGATTCGATCTTAAAACAGACAGAGGAAAACCTGAGCACTTCTCTGAAAAATGTTCGGGATACCCGTCAGGCACTGCGCAACGCAACCAGCAAATCAAAACAGATTCAGGTACAAAAAGAAGACTAAAAAAGTACAGCTTTTCCCATTAATCTTTGGATTTGGGAAAAGCTGTTTTCTTTTTGAAAGGAGGTTATCATGAGCACCTCTGCATTAAAATGGACTGCACTTGTTTTGATGGTTCTGGATCATCTGGGAGAATTTTTCCCCGGACAGATTCCGTTGTGGTTTCGTTATCTGGGCAGAATGTCAGCGCCACTGTTTTTGTTCTGCCTTGCAGTTGGAATGCGTAAGACCCGAAGCCGGACAAGATATATCAAGCGGCTGTGGATCGGTTCGGCGGTGATGGGAAGTGGAAATCTTTTGCTGACACTGCTTTATCCCAATGCCCCGGTTGCGGTCAGCAATAACATTCTTTCCACTATGGTGGTCATCGCAGTTCTGATTTGGATTTTTGAAAGCTTTGATGATAATTATCAACGGACCGACCGTCTCAAGCGTCCGGAAGCAGCACTGGGGATCTTTGCAGCAGTTCAGGTTCTGGTGATTGTGATAAGCAATCTGACATTAGGACAGGGAAAACAGTGGGCACGATTTGTCAATGGTCTGATCCCAAACATTGTTTTCTGTGAAGGAAGCATCGATGTTGTGCTGTTGGGATTGATCCTTTATTTTTGCATGAACTCTTCCAAACGCCTCTGTATTGGGTATATCATCTATTGCGGATTGCAGCTGTATTCTTCTTTCAGCCGTTCGCTTTCCTATGGGCAGCTCAATTATATGGTGCAGTATTTTTATCAGTGGATGATGATTGGTTCCTTGCCGCTGATGCTTTTGTATAACGGCAGGAAGGGAAAAGGAAACGGAAAATTCTTTTATTTCTTTTATCCGGCACACATTTGGATATTCTTTCTTTTATCCAATCTAATGGGGAAAACAAGATAAAAACGCTCCCGGTCAGGGAGCGTTTTCAACATTTGTTATGAGGAGGAATGATTATGAACCAAACAACAGGTTCTCTCTGGGTCGTTTATGCGCTGCTGTCGGCATTGTTTGCGGCATTGACCTCTATTCTGGCAAAAATCGGAATTAATGGGGTGGATTCCAACCTTGCAACTGCGATCAGAACGGTGGTTGTTCTGATAATGGCTTGGGGATTGGTTTTCATGACCGGTGTACAAAAGCAGATTTCCAACATCGGGGCGCGTTCCTGGCTGTTTCTGGTTTTATCCGGAATTGCAACCGGACTGTCCTGGTTGTTTTATTACCGGGCACTGCAGATGGGGGATGCAAGCAGAGTCGTACCGATTGATAAGTCCAGCGTGGTAATCAGCATGGTGCTGGCATTTGTTGTATTAAAAGAGCAGCTTACCTGGCAATCGATTGTGGGAGGTCTACTGATTACAGCCGGAACTTTTGTATTGATCTTGTAAGGTGTTTTGGCAATATCACAAAAAATAAACAAAAAAACAGGGAAATCACACTAATTTTTATAAAAACTATTGCATTATGTGCGATTTCCCGTTATCTTATAAGAGTAGAATTTATTTTATCGTTTTGCAATTTCTTTTGTAAACGGAACATTTTCTACACAGAATTCTCGACCATCCAGATAAGAGAGGATTCCGCCGTCAGTCTGGAACGCAAAACGCAGTTTGTAAGCGTACAAAGCCTGATAGGAATAGCCAAGACCTTTGTTTTGAGCATTGGTTCCGTATTTGGTATCGCCAACCAGAGGATGTCCGTAGAAAGACATGTGAGCGCGGATCTGATGGGTTCTGCCTGTTTTGAGATCGACTTCCAAAAGGCTGAGCTTTCCGTTAGTTTCCAGTGTTTTGTAGCGGGTAATGATGGTTTTGCTGCCCGGTACCTGATTCCGATAGATTCGGACCTGATTGCGGCTGCTGTCTTTGAGCAGAAAATCTTTTAAGGTTGCAGATTTTGGTTCTGGAACGCCGTGTACCAGACAGAGGTAAAGTTTCACAAGTTCCCGATCTTTGACCTTCTGGTTAAGGATGCGCAGGGACTGAGCGTTTTTGGCAGCGATTACAATTCCGCCGGTATTGCGGTCAATGCGGTTGCACAAAGCAGGAACGAAGCTGTTTTCCTGTTCAGGATCGTACTCCCCTTTCTCATAGAGATAGTGGAGGATACGGTTGATCAGAGTGTCGGGGGTGTTGTCATCATCCTCATGGACGACCAGACCGGGCTTTTTATCCACCAGCATGATATTTTCATCTTCATAGATGATATTGAGTGAGCTGGGTACCTTTAAAAATGCAAGGTCCCGGCGGCCTTCTCCGAAGAATTCGTCGTTGATGTACAATTCGACAAGATCTCCAGCCTGAAGCTTGTCCTGAGGCTGACAGCGTTTTTTATTGAGCTTAATCCGTTTTAATCGGAAATATTTATATAACAGATTGTTAGGGAGAGCAGGAACTGTTTTTTCGACAAACTTGCTGATCCGCTGTCCCGCATCATTTTGATTGATGGTAAACGATTTCATAGAACATACCTTTCTGCATCAAGAGCGGCTTGGTGTTTTGGAATGATTTGATTATAACATACCGATAAAATTTTGCAAGGAATGAAGGCGTGTCAGAACAGATTCTGACAAAAAGGAAAGGAACGATGTGCTATCATGCAGCAGGAAAACAAAAATATCCATGAGGGACATCGCAAACGATTAAGACAGCGGTTTGATCAGGTAGGGCTGGATGGATTCAGCGAGCACGAGATTCTGGAGCTTATCCTGTTTCAGGTAATTCCCCGCCGTGATACCAATCCGCTGGCACACGAACTGATTAATCATTTTGGAAACCTTGCAGAAGTGCTGGATGCTTCTAAAGATGAACTGATGCAGGTCCCAGGGGTAGGAGAAGCGGTCGCTTCCTTTCTGTGTCTGTTTTCGGCAGTAAACCATTGGCAGAGAAAGCAGGGAGAGAAACCGGAAAAGGTGATCCTCAATACCTCGGCAAAGGCAGGAAGTTATCTGAGTGCCCGTTTCAGAGGGCGTACAAAAGAAACTTTGATTATTTTGTGTATGACATCTGACCGACGGGTTTTGTACTGTGATGAGCTTGGGAGCGGGGTGGGTGACAGCGTCACAACCACCCTGCGTGAGGTGGCACGGCTGTGCATGAAGAAAAACACGCACGATATTATTCTGGCACACAACCATCCCAGTGGTTTGGTGCTGCCATCCAGAGAAGATATTACCATGACGAGACGTGCGCAGGATTTTTTAAAGGATATTGGAGTAAAGCTGCACGATCATTTCGTTATAACAGATGGAGAGTATTATTCCATGAAAGACCATAAGCTGTTTTAGCTTAAGGATAAAGCCCAAAGAGGCAAAAACTCCGCTTTACGGAGAAAAAGGAGGAGAACGATGATGAAAAAAACGATGACTATGTTACTCACAGCAGCAATGATTCTGTCAATGAGCGTAACCGCTTTTGCAGCAGAAGCAAAATACAGCGTTTCGGTTGATGATGATCTGCTGACCGTGAACAATGGGGAAACAAAGGCAACCTATCAGCTGGAGGACTCGAAGCTTTCTTTGAGTAAGAGCAATGATGGCGGTATCGCACTGTCTTTCCGCACAGAGGATGAGGGCGGCAAAAAGGTAACGCTTGGTGAACAGAAAGACGTCAGCATTTCCGGCGACATCGATTACCTCAACATCAGCCAGACACTGGATAAAGATTACACCATTCAGCTGGATGAAGATGCTGATATCAAAGAACTTTATTCGGATGGCAATGCTCAGATTAAAGTAGATGGAGAAATCAGCAGAGCATACCTGAGCTCGAACGGTGCAAAATTGACAGCTAACAGCGGCAGCGATGTGGAAGTTGTTTATGCAAAAAATAAAAACAGCGTAAAAGGCCTGCTCAGCCATCGGGTAAAATCTTATGTAGAGCCACCAAAGATTGAAAGTGTTTCCTCTAATTATGATTATGACCGTTACTACTATTATGACGGCAGATATTACAGAAGAAGCGATTCGGATCTTGGTGTCAGCAATGTATATGACCGTGGAAGCAGTGTCCGTTTTTACTGTGATGTTTCTGGTGCAACAGTACGCTGGAACGGAGAAAAGATTGGTACCACAACCAAAGGAACCAATACTTTTGATGTAGGTCCAAACCGTTACTGGGATGATAAACTGACCATCTCCAAGGATGGATATGAAACCGATACCATCTATCTGGGCGACTATTATGACGACTATCATTACTATTCCTACCGTGACGGTGTTCGTTACTGGAGAGTTTATTAATCGTCCATTTTTAATTTGATTGATATTGTGAAAAAGGCAGCTTTTGGCTGCCTTTTTTGCTTAAATAGCACAGAAAAAGTCTACAATAAAAAAGAGATTTGGTAAGAGAACTGCTTTTGTTTGCAAAGTGAAAATATCGATTGACTTCACGTTTGCGTAGTGCTAAAATCATAGGAGATAAGAGAAGAAATCACGAAAATAAAAACGGGAAAGAAGGGAAGAAAATGCAGGAAGAAAAAGGATTTGAGCTGGTATCGGCTTATCAGCCGACTGGAGACCAGCCGCAAGCAATCCAGCAGTTGGCAGAGGGTGTTCTTCATGGAGACAAGGAACAGACATTGCTGGGTGTTACCGGTTCGGGTAAAACTTTTACTATGGCCAATATTATCAAAGAAGTAAATCGTCCAACTTTGGTTTTGGCACACAACAAGACGCTGGCAGCCCAGCTTTGTTCGGAGTTTAAGGCGTTTTTTCCAAATAACGCGGTGGAATACTTCGTCTCCTACTACGACTATTATCAGCCGGAGGCCTATATCGCAAATACTGATACCTATATCGAAAAGGACAGTGCAATCAATGATGAGATCGAGAAGCTCAGACATTCGGCAACTTCGGCACTGTCCGAACGCAGGGATGTTATCATCGTTGCCAGTGTTTCCTGCATCTATTCGCTGGGTGACCCAATCGATTACCGCAACATGGTAATCTCGCTGCGTACCGGAATGCAGAAGGAGCGCGATGAACTGACCAAAAAACTGGTCGAACTGCAGTATGAGCGCAATGATGTCAATTTCATCCGAAACAAATTCCGTGTGCGCGGGGATGTAGTGGAGATTTTTCCATCCTATGGAAGTGAAACAGCAATCCGCGTTGAGTTTTTCGGCGATGAGATCGACCGTATTTCCGAAATCAATGTGGTCACCGGAGAGGTAAAAAACGTGGTTTCCCATGTTGCAATCTATCCGGCATCTCATTATATCGTTCCAAGAGATAAGATGCAGAAGGCACTGACCGAGATTCGGGATGAGATGGAAGAAAGGGTTGCTTACTTTAAGGCAAACGACAAGCTCATTGAAGCACAGCGCATTATGGAGCGTACAAACTATGACATGGAGATGCTGACCGAGATCGGTTTCTGTAAGGGAATCGAAAACTATTCTCGTGTTCTTTCGGGCAGGGCTCCGGGCAGCTGTCCTTATACCTTGCTTGACTATTTTCCGGATGATTTTCTACTGTTTGTGGACGAGTCCCACGTTACCCTGCCACAGGTTCGCGGAATGCATGCGGGAGATCAGGCAAGAAAGAAGAATCTGGTAGATTATGGATTCCGCCTGCCTTCTGCCTTTGATAACCGCCCACTTACCTTTGATGAGTTTTACAGCAAACTCAATCAGGTGATTTTTGTCAGTGCGACCCCGGGACCTTTCGAGAAGGAAAAGAGCAAACGTATTGTGGAACAGGTCATCCGACCGACCGGACTGGTCGATCCGGAAATCGATGTTCGTCCGGTTGACGGACAGATTGATGATCTGCTGTCCGAAATCAATACCCGCGTGGAAAAGGGTGAGCGCGTGCTGGTAACCACCCTGACAAAAAAGATGGCGGAGGATCTGACCGGATATTTTGAAAATATGGGGGTCAAGGTGCGGTACATGCACCATGATATCGACACGATCGAGCGAATGGAAATTATCCGTGACCTTCGTCTGGGTGAATTTGATGTCCTGGTCGGCATCAACCTACTACGTGAAGGTCTGGATATTCCGGAAGTTTCACTGGTAGCGATTCTGGATGCAGATAAGGAAGGCTTCCTGAGAAGTGAAACTTCGCTGATTCAGACTATCGGTCGAGCAGCGAGAAACGCAAACGGTAAGGTTATTATGTATGCGGACTCGGTAACCGATTCGATGGAACGGGCAATCAGCGAGACCTACCGCCGTCGTGAGGTTCAGTTAAAATATAACGAGGAGCATGGAATTGTTCCGCAGACCATTAAGAAGGATGTACGGGAAATCTTGGAAATTTCCACCCGTGAGCATACTGATAAGCTGGGCAAAGGCAAGAAGCGCATGACCCAGACGGAGCTGAGGGTTACCATTGAAAAGCTGACTGCCGAAATGAAGAGCGCGGCACAGATTCTGGAATTTGAGCATGCCGCTTACCTGCGGGATAAGATCAAAAAGCTCAAGGAACAATATACTGCAAATCCAAACCTGAAGATCATGAAGGAAGCGGACGAAAAAAATAAAAGCGGAAAACGAAGCAGAAAATAAAAAGGCAGAAAGCAGGTGAAAAAATGGAAGGTTTTGATATCGAAGTCTATATGCAGACAATAAAACAGGAACTGCTCAATACCTTTGGAGATGAGCTGGTGTACCTTGGATTACAGGGGAGCTTTCGCAGAGGAGAAGCAAGGGAGAGCAGCGATATTGATGTTATGGTCATTCTGGAAGAGTTTACTGTCGAAAAAATGGCAGAATACCGCGAGATTTTAAAACGTGTGGGAAACTTTAACAAAAGCTGTGGATTTATCTGCGGAAGAAAAGAGATGAAAAACTGGAACCGTTTTGAAATCTGCCAGCTTTTGCACGAAACAAAAGATTATTATGGAACACTTTCCCAGCTGGTGCCTGCATACTCTAGACAGGATGTGCAGGATTACCTGAAAACTGGCGCAGGCAATTTATATCATGAGCTTTGCCATCGATATATTCATGCACCAGACACCCTGCAAGAAGTACTTCCGTTTTTATATAAAGGGACATTTTATCTGCTGCAAAACCGCCATTGGCTGAACACAGGAGAATATCTCCAGAACAGAGCAGAACTTTTGACCTGTCTGAGTGGTCTGGATCAAGCAGTTTTGCAGATTGGAATTAAGATGCGGGAGGGAGTACCCTGCGAACAGAAGGAAGCCTTGGAAGCACTATTTTTATGGTGCAGGGAGATTCTTTGGGAAGAAACACAGCACGAAACTTTGTGCAGATAGAGGAAAAACGATATTTGGGAGGACAGAATGAACGATAAAATCACGATTCATGGTGCAAGGGAACACAACCTGAAAAATATCGATCTGGAAATTCCAAGAGACAAGCTGATTGTCTTTACCGGACTTTCTGGTTCAGGAAAATCTTCCCTTGCTTTTGATACCATCTATGCGGATGGTCAGCGGCGTTATATGGAGAGCCTTTCTTCCTATGCGCGTCAGTTTTTGGGTATGATGGAAAAACCGGATGTCGATGAGATCAGCGGACTTTCTCCGGCAATTTCAATTGACCAGAAAACAACATCCAAAAACCCTCGTTCCACCGTTGGAACGGTAACCGAAATTTATGACTATCTGCGTCTTTTGTATGCCCGAATTGGTATTCCACACTGTCCGGTCTGCGGCAGAGAAATCCGTCAGCAGACAGTTGACCAGATGGTGGACAAGGTGATGGAACTGCCGGAACGAACCAAAATCCAGATTCTGGCACCAATTGTCCGCGGCAAAAAGGGAATGCACCAAAAAGAGTTTGAACGGGCTAAAAAATCCGGATATGTTCGTGTTCGGGTGGATGGAAACCTGTACGACCTTTCGGAAGAGATTACGCTGGACAAAAATAAAAAGCACAACATTGAAATAGTGGTGGATCGTTTGGTTGTGCGCGATGATATCCAGTCCAGACTGACCGACTCGCTGGAAACAGCAATTGAGCTGACCGGCGGCTTGGTTGTTGTGGACGTTGTGGACGGGGAAGAGATGATGTTCTCACAAAATTATGCCTGTCCGGAACATAACATCAGTATTGAGGAATTAAACCCTCGTATGTTTTCGTTTAACAATCCATTTGGTGCCTGTGAAAAATGTACTGGCTTAGGTACCTTTATGAGCATCGACCCTGACTTGGTTATCCCGGATAAAAGCAAGTCCATTCGGGAAGGCGCAATCAAGGCAAGCGGATGGTACTATGCGGAAGGGGGAATCTCCCAGCTGTATTTCCAGAGCCTTGCAGACCACTATCATTTCTCTTTGGACACTCCGGTAAAAGACCTGCCAAAAGAGATTGTGGACATCCTTTTGTACGGAACCAAAGGCGAAAAAATCAAGATGGTGCGCGATACTGAGGATGTAAAATCCACCTATTATACCGAGTTTGAGGGAGTGGCAAACAACCTCGAACGTCGTTTTAGGGAGACTTCTTCCAACTGGATGAGGGAAGAAATTACCAACTGGATGAACTCGGTGGATTGTCCGCAGTGTCATGGTGACCGACTGAAAAAGGAGAGCCTGTCCGTTCTGATTGGTGGAATGAATATCAGCCAGCTTTGCCGACTGTCGGTAGCGGCAATGATCGACTTTTTCAATAACCTTCAGTTGACCGAAAAAGAGGAGATGATCTCCCATCAGGTCATCAAGGAAATTCGTTCCCGCTTAGAATTTTTAAAAAATGTTGGTTTGGATTATCTGACCCTCTCCAGAGCATCGGCAACTTTGTCGGGTGGAGAAAGTCAGCGTATCCGCCTTGCAACCCAGATCGGTTCTTCCCTCATGGGAGTTCTGTATATTCTGGATGAACCGAGCATCGGTTTGCATCAGCGGGACAATGACAAGTTGATTGACACTCTGCGGCATCTGCGCGACCTGGGTAATACCGTCATTGTGGTAGAGCATGATGAGGATACGATGTTTGCTTCGGACTACATTGTGGATATCGGTCCGGGCGCAGGTGTACACGGCGGCGAAGTTGTTTGTGCTGGTCCAGTCGATGAAATCATGGCGTGCGAACGTTCGATTACCGGTCAGTATCTGAGCGGCAGAAAGAAAATTTCAATCCCAGAAAAACGCAGAGAAGGAAATGGAAAGAAACTGACCATCAAGGGAGCAGCTCAGAATAACCTCAAAAATGTAAACGTCTCTATTCCGCTGGGAACCTTTACCGCAGTTACCGGCGTTTCCGGTTCGGGAAAATCGTCGCTAATCAACGAAATCCTCTATAAAGGTCTTGCAGCAGCGTTAAATCAGGCAAGAGAGCGTCCGGGAAAACACAAGGAGATTGTGGGACTGGAAGAGCTGGACAAGGTAATTGAAATCAGCCAGAGCCCAATTGGACGTACCCCGCGTTCCAACCCTGCGACCTATACCGGTGTATTTACCGATATTCGTCAGTTGTTTGCACAGACAAATGAAGCAAAAACAAGAGGATATGACAGCGGAAGATTTTCCTTTAATGTGAAGGGCGGACGTTGTGAAGCATGTGAGGGTGACGGAATCCTTCAGATCGAGATGCACTTTTTGCCGGACATCTATGTTCCGTGTGAGGTCTGCAAGGGAAAACGTTATAACCGTGAGACACTGGAAGTAAAATATAAGGGAAAAAATATCAGCGATGTTTTGGAGATGACAGCGGAGGAAGCATATCTTTTCTTCGAAAATATCCCGAAGATCGCACGCAAGATGAAGACTCTGTGCGATGTTGGACTTGGCTATGTAAAGCTGGGACAGTCTGCAACAACTCTTTCCGGCGGTGAGGCACAGAGAGTAAAGCTTGCAACCGAACTTTCCAAACGCGCGACCGGACGGACCATCTATATTCTGGATGAGCCAACAACCGGACTGCATGCAGCAGATGTCCACAAGCTGATTGAAGTGCTCCAGACATTGGTGGACAGCGGAAATACAGTGGTAGTCATTGAGCATAATCTGGATGTCATCAAAACTGCCGACTATATCATAGATCTGGGACCGGAAGGCGGTGACCGGGGCGGCGAAATCATCGCAACCGGTACACCGGAACAGGTTGCGGAATGCGAAGGCTCCTACACCGGAAAGTATCTGAAAAAAGTACTGCTTAAAGGATAATTTCTCGACGCATTGACGCAGAAAAACGTTATAAACTGATATTTATTTGTCAGTTTTGTATCTTTACAATGATATACCTGTTTGGTACAATATTATGAGGAAAAGAAATTTAGAAAGGAAGATGTGAAATGTCCGCTGTTAAAATCACAGAAGGAATTTATTCCGTTGGAATCCAGAACCCAAATATGAGGGTGTTTGATATTGTAATGAAAACTGACTCCGGTACAACATACAATTCCTATGTTGTAAAGGGCAGTGAAAAGACCGCACTGATCGAAACCTGTCATGAAGGATTTTTCCATCAGTACCTTGAAAATATCAAAGAGGTTTGCCCTCTGGAAGAAATCGATTACATCATCATGAATCATAATGAGCCAGACCACTCCGGCTCGATGGCAAAACTTTTGGAACTGATGCCAAAAGCAAAAATCATTGCTTCTCAGGCAGGAAGCCTGTATCTGAAAAATATTACCAATCGCTGCGATCTGGATGTTCAGAAAGTAAAAGATGGAGAAACACTGGATCTGGGTGGAAGAGTTCTGACCTTCTTCTTTGCACCAAACCTGCATTGGCCAGATTCGATGTTTACCTGGGTAGAGGATGCAAAGACCCTGTTTACCTGTGACTTCCTGGGTTGTCATTACTGTGAACCATATACCTTTGATACCAATATCGCATATCCAAAGGCATATGATGCAGCACTCAAACTGTATTACGGAGCAATCTTTGGTCCATTTGCTTCCTTTGTACGCAAAGGTCTGGAAAAGATCAAAGCTCTGCCGGTACAGCCGGAGTTTATCTGCACCAGCCATGGTCCAGTTCTGACCAAAGCAGGCAGAATGGGTGAGGTTATTGCAAACTACGAAGCATGGTCTGCACCAGTAGTCCATGAGGTTCCAGTAATTCCTGTATTCTATACCTCCGCTTATGGAAATACCGCAAAACTGGCTGAAAAAATCCGAGAAGGTATTCTGGAAGCAAAACCAAATGCAGAGTGTGTAACCTATGATATTATCGAGCACGATATGGACAAGCTGCATGCACTCATCAACGAATGTGATGCATTCGCAGTAGGAAGCCCAACACTCAACCGTGATGCAGTTCCACCGGTATGGAATCTGCTAGCAGGCATTGATGCAATCAACGCTGCAAAGAAACCAGCTCTGGTATTCGGTTCCTTTGGATGGACTGGTGAAGCTGTTGGAAACATTCAGACAAGACTGCTGGGTCTTAAGATGAATGTTTTTGAAGATGGTTTCAAAGTTACCTTTGTTCCAAGCGAAGAAGATCTGGAAAACGCGAAAGAATTTGGTAAATCTTTTGCTCTGAGCTTCTAACAGAGTATTAAAAACATTTTTTAAATCAGAAAATCCGGTTTAGATTCAGTCTAAACCGGATTTTTTCTTTCTGAAGCGAGAAGAAAAAATCAGTATAGCTGATGGGCAGAACAAAATATATGCCTTAGCTAATTGGCAAATGCAGTAAGATAGTTTTATTTTTTCATGACAAATTTACAAAAAACAGGTATAATAAATCTGAAACACAATAAACTGTACTGTTTCATAAAAACCAAAGAAAACAGGGAAAGAAGGAATTTGGAATGAAAGTACTGTTGTTAAACGGAAGTCCTCACGCACAGGGATGCACCTATACCGCACTTTGTGAAGTAGCAGGAGCTTTGGAAAAGAACGGTATTGAAACCGAGATATTCCACATTGGCACAAAACCGATTGCGGGATGTATTGCTTGCGGATCTTGTCTCAAAACAGGAAAATGTGTGTTTGACGATGGTGTCAACGAGTTTGTGGAAAAGGCAAAACAGGCAGATGGCTTTATTTTTGGTTCACCGGTTTATTATGCAAATGCATCCGGTCAGATCAGCGCCTTTTTGGATCGTACCTTCTACGGAAAATCCGCGATTTTTGAAGGAAAGCCTGGAGCTGCTGTAGTAAGCTGCCGGAGAGCAGGTTCCACAGCATCGCTTGACCAGCTGAACAAGTACTTTACCATCTCTGGTATGCCGGTAGTTTCCTCTCGTTACTGGAATATGGTTCATGGCAACACACCAGATGAGGTGCGCCAGGACAAGGAAGGATTGCAGATCATGCGCACATTGGGAAATAATATGGCATGGCTGTTAAAATGTATT
>UMKD01015271.1_pt1 | contig 13915 bp, 8 predicted proteins | sample 1966221 | NCBI WGS metagenome assembly UMKD01 (sample SAMEA4836167, study PRJEB28245) | human gut metagenome | biome: gut microbiome; material: fecal sample | place: Denmark | collected 2008
GCAGGTCGACCTGGAAAAAGCCATCGACCAGGACGACATCACGACCGAGAGCGGCAGCAGCAACCTGCGCGCGATCACCTACGCGCTGATGCGCCTGTCACACGCGCAGCGGATGATCTTCTACTTTGACGATCTCCAGTGGGCAGACAGTGTGTCGATCTCACTGATCCGCGATATCCTGACCTCGGACAAAAACCACCGCATCCTGTTCCTTTTCGGCGTCCGCGACGAGCGGCACCAGTATGTGGGCAGCTTTTTGGAGGAGATGAAGGCTGCGCGCTTTCTGTCGGAGCTCCAGCTGCCGCGCTTTTCTGTGGACGAGACGGGGCAGCTTGCAGACCTTCTGCTGCCGGACCGCTTTTCCACGCCTGCGCTGCGCCAGCAGCTCTTCCGCGAGACTGAGGGCAACCCCTTTTTCATCATCGAAACGGTCAACAACCTCAAGTTCAACGGCTCGGTGGCCGACATCACGCCGAACATGCGCGACACGATCCGCATCCGCATCATGTCGCTGCCGTCGGAAGAGCGCAGCATTCTTGATCTGCTCTCGTTCTTCTTCGACGGCGCATCGTTCGACATGATGTGCGCGCTTTCGGGAAAAGAGGAGTACGAGCTCATCACGATTTTGGAAAAGCTCATCGACAAAAAGCTCATCCGCGAGGTCATCCGCGCCGAGAGCGTCGCCTTCCAGTTCAGCCACCAGAAAATTCTCGAGTATGTTTACGGCGAGCTTTCGCTCACCAAGCGGCGCATCCTGCACGAAAAGATCTCCTGCTGCCTCGAGCGCAGGCTCAGCGGCACGAGCGCGGACAACGCGCTTTATACCAAGCTCATGTACCACAGCAGGCGCGCGGGCAATGAGCGCAAATACCTCAAGTACTACGTCGAGTACGTTTACAACTATTTAAACCTGTCCCACGAATATTATCCGGTGCTCGGCGGGGAGACGCTGCCGACGGACGCAGAAAACGACCTTCGGCTTGATTCGTCGGACAGAGCCGGCATCCTTCGCATCCTCAAGGACATCCAAACGAAGGTGCAGGCCAATCAGGACAAATTCGACGAGAGCGACAAGCACGGATTCCTGTCGGATTACTACCACATGATGGGCCGCTTCCACATCCGCAAGGTGGAGTATTCGCAGGGCGAGCCATACATCCGCACGCTCATCGAGCTCAACCGCGACTCGGACAGCGAGCAGTGCCGCAACAACATGATCAAGGCCTACCGCCAGCTCATCTGCATCTACATCGACCGCTACGAGACCAAACAGATGCACGAGGTCGTCGAAAAGGCGTTCGCCGTGCTTGGCGAGGACGGCAAAGCCGAAGAGCGCGCCATCTGGATGCGCCTGTCGGGTCTGTGCTCCATCATGTCGGGCCGCATCGAGGAGGGCTACGCCTCGCTCACGCAGGCGATCGAGATTTTCGAGCGCTCGGGCGAAAAGGACAAATACCTCTTCAACCTCGCGGCATCTTACGCATGGCTTGGCGAGGTGGAACGCAACCGCATGCACTATGGCGAGGCGATGCAGTACTACACGCGCGCCATCTCCATCTGCACGGAAAACTTTCTCACCGGCGGTATCGCGACGTTTTACACCTACGCCGGTCAGGCCGCGCTGGATGCGGGCGACCTTGAAAGCGCGGACGAATACCTCTCGCAGGCAGTCGACCAGTTCAACAAGGTGGAGCTGATGTGGGGGCGCGGTATCGCGTTCGCCTACTACGGCTACCTCTGCTTTGAGCAGGGAGAGTATCGCAAGGCGCTGAGCCTTTTCATCAAGGCGGACGATTATGCCCAGCGGCTTGGCAGCTGCTACGAAGTGGGCGTGCTGAACCGCATGTTTGCACAAATCAGCCTGCAAATGCAGGATTCACCGGACATTCAGGCTGTTTTTGGACGATATTTGAATAAAGACGTGTCTGTTTACTTACAGCAGTCGAAAATGCTGCTGCGCGACGCCTATTCTCCGGTCGACGAGCAGTATCTGTCGCAGCTCACGAAGCGGCTGAAACGGGAGAATAAGGCCAATACGGAACAAACAGCAAATTCTGCACAGGAGATAGAACATCATGCTTGAAAACAACCACACGATCCACCTGACGCTCAACGGCGAGAGCCGCGCGTTCACGGTGGAGCCGCAGGAGACGCTTCTGCACGTGCTGCGCGAGCGCGCGCACCTGACGGGCGCGAAGAAGGGCTGTGACCTTGGCGAATGCGGCGCCTGTACGGTCATCATGGATGGCCGCGCGGTCAACTCGTGCTGTGTGTTCGCCATCGAGGCGGACGGCAGTACGGTCGAGACCATCGAGGGCATCGGCACCGCCGACGAGCCGCACCCGCTGCAGCAGGCGTTTATCGACGCCGGTGCCATCCAGTGCGGCTACTGCACGCCCGGAATGATCATGGCGGCCAAGGCGCTGCTCGACCGCAACTCCCATCCCACGCGCGAGGAGATCCACGCGGCCATGTCCGGCAACCTCTGCCGCTGCACGGGCTACACGAAGATCGAGGAGGCCATCGTCGCGGCTTCCAAGGTCATTGAACAGTACGCGAACGGAAAGGAGGCGCAGCAGTGATGGAACAGCATCATTTCGACATTGTCAACCACGCCACGCCGCGCCTTGAGTCCATGGATAAGGCGCTGGGTCGCGGCAAGTATACCGACGATTTAGAGCTCCCCAACATGGCCTACGCCGCGCTGGTGCGCTGCCCGTATTCCCATGCCAAGGTTTTGAGCATCGATGTGAGCGAGGCGGAAAAGGTTCCCGGTTTTCTCGGCTGCGCCCTGCCGGAGGAGGCCCCGCAGGCCTACTTCAACTGCTCGGGCAACCCGCCCTCTCCGCTTCTGATGGCGGATGAAAAGGTGCTGACGACCGAGCCGCTGACCATCGGCGACCGCGTGGCCGTCGTCGCCGCGGAGACGGAGGAGGCCGCCCGCGCCGCTGCCGAGGCAGTGAAGGTCGAATACGAGAACCTTGCGCCGATCCTCGACGTCAAGGCCGCGCTCGCGGATAATGCGCCCGCGATGCAGCCGCATCTTTCCGACACGAACGTCGTCCAGCGGCGCGAGGTGTCGCAGGGCGACATCGCTGCGGGCGAGGAAAGGTCCGACATCATTCTCGAAGACCATTTTGTCACGCCGCCGATGCAGCACACGATGATCGAGCTGACCTGCTGCATCTGCGACTTCAGCGACGGCGAGCACATGACGATCTACAGCTGCTCGCAAACGGTGTTCCAGGAGCGCCGCATTCTGGCCGAGCTTTTCGGCCTCAAGGAAGTGGACGTGCACATCATCAAGCCGCTTGTCGGCGCAGGCTTCGGCGCGCGCCAGCAGCTGCACGCCCAGCACGCCGCGGCGCTCATCTCGCGCAAGATCAAGCGCCCCGTGAAGCTGCTCTATTCGCGCGAGGAGGACTTCTACTCCGTCGTGCGTCACGCCTCCGACGTTGATCTTCGCATCGGCGCGGACAAAAACGGCAAGCTGCAGCTCTTTGATACGACGTTCCGCCTGAACGCCGGCCCCTACACCACGCACACGCCGACGGTCGTGGCCGCCGCCGCGCGTAAATTGCAGTACAACGTGCCGAACTACTCGTTCATCGGCCTGAGCGTTTTCACAAACCACGTGACGGGCGGCGCGTTCCGCGGCTACGGCAACACGCAGCTCACGTTCGGCCGTGAAATTCTGATGGACCGCCTCGCGCAGAAGCTCGATATGGACCCTGTCGAATTCCGCCTGATGAACCATGTGCAGGTGGGCGAGTGCTTCCCCTGCGCGAGTATCCCCGTCAGCAGCAACGGCATTGAGGACTGTGCGCGCCGCTGCCAGCAGATCCAGAAGGAGATCGACGAGAAAGAGCCCCTCATCGACAACGACGACATCCGTCAGGCCTGGGGCATCTCGTTCAGCTGCCACGGCTCCGGCCCGTCCTCGAAAGAGGGCCTGAGCGGCGCGGTCGTCATGCTCAACGCCGACGCGTCCGTGCATCTGCTCGTCGGCTCTGCCGATATCGGTCAGGGCAGCGAGACGATGGAGAGCCAGATCGCGGCGGAATGTCTCGGCATCCCACTCTCCAGCGTGCAGATCACCGCGGCGGACACGGGCCTGACGCCGTATAACACCGGCACGTTCGGCTCAAGCCAGACGTTTATCTGCGGCAACGCCGTCAAGCTCGCCTGCGACGATCTGAAAAAGAAGATGGTCGAGCAGCTCAAGGTCATTTACGACGGCTGCACGGTCAAGGAAAAGGACCACCGCTACTATATCAGCGGCGGCGAGGAGCTCGAGCTGAGCTTTGAGGACGCCGCGCGCAAGATCCTGTTCGACCCCAAGGGCAGCGTGCCCATCGGCGCGGGCACCTACAAGGCTCTGGCCTGCCCCAACCCGTTCTCCGTCTGCTTTGTCAAGGCGGAATACCACAAGAAACTCAACGCCATCCGCCTCATGGACATCATCGAGGTCGTGGACGTCGGTACGCCCATCAACCGCCTGACCGTCGCCGGTCAGCTCGAGGGCGGCATCGCGCAGGGCGTGGGCTACGCGCTCTATGAGCGCATGGAGATCAACCCGCGCTCGCGCCGCACGCTGTCGACCGATTTTTTGCACTACCGCATCCCGCAGATGGGCGACATGCCGCGCACGTATGTCGATATGGTCAACAGCCACGACCCCTACGGCCCGCACGGCGCGAAGAGCGTGGGCGAGCTCGCCACGGTGCCCGTGGCGCCGGCCATCGTGAACGCGGTGCGCCGGGCAAGCGGCATTGAGATCAACAGCCTGCCGCTGTGCGACAAATTTGCCATCCTGCCGACCGAGAGGGGGAATGTGAAATGAGCGGACAGGTTTTAGAGAGCTTACACGACGTCGTCTCCGCCGAGCACCCGACCTACATCGGCGGCGGCACAGACATCATGCCGCTGCTGAAAAACGAGGTGCGCGACGACAAGGACTTCGTCTTCCTGAAGAAAATTCCGGAGCTGCACGTCCTGGAGGAAAAGGACGGCGAGCTCATCATCGGCGCGGCGATGACGCTCACCGAGCTTGCCGAGAGCGAGCTTCTGAACAGCCGCTACGCGGCCATCGCGCAGGCGGCGTCGCTGACGGCGTCCCCGCAGATCAGAAACATCGCCACCGTCGGCGGCAACATCATGCAGGACCGCCGCTGCATCTACTTCAACCAGCCACACCTGTGGCGCAGCGGCCTTGCCTACTGCTTCAAGACCGGCGGCAGCATTTGCCACCAGATCCCGAACTCGCCGGTCTGCCGCGCGATCTACTATTCCGACGTCGCCACCGCGCTCATCGCTTACGAGGCGGAAGTAGAGTACATCGAAGACGGCGAGACGCACCGCACGGACCTTGCATCCCTCATCGAGCGCCACAGCGTGGCCAACGGCCTTGCCTGCCATGAACACCTGCCCATCCTCGTCACGCGCTTCTTCATCCCCGCGGCGGAAGAGGGCGAGCGCAGCGGCTTTTATAAGTACGCCATGCGCACGACGATCGACTTTCCGATCATCAACTTCGCGCTCCGCTGCGGCGGCAAGCGCCCCGCGCGTCTGGCTGCGGGCGCGGTCGCGCCCCATCCGGTCGTGATGGCTGAGACGGCGGCGAAGATCGACTCCGACGCCACGGATGACGAGGTCATCGCGCAGGCCGAGGACGAGCTCAGAAAGCTCGCCATGCCCATCAAGGAGGCATGCATGACCCCCGCGGTCAAGAGAAGCCTCTATCGCCACGTCGCAATGCTGCTGAGTCTGAGAAAATAAGCAAAAAAAGAACCGTCCGATCGGACGGTTCTTTTTTGTCGTAGAAATTTACTTCGCGGCGCGGGCCAGAACGGCCTCGGCGCTCATGTTCGGATTGATGGTCTCTTCGCTCTCGACCGCGATGGCCGCGGCAGCCGTACCGGCGGCGCAGCTTTCGGCAAGGTCGCGGCCCGCGAGGAACGACCAGACGAGGGACGCCATCATCGCGTCGCCCGCGCCGGTGGCGTTGCGCATCTCGGCCTTGCAGATGGGCTCCAAATGCGTCTCGCCCTGCTGCGCGGCGAACACGCCGTCGCCGCCGAGCGACAGGAACACGCGCTGCACGCCCTGATCGAGAAGCGCCTGCGCGGCCTGATAGAGCGTGGCGTCATCCGTGATCTTCACGCCGGAGAGGAGCTCTGCTTCGATGCGGTTGGGCTTGAGCGTGTGGACGTGACTGAGTAAGCCCTGGAGCTTTTCCGCCTTGACGGTGGATACCGGATCGACGAAGAGCGGCGCGGCGCAGTGCTCGACAAGGTACGCGATGGACTCGCGCGGCAGGTTCGCGTCCACGACCACCGCGGCGGCGCCGTCGAGCAGCTCCTTCTGTGAGGCGAAGTAGTCCGGCGTCAACTTTTCGCAGATCTCCATGTCGGCCACGGCCACGGCCATGTCGCCGTCGCTGTCGCCCACGAACACGTAGGTCGAGGTGCGGCCATCGGGCACGCGCAGCGCGTGCGAAAGGTCGATGCCGAGTTCTTTACAGCTCTCTTCGACCTGGCTTGCGCGCGAATCGCCGCCCACGGCGGTCAGAAGATACGTCGGTACGCCGAGCAGGCGCATGTTGTGCGCGATGTTGCGTCCCACGCCGCCGAGGCTCAGCTCGACCTTGCCGGGGTTCGAGTCCTTCGCGCGCAGCGGCGCGAAGGAGTGCGCGCCGATGTCGATATTCACGCCGCCGCAGACGACGGCGTAGGGAAGATTCTTTTCGTTAGACATGATGTTGCTTTCTCCGAATTATTTGTGATAAAGGCGCTTGGATTCATACTTCGGCTCGCAGCTGACGTGAATGCCGAGGCGCTTGTAGAGCTTGATGTCCTCCTCCGAGATGATGACGGAGAAGTGCGCATCGCAGCCGCGGAGCGTGCCGAGCTGGGCTCTTGCCATGTCGGCGAGGGGGTTCGTCAGCGCCGAGATCGCCAGCGCGATGAGCACCTCGTCAGAGTGCAGGCGCGGGTTGTGGTGGCCGAGCGACTGGATCTTGAGCGCTGAGATCGGCTCAATGACCTGATTCGAGATGAGGTTCATGTCGCTGCGGATGCCCGCCATGGCCTTGAGCGCGTTGAGCAGCAGCGCCGCCGAAGCGCCGAGAAGGGAAGAGGTCTTGCCCGTGACAACGCGGCCGTCGGGCAGCACCATCGCGCCCGCGGGCGCGCCGGTCTCCTCGGCCTTCTGCTTGGCCGCGGCCACAGCGGGGCAGAGATCGGGCGTCACATCCGCCTGCTGCATGACGAGTTCGAGCTTTCTGAGCTGGCAGGCGTCAGCAATGCCGCGCGCGACGTCGACCTGCGCGGTGTAGTAGCGGCGCAGAATTTCCATGCGCGAGGCCTGACGGCAGACCTCATCGTCGATGATGCAGTTGCCCGCCATGTTGACGCCCATGTCGGTGGGGGACTGGTAGGGGCACTTGCCGGAGATGCGCTCGAAGATCGCGCGCAGGACGGGGAAGATCTCCACGTCGCGGTTATAGTTCACGGTCGTCTCGCCGTAGGCCTCGAGGTGGAACGGGTCGATCATGTTCACGTCGTCAAGGTCCGCGGTCGCGGCCTCGTAGGCGAGGTTCACGGGGTGCTTGAGCGGCAGGTTCCAGATGGGGAAGGTCTCAAACTTGGCGTAGCCCGCGCTCACGCCGTGTTTGTGCTCGTGGTAGAGCTGGGAGAGGCACGTCGCCATCTTGCCGCTGCCGGGGCCCGGCGCGGTGACGACGATGAGCGAGTGCGTCGTCTCGATATACTCGTTGCGGCCAAAGCCCTCGTCGCTCACGATGTGGGCGACGTCGGAGGGATAGCCCGCGATGGGGTAGTGGCGGTAGTTGCGAACGCCAAGCGTGTTGAGACGCTTGATGAAGGCATCCGCCGCGTTCTGCCCCGCGTACTGCGTGATGCATACGCCGCCGACATAAAGCCCCAGCGAGCGGAACGCGTCGATCAGGCGCAGGCAGTCGTCATCATAGGTGATGCCGAGGTCGCCGCGCACCTTGTTCTTTTCAATGTCGTTCGCGTTGACCGCGATGACGATCTCCGCGTCGTCGCGCAGCTGCTGAAGCATGCGGATCTTGCTGTCGGGCTGGAAGCCGGGCAGCACGCGCGAAGCGTGAAAGTCGTCGAAGAGCTTGCCGCCGAACTCCAGGTACAGCTTGCCGCCGAACTTGCTGATGCGCTCGCGGATGTGCGCGGACTGCATGGCAAGGTATTTGTCGTTATCAAAACCGATTTGTCCCATCGTAAAAAGCACCCCATTTTCAATTTACACATAATATATGCCTATTATATAGAACGTACGGCGGCTTGACAAGAAATGTGCCCGCAGAAAAATAGATGAAAAACGGCGGCGAATTTCTGCTATTTTCCCCTCTTTACATCAGCGAGCTCTTAGCGTATGCTATAAACAGTCTCTTCACGGGGAAAAGAAAAAATCCGCACTTTTTGAAAAAAGATGTTGACAAAAGAATGCGGATATAGTAGTATATCACTGTTCGATTCGCGCGGTTAGCTCAGCTGGTAGAGCACATGCTTGACGTGCATGGGGTCACAGGTTCGAGTCCTGTACCGCGCACCAGAGAAAAACCTTGAAGCTTCAGTGGCTTCAAGGTTTTTTGTTGCCCTGAGGTGCCATTTACCCTTTATCGTACCCTTTATAAATTGAGAACATTTGTAATGAAGCCTTCCATATGCATTCCTCCCATCTGTGAATTGCAACCGGAATCCATCTTTTTCTCATTGCCGATTCAATCTATTGGATGACACGAACTCTATAACCGCCGTGTACGCGGGCGAAAGGTGATGGATATTTACCGCAAACATACCGTTGCGGTAGGGAGCTGATTGTGCTATGATTCATCAAAAAGGCACAGGCCCGGCCTGTTTTCCCGCGTCCTGCGGCACAGGATAATAGGGAAGCGGAAACGGCGGGCGGGACCTTGAAAATTGACAAAACAGAAAGGATCACTTGACGATGAAACCCAAATTTGACGGCTACGCGGCGCAGTACGACGCCTGGTTTATGGAAAACGAAAACGTGTTCCAGAGCGAATTCCGCCTGTTTGAAAAGGCGCTCGGCGATATTTCGGGGAAGCGCGTGCTCTCCGTCGGCTGCGGCAGCGGCCTGTTCGAGAGTATGATCGACTGCAAGAACATCGAGGGCGTTGAGCCCTCGCGCGACATGGGCGCGATCGCGCAGAAGCGCGGCATCAACGTCATCGCCTTCGGCGCGATCGAGGAGGTCGAGCTTGAGGAGAACGCCTACGACATCATCTATTTGAACGGCAGCTCCAGCTATATGGAGGACCTGACGCGCGCGTTCGACGTGTGCAAAAAGGCGCTCAAGCCGAACGGCAAGTTCATTTCGCTGGATGTGCCCAAGGAGAGCGCGTTCGGCTTCATGTACCTTCTCGCCAAGGCCGTTGGCACGTTCGACCACCCGTCCCTGCGCGGTGTCATGCCCAAACTGCCGTATCCGCTCGAGCTGTGCTGCGCGGGCGTGTGGCACTCGACCGAGGAAAAGGTCGACGCGCTCAAATCGCTCGGCTTCCACGATTTTGACTTCTACCAGACGCTCTTGAAGAACCCTATGTACACCAACGAGAGCGTGGAGGACGTCGTCCCCGGCTATCAGAGCGGCGGCTACGTCGCGCTCATCGCCCACAAATGAGCGGGGAGAACAGAGTGAAGCTCTCCGAGAGGATCTACGAGCGGGCAAAGGCGCTCTGGCCGCGGTATCTGACCCATCCGTTTGTGACGGAGATGGCGGACGGCACGCTGCCGAAGGAAAAGTTCCGCTACTATATGGTGCAGGATTATCTGTACCTGCGGGATTACGTGAAAATTTTTGCGGCGATCCTTCAGAAAACCGACGACTTCGAGCAGATCCGCTTTTTGAGCGGGGAGATGGCGAACACGATCGACGAGACGTTCCGCACGCATCTTCCGTACATGAAGCGCCTCGGCGTCACGGAGAAGGAGATCGCCGATGCGCGCCCGCACATCGACAACAGCGCCTACAGCCATTACATGCTCTGCGAGGCGCAGGCGGGGGATGTGCTGACGGGGCTCGTGACGCTTTTGAACTGCTCGTGGAGCTATGCGTATATTGCCGGGCAGATGGTGGAGCGCTGCCCAAGCGCCCTGCACGATGAGAACTACGGCGCGTGGTTCGCGGGCTACGTTTCCGAGGAGTACCGGCAGACGAATCAGGCCTTGATCGACCGGATCGACGCGCTCGCCGAAGTGATCGACGAAAAGAAGGCGCAGCGGCTCTGCGAGATCTTCGAAAATTGCTGCCTTTTTGACCTGCGCTTCTGGGACATGGTCTACACGATGGGCGAGAACTGAACAGGAAAGAAAAGCCGGAGCAGCCTGAGCTGCTCCGGCTTTTTCATTGAAAAGAAAGGAAATTCACGGTTCCACGTTGGCGTGCTCCATCAGGTCGATGAGTACGCGGATGCCCTGCAAATACGAGCGGACGAGAAGACGCTCGTTCGTGCCGTGCACGCCGGAGGCGGCCTCCGCGGGCTCGGTCATAAACGGGCTGCATCGCAGGCACGTGTCGCAGATCTCCTCATAGCGGTGCGCGTCCGTCGCGCCCACGGCCATCGAGGGAATGAACACGACGTCCGGGAAGTAGCGCTGCATGCTCTCGACGACCCTGCGATAGCCGTAGCCGTCGCGGCGCGCGATGGCGGAGGGATCGTTCGCTTGCAAAAAGCGCATCTCGACGCCCTTATCCTGCACTGCCTCGCGGCAGTGGGCCATGACGCTCTCGACCGTGTCTCCGTCCGCCAAGCGGAAGTTGATGACCGCGGTCATGTCCTGCGGCATCACATTGCACGCGGCGCTGCCGCCGTGGATCATCGTGGGCGCGATGGTGGTGGTGACAAACGGGAAGAGGTCGGGCGAGCCCATGCAGCAGGCCGCGATGGCGTCCGCGTTGCCCGCAACATCCTGCACGAGCGTTTTGAGCGGCTCCTGCGTGATATAGGGCGCGAGCGTTTCAAACGCGCCGGTCATGGCGCTGTTGAGGCGCACGGCAAACGGCGCGCGCGTGATGCCGGCGATCGCACCGGAGAGACGCCCAAGTGACGTGCCGCCGTAGGGGCGGCTCGAATGCCCGCCGATGCTGTGGACGGAGAGCTCCAAATCGGCATAGCCCTTTTCCATCAGCTGCACGCTGACAATGGACGTCTCCGGCGCGCCGAAGGCCGTGCCGGGCTCAATTTTGCAGCCGCCCTCGTCAAGAACGAATTCGAGCGTCACGCCCTGCGCCTTCAAATGCTCGGCGATGGCGAGCGCGCCTAAGTTGATGGTCTCCTCGTCGTCGCCGAAGGCGAGATACGCCGTGCGGGCAAAGGACTTGCCGCGGGCGAGCAGATATTCCGCGGCCTCCAGCACGCCGAAGACCTGCTCTTTGATGTCAAGCGTGCCGCGGCCCCAGATATAGCCGTCCGCGATGTCGCCGGAAAAGGCGGGATGCGTCCAGTCCTGCTCTGTGCCCTCAACAACGGGAACGACGTCCTGATGCGACATGTAGAGGCAGGGGCGCAGAGAAGCGTCGCTGCCGGGGATGGTGATGAGCACGGCGTGGTGGCCGATGCGCTCAAACGTGCCCACGCGCATGATGTTGGGGTAGCTTGCCTTGATGTGCGCGTGCAGCTTGTCGAACTCCGTGTAGTCCGTCCGGCTGTGGTCAAAATAGTTGATGGTCTTGCACCGGATGGCGGCGGACAGGCGCGCGGCCGCGCCCTCGCCGTCCAAATCGGGATAATTGCCCTCCAGGGCAAAAAAATCGGTCACTTTTTTCTGTATCATGCCATTTTATCCTCCAGATAGCGGCTGAGAAACTCACGCGTGCGCGGCTCCCCGGGGTTACCGAAGACCTCCTTGGGCGAGCCCTGCTCTAAGATAACCCCCTGATCCATGAAGACGACGCGGTCGCTCACTTCCTTGGCAAACGCCATCTCGTGCGTGACGACGACCATCGTCATGCCCTGCTGGGCGAGGTTTTTCATGACGTCCAGCACCTCGCCGACGATCTCGGGGTCGAGCGCGGAGGTCGGTTCATCGAAGAGCATGATCTCCGGTTCCATGCACAGCGCCCGCGCGATGGCGACGCGCTGCTTCTGCCCGCCGGAGAGGCGGCGGGAGTCGGCGTGGATGAAGTCGGCGAGGCCAACGGTCGTTAAGTGCTTGATGGCCGTGGCCTCGGCCTGCGTCTTGGGGATGTGCTTGACGTCCATGGGAGCGAGGGTGCAGTTGTCGAGCACAGACTTGTTGTTGAAGAGGTTAAAGCCCTGGAACACCATGCCGATCTTCTGGCGCAGGGCGTTCAGGTTGACCTTTAAGTCCATTAAATCCTGCCCGTCGAACCAGATGTGGCCCGAGTCGGCCTCTTCCAGTAAGTTGATGCAGCGCAGCAGCGTCGATTTGCCAGAGCCGGATGCGCCGATGATGCACACGACCTCTCCGCGGTTGACCTCAAGGTCAATGCCCTTGAGCACGTGCAGGTCGCCGAAGGACTTTTCGAGCTGTTCGATTTTGATGATGGGATCGTTCGTCATAGCGCCCTCCTGTCAGTTCGAGCTGGGAAGCCCCAGATCGACGGTTTGGTTGCCCTGGTGCCGCTTGGTGTTGTCCGGCGCGGTCATCTTTCCCGTGATGGCCTTGAGCAGGAGCGAAGAAAGATACGTCAGGAACAGGTAAACGATGGCGGCGATGAGGTAGCACTCGGTACCTTTATAATAAATACCGGCGACCGAGCGGGTCATGAACATCAGATCGGAGACGCCGACGACGCAGAGAACGGACGAATCCTTGATGTTGATGATGAATTCGTTGCCGATGGCGGGAAGCGAGTTCTTGATGGCCTGCGGGAAGACGACCTTGCGCATGGCCTGCCAGTGCGTCATGCCGAGCGAGCGCGCGGCCTCCATCTGGCCCGCGTCCACGGCGAGAATGCCGCCGCGCAGCACCTCGGCAAGGTAAGCCGTGGAGTTGAGGGAAACGGTGACAAGACCTGCTAAGAACAGAGGCCAGACGCGGTTGATGTCCGAAACGCTCATGCCCGTGCGCTTGAAGAGGCCGAACACGGCGTTATAGAGGATGAGCGACTGCACCATCATTGGCGTGCCGCGGATGACGAAGATATAGAAGCGGGAGAATTTGTTGGCAACGATCTTGAGGAACTTCACAAAGTCGTTGTCACGCTTGTCGGGCTCCTGAATGCGGAGGAAGACCATGAGAAGCGCCAGCACGAACGCGATCGCCGTGCCGAAGAGTGCGAGGCGCACCGTGTACGAAATGCCGATGGCGAAGAGCGAGCGCTGGTTGTACGCCATGTAGGCCATGGTGGAGAGCGTGTCGGTCGGGTTGCTGTCGGCATGGATGGCGGCGTTGATGATGTAGGCGAGCTTTAAAATGAAGCGGTCGAGCACCAGCAGCGCGCAGGCCGCGGCGTCGAGATACGAGAGGTAACGGCTGACGCGCACGATGAGGGGGCGCTTCATAATAGTGGAGCTGTAATTGTTCCAATAGGCCCACTTGACGAGCAGCGCCATGGCGCTCACGCCGAGGAAGAACCAGCAGATCGCCGCGAGCGCCGTGCCGAACACGGACTGCGCGGGGATGAAGCTGTACGGGCTGGGAGCGGAATAAAACATGCTCAGGCCCAGCAGGGCGATGAAACTTCCGCCTAAATAAACATAACGGTGATCCCGGGTGATGAAGTTCTTCCGGGGCGCGGTGGGTGCTGCCATGGTGTTTCCTCCTTTATGGTGCGAAGCGCGTTGTCTCTAGAGTGCTTCGCGTACCCGCCGCCGCGTGAAAAACGCGGCGGCGGTGCGTGGGATATTACTGGGGCTGGCCGTCGACGGCTGCCTGCCACATGG
>UMKD01048147.1_pt1 | contig 13771 bp, 12 predicted proteins | sample 1966221 | NCBI WGS metagenome assembly UMKD01 (sample SAMEA4836167, study PRJEB28245) | human gut metagenome | biome: gut microbiome; material: fecal sample | place: Denmark | collected 2008
ATGAAGCCCGGACTTTCCTCTACTGTAACATAGCGTATGACTGAGATACCTTATTTTTTTTAAATTTTTCCTTGCTGCTTTCTTTTCTTCTTTTTCCAAAAGTCATATCCAATCTTTAATAATAATAATAGAATAACTCCTAATGAAATGACAATTCCTTTTTGAAATTCTTCCCTTTCCTCCGCTTCTTGCATTAGGATTTCCGGTTCTGAAATTTCCACATTCTCTAATAAATATTCCACTCCGTCTAATACCTGCAAAATATATTCTGCCGGTTTCCCTCCGATTAAAACGGAAGAAGCATTATCCAAAGATAAATCCATCTTACTTTGTTCTTCCTCAATATCAATATCTTTGCTAAAACGCAAAGCTACTTTCACTTGGGTTGTTTTATCTCGACTGATATTCAAGATAACGGTTCTTTCAGGATCAGCTACCTGAAATCCCTCTCCCTCCGTTAAGGTATTGACATACACCTTCACTTTCTTTTTATGATAAATCTCATGTATTTTTTCTTCAATCTTAGAAATTTCTTCTTTTGGAATAATATTTAAAGTGTCATTTACTTCCGACCAAGCAATACAAGAGAAACATAACATACATAAACCTAGAAAATACTTTCTCATAGATTCCCCTTTACTTAATGAACTGAAATACCGGTTTGGACTCAAAAATCTGAAATTTCAGAAGAGTATGTTTAAAATCTCTCATCAACAATTCTGCAAAAAAATGCTCCGCTTCATAATGCCCCATATCAATCACACTCATTCCACATTCTTTTGCATCTAAAGCATCATGATAAGAAACATCTCCCGTAATAAATAATTCCGCTCCTTTTGATTTTGCCATTCTCCAATAGCTCATTCCGGAACCGTTTACCAAACAAACTCGATGAACCACTTGTTGCATATCATTTCCGATATATCTTTGAAAAGAAAGTCCTAATTTGTGAGAAAGAAGTTTCTGAATCTCTTCTACGGATTTTCCCTCCGGATATTGAAACATTCTTCCAATTCCTGTCCCATCTTCTCTTTTTTCCAGAACAGTGGATACCGTGACTCCCAATTTCTCTAAAATATAATCATTCAATCCTGCTTTTTGAGCATCCAAGTTTGTATGTAAAGTATACACATTTATTCCATGTTTGACAAGCTTAAATATTTTCGCCCCTAAAACATCCTGTTGCAGTACTCGTTTTATTCCACGAAAAATAATAGGATGATGACTGATAATCATATCAAAAGAATGAGTCACTGCAAAATCAATCACTTCTTCCGTCACGTCCAAAGCCAATAAAATGTTATGTACTTCCTTTTCCGCATCTCCTACTAACAGTCCCACATTGTCCCATTCTTCTGCCAATACTTTCGGATATTTTCTTTCTAGGATTGAAATAAAATCTTTTGTTTTCATAATTCCAACTTTCCTTTTAAGGTCGACAATTTATATATGGCATTCTCAAAAACATTTTGAGCAAAATTTTTCTCCCATTGAAATTTTTCCTCAATCTCAAAAATAGAATACCTTTTTTCAACCAATAATCCAAAATAATAATTCAATACTTCAATTTCCATAGCATATAATCTATTTTTTATACAATGAAAATCCAACCTTTCTTCTATGATTTGTTCCATTGTATCAATCGCTGCATTTGATTTCAATAATTTTTTCAACATTTGATTTTTGTCTAAAATTTCTTCCTCTTCCTCCTGATGATGTTTCCCACAACATTCGTGTTCCTCATTTGGATTATGCCCGCAGCTGCATTCATGTCCTTCTTCATGATGATGTTCGTGCTCGTGCTGATGTTCCGCTTCTTCTCTTTTTCCCTTTAAAAAATTTTTAAAGCCGAATTTTACATCCTGAATTTGTGCATAAACAAAGAAAAACAGTTCTCGAATAATCCAAAAATCCAATGCTTCTGAATCTCTATCCACTCCTTTCATCAAGCCGATAATTCCCTCTTGCACCAAATCCATATACGAAATTCCTTCTTTCAAATAAAAGAAGGCATAGTAGAGAACTTTCTTCATTTCTAAGGCAATATGAGCTTCTCTTTCTTCTATCAAACGCTCCGGGTCATACGAACATAATTCTTCTATGTACTCTAAAACGGAACTTTCTAAAAGAGTAAACTCTTTTTTCTCAATCGCAACTTCGGCATCTTCCACTTCAAATTCCACTTCCTGCAAAGGATTTTCCTGAAGATATTGAGCAAATTCTTCATCCGAAAACCTTCGACGGAGCAAAAGTTCTTCAAATTCTCTTTGTTTCAATCTTATCCTCCTATTCTCAATGAAAATAAGGGCAGACTGCCCTTATTCCACTTTAAAATCTTCTAATTTTTTTCTTCTACTCGGATGTCTTAATTTTCGTAGGGCTTTTACCTCAATTTGACGAATCCTCTCTCTTGTTACTTTAAAAATCTTTCCGACTTCCTCTAAAGTCTTTGGAGACCCGTCATCCAGTCCATAACGGTATCGAAGAACTTTTTCCTCTCGACTGCTTAAACTTCCTAACACACTATCCAATTGTTCCCGCAATAAAGAACGGTTTGTCAACTCATAGGGTGTCAACATTTTCTGATCTTCCACAAAATCTCCCAACTCACTATCTTCTTCACTTCCCACAGGAGTTTCCAAAGAAATAGGATCTTGGTTCATCTCTTGAATCGATTTTACTTTTTCCACTTCCATTCCCAATCTTTCTGCTAAAATTTCAGGAGTTGCATCTTTCCCTGTCTCTTGCAGATAAATTCTGGCCTCTTTTTTTATTTTGTTGATAGTTTCTATCATATGAACCGGAATACGAATGGTTCTTCCTTGATCGGCAATGGCTCTTGTGATGGCTTGACGAATCCACCAAGTCGCATAGGTAGAAAATTTATATCCTTTGGTATATTCAAATTTTTCCACTGCTTTCATCAATCCAATATTTCCTTCTTGAATTAAATCCAATAACTTCAATCCTCGATTGGTATGCTTTTTCGCAATACTGACTACAAGTCTCAAGTTTGCCTCAATCAAACGCTTATTGGCGAACTCATCCCCCTCTAAAGCTTTTTTAGCCAACTCTAGTTCTTCCTTATGAGTTAACAAAGGAATTTGTCCAATTTCTCGTAGATACATCTTGATAGGCTCATCTACTTTCATTCCATTGGACAATTCTGCCAATTCTTCATTGCTTAGCTCTTCTTCCGGAAGTTCTTCCAAATCGCTCGCATCAAAATCTTCTTCTTTATCCAGTAAATCTTCCAAATTTTCATCTTCCGGAAGTTCTTCAAAGGACAAATCCGTATCCTGAAAATCCTCTTCCTCTTCTTTTAATCTAGAAAATTCCTCTACTTCGTCTCTTTTTTTACGTTTCTTTGGAGTTGTTATTTTAGAAGTCTCCTTGGAAGGTGCCTTCACAGTTTTTTTCTTTGTTTTTTCTTTTTTTTCTTTTTCTAAGGAAGCTTTTTTCTTGATTTCAATTCCTTGTTCTATCATACCGCTGATCAATTTATCAATTTGTTCCAAAGGAAAATCTTCTTTGAGTTCATCGTTAATTTCTTCATATGTGATTACTTTCTCTTTCATTGCTTTTCGAATTAGGGAAAGAACCTTTTCGTTTTTTATAAACTCCCTCATATAAGCCTCCTATTTTTCCTCTCTGAGTTTTAAATACTGCTGGTACATCTCTAAAAATTGTCCCATATCTTTTTTATTTTTTAACATTTTTTGCTCCAATTGCTTTAACTGTAATTGCTTGAAAGGATTCGTTGCCATCGTATTTTTAAATGTTTCTCTTGCCCAATCCCTACAAACAATTATTTTTTGTTCTTCTATTTTCTCCTGCTCCAAGCATTCACTTAGCAATGCAAAAAGATATTCTTTTTCTTCCGTATTGTAGTTTTCTTTTTGAAACATTTCTCGAATATTCTCTATCATAGTATTACGAGATTGCTCCTCTTTATCCTTTTCATATTGTGATAAATCTTGAAAAATTTTCCGAGTAAACTCGGACTGAAAAGGCATTTCTTTCAAAAAATGGTAGTATTTTGCATCGGTCGCTTCTTTATGTTGTTGCAAATCTAAAATAGAAATTTGAATACTCAACTTTTCCAACACGGAATATACTTCCTGCTCATGTTGAGAATTTATTTCTTCCGCTACTGTTTCTTGCCCGGAATGAAAACTTATTTTTCTTCCCTTGGAAAATAATAGAGGACGTAATACTTGAATATCCATTCCCAATAAGTCAGAAAATTTTTGAAGATACAGCTCCTGCTCCAATTCCTTTGACAAAGAATGAAAAAATTCTTGAAATCTCTCAATAAACTTTTGTTTTGACATAATGTCATCCAAAGAATATTCTTTTTTATAGTAAGCATACAAAAAATCAAATGCTTCCAAACATTCTTGAACTTCCTTTAAAAAAGCCTCTCTTCCAAATTTTTTTAAAAATTCATCTGGATCTTTTGCTCCATGAAGCTGCAATACACGAATATTAAAACTTTCCTCTTTCAATAAAAAAATTGCTCTTTCTGCTGCCATTTGACCGGCATTATCAGAGTCAAACGATAAAATCACATTATCTGTATATCTTTTTAAAAGTCGCACCTGTTCTCTGGTAAGAGCGGTTCCTAAAGGAGCTATGGAAGTATCAAATCCGTAGGAAACGGTGGATAAAACATCCATATACCCTTCCATCATCATAGCATAATCTTTCTGCTTAATGCTCGAGACTCTTTCCAAACCGTATAATCCCTTTCCCTTTTTAAAAATGGGAGTATCCGGCGAATTGATATATTTGGGAATTTCCTTAGACTGCTCCAAAGTTCTTCCTCCGAAGGCAATCACTCTCCCTTGAATGGAATAAATAGGAAACATAACCCGATTTCGAAACACATCATAATACTGTCCGTTTTCTCGTTTTTTTACCAGTCCCAATAATTCCAATTCTTCTGCTTTACACCCGCGTTCTATCAAATGATTGAATAACTGATCCCAAGAAGAGGAAGCATATCCTAAGTTATTTTCTCGAATTAATTTGGGGCCCACTTTTCTTTTCGCAAGATATTCCAAAGCTTCTCTTCCCACATTTTCAAAAATTAAATTTGTAAAATATTGATGAGCTTCTTCCATAATGCTATAATATCTTTCAAATTTTTCATTTTCTTCTTTATTTTGCTTGATTTCCTGCAAAGGTATATGATATTTTTTGGCAAGCTCTCTCACAGAATCTTGAAAGGAAATTTTTTTATATTTGGAATAAAAGCTAATCGGATTTCCTCCGGCTCCACATACAAAACATTTACAAATATTCTTTTGTGGATTGACTGAAAAAGAGGGATTGTTATCGGCATGAAAAGGGCAAAGTCCTTTGTAGTTCGCTCCGGATTTTTTCAACTCTACAAATTCTCCAACCACATCGACAATATTCAATTGTTCCAGTAATCGATCAATATCTTCTTGTCGAAACATTCTCTTTCTCTCCTATCAAAAAATACTCCGTGATATATTATATTCTATTTTCCAAAAAATAGCAAACAGAAACGAATAGAATATCCATTTCTTTTGCCTGCTTTTTTATATTTTAATTCATCAGCTTTTGTAATTCTTGTTGCGCTCTCCATGCTTTATATTCATCCTGAACCTTATCTCGTACTTCTTCCAAGTTTACAACCTTGTCCTGTACTTCTTTGGTTTTTGAAAATAAATAGATAATTCCCGCTTTCGTAACATAATCATCCGCATAGATTTGTACCTTATTCATCTCTGCAGCATACATGGTTTCGACTAACTTTGTATCATTTACAAAGCCCGGAATCATTCCTGATTTATCGACATCCGTGAACATATGAGTAAATAATAAATTCTTATTGATATTTTTCAAAGTCTCAAAAGTTACTTCTTTTTTATCCAATTTTTCTTTCATAGTTTCCGCTTCCCGTAGACTCTTCGCAATACTATCTTGACTTGCAACCTCTCGGAATAAAATATGTGCTGCCTTTACTTTATTTTCTTGCACTTCTTGAATGTACAGTAAATGTTTTCCAAATTGTGTCGAAATTACCTTTGGATAAATTTGAGCTTCTTTAGAGGAAAATGCGGCTTCTTCAAACTCTTTTACCATAGCTCCCTTCTCAAACCATCCCAGTTCTTCATAGATAACGGTATCCGTAGATTTCTTCTGTAATTCTTCTCCTGTTTTTGCAAAATTTTCTTTTGTTAATCCCTGCAAGATTTCTTCCGCTTTCTTTTCAATCGCAGCAATATCTTCTTTGCTGGCTGCAATTTTCAAAACAGCCACATTTACATCGATACTTGCGTGCTGGTTATATCTATTGTGATTTGCTTTGAAAAACTTGGATAATTCTAGTTCATCAACTTGAACTTCCGATTTCAATTTCTCAAAAAAAACCTTTGCGTATTCGGCTAATTGCACATTAATTGGTAAATCTTTGGAAACGACAACTCCTCTTTCTTGGGCTTTTTTTGCAAAAGCAATTCCCTCTTCAAATTGTTTTTTTACTTCTTCCGTTACCTTTGTCTCTTCTTCTCCTGTCATCAACATCAATTGAGTTACCCTGTCAGCCATATCGACATTCGTAATTTTAAATCCGTCTTTTTCTTCTACTACTTTCATTTGTAGTTTTTCATATTCCGGAGCTAATTTCTCCAATTTCATCTCATTTCGTTTTTTTGCTAGGGCTTCTTGGTATAATAAGTTTCCGTCCTTTCCCGCTTTCTTCCCTTCTTCCTCAAATTTTTCCATTACTTTTTGAAGCAGTAGATTTTCCTGCAACATTGCTTGAAACGATTTTTTACTGTATCCTTGCACACTCAGCATTCTCTTAAATTGCTCTTTATTCCCAATGGATTCTTCAATTTTCTCATATTCTTCTTTCACTTCAGAACTCGGAACCTTAATCTTCATATCCTCCGCTAATTGTAGAGTTAACTCATCATTGATGACTTTTTGAAAGGCAATCAAACTGATCAAATCTTTACTTGTTTTTCCCTGTCCCATTTTATTCAATTGATCCAGTAAGGCATTTTCTTCTCTTGCAATTTTAATCTTGGAGATTTTCTCTCCGTTCAATTGATAGGCGTACTGTGTTTCTCCTGCAGAACGATGTTGTAATAGGTTTGTAAAAGTCAACCATACTCCTGAACCAATCATTGCAATTGCAACAACAAAAATAACTGGTTTCATCATTTTCCGAAATTTTCTAATTGCCATGTTTACTCCTCTCTACTATTTGATGTCCAATCCATATTTTCTAATCTTTTCGTATAAAGTAGTTCTTCCGATTCCTAACAACTTAGAAGTTTCTTGTTTGTTCCATCTTGTTTTTTGAAGTGCAGAGGCAATCACAACTTTTTCTACTCCATCCAAACTGTAAATTTCTTGTTCCAAAATATCCTTTAGCGGCCCTACTCCAACCACTGTCTTATTTTCCAGAGTAGCTGATTTCATCTTAATTTCCAATGGTAAATCTTCGACATCCAATATCTTTTCATTCGATACCAAAGCCATTCTTTCGACCATATTTTTTAATTCTCGAATATTTCTCGGATAGGAATATTCCATCAAATACTTCATTGCTTCCCCGGAAATAACAGGAGTTTCTCGGTGCAATTCTTTTACAATTCGATTTAAATAGTAACTTACCAACAATGGCACATCTTCTTTTCGTTCTCGTAACGGTGGAACGACAATTGGAAAAGCTGTCAATCTATGATATAAGTCTTTTCTGAATCTTCCTTGTTCCGTTTCTTCTTTTAAATCAATATCACTTCCGATGATAAATCTTACATTGACTCTTCGAACCTTCGTTCCTCCAACTCTTCGTAACTCTCCATATTCAATCACTTTTAAAAGCTTCGATTGAATTTTTAAATCCATGAGAGCAATATCTTCAATGTAAATAGTTCCTCCGTCAATTTCTTCCAATAAGCCTTTTTTACTTGTATTAGCTCCGATGAATGTTCCTCTTTCATATCCGAATAACTCTCTTTCCAAGTTTTCTTCCGGAATCGTTGCACAGCTTACTTGAATATAGTCTTGTTTCTTTCTGTCACTCTTTTTATAAATTTCTCGAGCGATGACTAACTTTCCAACCCCTTTTTCTCCACTGATTAAAACAGGCAAGTCGCTGTCTGCCACTCTATCAATTAAATTTTTCACTTCTTTAATTTTCGAAGATTGCCCGATAATTTCCGTTTCATGTTCCAATTCTGCTAATTTTCCGTTTATTTTCTTATTTTCTTTTAACAATTCCAAATTATGCAGCACCGGTAAAATCACCTTGTCAATGTCGGATGCCAAAACCGGTTTCGGTAAATAAGAATAGATTCCTGCTTGCTTAATTTCTCTTTGTTTCTCCGGTGTGATATCGTCAAACAGAGCAATGGTCGCAAAGTCCTTTCCAATACTGCTCAATTTCTTTTTCGCATCGGACAGACTAAACCATGTCAAATATTCATCCAATAACACAAGATCAAAATCACTTTCCCGTAACATATCTATTGCATCTAACAAATTATTAAATGTTATCACTTCATACTTTTCCGATAATTCTTTTCGGATTTGCTTTAAGGTTTCTTTCTTTTCAGAGATTGCCAAAATCGCATTTTTCATATTTCATCCTCCTGTTTTTTCAAAAATCAATCATTTTTCTTATAAAACACATCACACTGTATTATAACTGATATACTGTTTTTTTTCAAGACTTATTGTCAAAATAAATGTAAAATATCTTGGATGCTAATAAAAAATATCAATGCTAAAAATAGAAATAAGCCCACTTTATGAATATTCTCTTCCCATTTTTTACGAAAGGGAATATGTAACATTTCTAAAAGAACAAATAAAATTCTTCCTCCATCCAAAGCCGGGAAAGGCAGAAGATTTAACAAGCCCACATTGATAGACAAAAAAACACTAAGCCATAGGATGGAAAGGAATCCTTGTTTCGAGGCCTCTCCTACGACCTGTAAGATTCCAATCGGTCCTGAAATTTCTTTTACACTGATTTCTCCTCGTATCATCTTCCAAAGTCCCTGTCCCATATCTGTAATAATTGCGACAAAACTGCTATTTGCTTTCCAAAAACTCTGCACTAAACTATAAGGTGTATGCGTCACTTTCGGAGACACTCCCAAAAAACTCCGATTCTCTTTTTGCATCAGAGGAATTTGAAAACTTTTTTCTTCGTCGTCTCTCTCTATTAAAATTTCAACTTTATCCTTATTTTGAATCGAATTTCCTATATCTGTCCATTTGGAAATTACCTTTCCTTCTATTTTCAAAATTCGATCTTCCTCTTTTAAATACCGAGCAGCCGGACTTTCCGGTATAACAGCCCCTACAATGGCTTCTTCTGTATACTGCACATTTCCTGCATGGAAATGCAAGGCTGTCAGCAACACAAGAGCAAACAAAAAATTCATGCAAACTCCTGCAATCAAAACGATAAATCTCTGATAAGGAGGCTTTGTTGCAAAACCTCCTTCCACTTTAGAATCCAATTCCATTCCCTCGATAGTAACATAGCCTCCCAGAGGAATAGCCCGAAAGGAATAGGTTGTCATCTTGGTCTCATAGCTATATACCTGAGGACCCATCCCAATAGAAAATTCGGACACCGGCATATGAAAAAATTTTGCAGTCGTAAAATGTCCCAATTCATGGACCAAAATAATAATTCCTAATACAATAATAGAAATCAATAAGGTCATACTTCCCTCACTTTCTCCCAAATTTCTTTTTGAATCTCTTCCATACTTTTAATTCTCTCTCCATCAACACAGGAAATTCTTATCCAGTGATACCTCTCTGCCATATCACAGGCATTTTGATAGGATTTTTCCAAATACTCCTGATTATTCTCATGAATATCTTTGGCACTCTCTCCTGTCATTTTATTCTTTCTCTCTCTCATCAGTTCTTGTGCCTGTTTGGTCGGCATATCCAAAAAAATAACAAAATCCGGTCTTGGAATTTGAAATTGTTCATACTCCAAGGTTTCCAACCAAGACAGATAGTGTTCTTTTTCTTCTCCCTGTAACTTGGAAGCCTGATGAATCATATTGGAAGGAACATAACGGTCCGCAATGAACAACATATCCTCCTGTTGGTAGTCATATCCCCAATCTTTCTGATAAGAAGCATAACGGTCAATCGCATACATGGCAGAAACCGGATAAGGATTCACTTTTTCTGCGTCCAAACCGAACTCTCCTGCCAAGTACATTTTCACCGGTTCACAAGCCGGACTGCTATAATTTGGAAAAGATAATTTTCTTGCTTTTCTTCCCTGTGACAGAAACTGTTCCAATAGCAATTTACTTTGCGTTTCTTTTCCGCTGGAATCCGTTCCCTCAATTACGATGATTTTCCCCATGTTTTTCCCCACTCCCTCACTTCATGGTCTTTTTCTAAAATCTGTTCCAAGGATTGTATATCTTCCTTTGGAAATTTTTCCATCGCCGCTTGTATCATTTCATAAATCTCTAAAAATCGTATTTTTTCTTTTAAAAAATAATCCACCGCAATTTCATTTGCCGCATTAAAGACAATCGGCATACTTCCTCCAAGACTTCCCGCCTTTCTCGCCAAAGGAATTCCTTGAAATACTTCCGTATTAATCGGCTCAAAGGTCATTTCCAGATATTTTGTAAAATCTAAAGCCTCCAATACGGGATTTTCCAAACGCTTCGGATAGCTGAAAGCATATTGAATGGGCAACTTCATATCGGTAACTCCCATCTGTGCCATGATGGAATGATCCTGATATTCTACCATAGAGTGTACAATACTCTGAGGATGCAAAATGGTGTCAATGCTATCATAACTGAATCCAAATAGCTCATGAGCCTCAATAATTTCCAAGCCTTTGTTTACTAAAGTGGCAGAATCTACAGTAATCTTTTTTCCCATAGACCAATTTGGATGTTTCAAGGCATCTTCTACTCCAACATGTTCCAACTCCGCTTTGGTTCTTCCCCGAAAAGCTCCTCCACTGGCAGTAATAATCAAACGTTTCACTTCTTTTTTTTCATTTCCCTGTAAGGCTTGAAAAATAGCGGAATGTTCACTATCCACCGGAATAATTTCTGCCTTCGGATATTGTTGCAACAAACGGTTAATGTAGGAACCTGCGGATACCATAGTCTCTTTATTGGCTAGAGCAATTCTTTTTTCTTTTTCAATTCCTTTTATAGTGGCTCGAATTCCTACAGCCCCGCTGACTGCCGTCAGTAAAATATCATACTCCTCCACGGAAGCCAGTTCTTCCAAACCCTCTTCTCCACAAAAAAATTGAATTTTTGGAAATAAGGTTTTTAATTCTTGATACGCTTCCCAATATCCTACCGTCACATATTTCGGATGAAATTCCTGTATTTGTCTCTTCAATAAGTCGATATTTCGATTTCCCGATAGTCCCACAATTTGAAAGCAATGAGGATTTCCACGAACGACTTCCAAACTGCTCCTTCCAATACTTCCTGTAGAACCTAATACAATAATCCGCTTCATAATACTGCTCCCATAATGTAATACATAATTGGCAACACAAAAATCATACTGTCAAATCGGTCTAGAATCCCTCCATGTCCTGCCAAAATTTTCCCGGAATCTTTGATTCCGCATTCTCTTTTGAACAGAGATTCCACTAAATCTCCTATTTGAGCCGCCAAACTCACTCCCATTCCTAAAATCAAAGAAAAAATCAATAGTTCTTCTTCCGTTTGGGCAAGAAACAAGGTAAAATATTTTAACAATAAGTAGGCTGCAACCATGGTACAAAGAATTCCTCCCAACGAACCTTCCACGGATTTTTTTGGGCTGATTTCCGTAAAACCTCGCTTGAAAATTTTCCTCCCAATCGAAATTCCAATGAAATAAGCAAAGCTGTCACAACTCCATACCATAATTTGTAACAACAATATCAATTGGCCTCCATTTTCCCAAAAACTCCATTTCAAAATATGAGAAAAGAAATAGGAAACATAGACCATCCCCAATAGGGTGTTCCCAATTTCTGTCGAAGCATGTTCAATACGGTTGGTAAAAACCCTCTCAACAAACATAAGTACCAAAGCAAAGACTAAAATAGCAATTTCTCCCTCTACTCTTTGTCCTTGTGTCCAAAAAATATAATTCGGCAGGGCAAGACTTCCCAGCATTCCGACATATTTATGGACTTTCTTTCCACTGTGTTCTATCATTCGATAAAATTCCCAAGTCCCTATTCCTACAACAAAGTTCGTAAAAATCAATAGAGGAAGCCCCCCAAACAAAATCACAAAAATTAGAATAGGAATTCCTATGAGTGCAACGATAATTCTACTTTTCATAAACTCCTCCAAAACGGCGTTCTCTTTTTTGAAAATTTTTCAGTGCTAGTTCCAAATCTCTTTCCTCAAAATCCGGCCACAAGGTATCTGTGACATAAATTTCAGCATATGCCAACTGCCAAAGTAAAAAATTGGAAATTCGAAACTCTCCGCTCGTTCGAATAATGAGTTCCGGATCCGGTAAATTTTGATATAAATGAGAAGAAATATCTTCTTCGGAGATACTTTCCTTTTTTTCTTGCAACAAACGATTTACCGCATCAACAATCTCCGCTCTTCCCCCGTAGTTAAATGCAATATGAAAGGTAATTCCTGTATTTTGAGAAGTTTTTTCTTCCAAAGCTTTGATTTCTCTCAAAAGAGAGTCCGAAACTCTGTCCTTTCTTCCGGACACTAAAAAGCGAACATTATTTTTTATCAAATTTTTCTCTTCTTTTTTCATGTACTTCGAAAACAACTTCATGAGAGCTGATACTTCTTCTTCGGAACGACTCCAATTCTCCGTCGAAAAGGCGTATACTGTGAGATATTGAATTCCAATTTCTCCCGCGTACTTCAATATTTTTTGTAGCGTTCTGGCTCCTTCTCGATGCCCCAAGGTTCTTGGTAAGCCTCTTTTTTTTGCCCATCGTCCATTACCATCCATAATAATGGCAATATGTTTCGGAACTTCTATTGACATATATGACACTTCCTTAAAAATTATTTTATCATTACATTTTAACATAATTTTCTATGTTTTTCTATACTGATTTATCTGCTCTGTACTTTCTCAAAGTCGCTGCTCTCCTTTTTGTCATGAAAAAATATTGAAAAAATAAAAGAAAAAAAGAATTCCCGGAAGCGATCTTCTATCCAAGCAATCTTTGACCTATCTAAAATAAATAGCAAAGCAATAAAAAAGATTGAGATCCTTTCTGAACTCAATCTTTTTGCTTTTGTATAAGCTTATACCGTTGTAATTTCCTTTTCTTTTTTTGCCAGTAATTCGTCCAACTCTTTAATTGTTTTATCCGTTAACGTTTGTACCTCTGCTTCAAATCTCTTCAATTCATCCTCTGACATACCGCTTTCTTTATCTTTTTCAATCTTTTTTAAAGCGGTGTTCATATCTTTTCGAATATTTCGAACGGCAATTTTTCCATTTTCAGCTTCTTTTTTTGCCAATTTTACATATTCTTTTCTTCTTTCCGCCGTTAATTCAGGCATAACCAATCGAACTACTCTTCCGTCATTATTCGGATTCATTCCTAAATTAGCCGCTAAAATTGCCTTTTCAATTTTAGGAATCATCGTTTTATCCCAAGGATCAATGACTAATAATCTGGCTTCCGGTGCAGATACTGTTGCAACTTGGTTTAAAGGCATCTCCGATCCGTATTGTTCTACTTTAATAGTATCCAACATAGCGACACTTGCTC
>UMKD01037953.1_pt1 | contig 13769 bp, 10 predicted proteins | sample 1966221 | NCBI WGS metagenome assembly UMKD01 (sample SAMEA4836167, study PRJEB28245) | human gut metagenome | biome: gut microbiome; material: fecal sample | place: Denmark | collected 2008
TTTTGTTGCTCCATTTGATAATCATTGGCATCCACATAGGTACCGTGACTTACTTTGTCTCCTCCCAATCTCGAATCTTCCCATAAAATTTCCATCTCTTGTTCCGATACATTCTTCAAAGCCAAATAAATTCCACTTCGGTCCGCTCTGGTTACAATTGCCTTCAAATCTTCCACTTCCTGTTTTGCTTCCGCATAAGGTCGTATTCTGGTATTGGTCGTTCCACAACTGGAGAAAGACATTCCCAATAACACGACAAGTCCTAGAAACATTATTTTTTTCATATAGATTGCTCTCCTTATTTTTCACTTTTTAATATCCGGAAAGCTTTAAGGAAAATACCTCAAAACTTTCCCCTTGCTAACTTTTTACTTCCAATTAAATCGATATGCTGCTCCTACGGAATACATCATTTCTGTATGAGTTCCCGGAGCTACAGAAACTTTTGCATTCACTCTTGTATTTTCTGTCGGTACCCCTTGTACTCCCACAGCAACTGCATTGGTTCCTTTATAGCCTCCTACTGCTGCTGCAACGGTTCCTTGATTGATACCGATATCCAAAAATTCAATTCCTGCCATAGCAGCTGCATTTGCAAGACCTCTATTTACTTTATCATCCAACTTGTCAATTCTATGATTCGTTTGATGGATAGAGTTGTTAATATCTTGAACAATATTATGAATTTGTCCTCCATTGACAGCATCTTTGGAATCTTTTGCAATAATTCCATCCGCTACATTTACAATTTTTTGCTTATTAGCATCCAATCCGTCTTTGGTAATGTAAGTCTTGTCTCCAATCTTCACTCCGTCGTTTCCAATGGTTACTTTAGTTTCTCCATCTCCGGCTTCTACAGAATTAAATTTAGGATTTTTAGAAAGTTTAATCCATAGATTTCCATCTTTGTCCACTGTCGTCACAACATTTTCCGTGTCATATTTAGATTGGACATCTTCCTCAGAAACTCCTTCTTTTCCTTTGATAGACATGGTATCTCCCAATTGTTTGTTGGTCGTTCCATGATTTCCGGCAAAGTTTAATCCTTTTTTTATGGATTCTGTATTTTCTGCAATACCTTCGTTATGTTTTTCATCTGCTGCTTTTCTTTCTTCTTTTTCTTTATCCAGAGCTGCTTTACCCGCACTTATAGCACTATCAACAAATTTATAACTAGCTTTTTCATCATCTAGTCTTTCAATTTCCGTTGAATGAGAGTTTACTTTATCAACAACTTCATCTGCTTTTTCTAATACTTTTGGTAAGTAATTGCTCAAATCTGCAATTGCTGTATGTGATTTTTGAGGAAGTGCCTTTGCTTCTTCCAAATCTTTTTTATACAACTCTTTTCTTTCAAAATCTTTTCCATAAATTTCTTCCACTTGTTTTTTCACAGCATCTTTGATTCTTGACTTCACAACAGCTTCTTGTTTTGCACTATCTCCTGCCAGTTTTATCAACCCAGATAGTCCCCTAATCGCTTCTGTATTATAGTCTTTTACCTTTAACCATGCTCCCAATACAGCAATTTTTTTATACCCTAAATTCTTATTTACACTGGTATCAATTGCTTTCAAATTTTTTTCTAAATCAGTCATTGTCATGGAACCAAACTGTCCTGTTTTTTCTGCAGTGATGTCTGAAAACTTAGTAATGTTCTCTGCAAGCCCCACACTTCCGGTAATCGCAAAAACAACAATGGTTGCCAAAGATATACTGACTTTTCTTTTCAACCATCTTTTTAAATCTTTTTCTAAATTGTGTTTCATAAACCCCTCCCTTTTGATTTGTAAATACTAAAACTCTCTAAACTCTATGTATGTTATATAGTATATACAGAAATCAAAAAAGTCAATTTTAAAAACACTTTAATTAAAAACAGAATTGTTTATTTATTTATTAGTCGTTTTTTTTTTTTTTTGATTTTTCTCGGTTTTATTAGCTTTGGGAATTTTTTCCTGTTTTTTTATTTTTTTATTAAAAAACTTCCCCTATTTTGGATTTCTATTAAAAAAAATAAGACTTTCCAAAACAAAAAGAAAAAAGGATCCACTCCCGGTTCTTACAGGAGTAAATCCTTATTGCTAACTTACATTAAATATTTTCAACTTTTTTAACTCAGTCCCGTTCTCACCCAAAAATCAAATAAGCAAAAGGAGCAGTAATAAGAATGGACAAAGCGACTCTCTCAAACCAGATGATAAAATAATCCTTCATTGTTAACGGAATATCTGTGGATAACATACAGGGAATAGAGGCACTAAAAAACAGTATTTCCGATACACAACTTACCCCTACAATAAACTTTGTTACCATGGACGCTTCCGCAACAGGAACTGCCGGTAAAAACATTTCTGCAATACTCATGGCAAGAGCCTTTGCTGCTAGTAATGGTTCTGATATTCCAATCACGAAAGTAAAAGGATAGAAGATATATCCAACAACATCAAATAAAGGAGTATATTTTGCTAAAATAAGTCCTAAGGTTCCAACAGCCATTAAGGAAAGAGCCATATTGAATGCTAATTTAAAGCCTTCCAACAAATTTATTTTTGTATTTTCAAAAATGGTGGGAGAATTTGCACTTACCCGTATTGCTTCCTGTAAAGCAATGTTCCATTTATTTTTAGGTACATCTTGCTCAATATTTCCTTGAATTCCTTGAAAATACATATCCGATTTTTGAGACAGAGGATAAATCCTGGCGGTAATGGCCGTTACCAAAAAAGTAACAAAAACGGTTGTCCAAAAATAAGCTAACCAATGATTCTCCATAAAACCAAGAGTTTTTGCCACAATAATCATAAAAGTTGCTGAAACAGTGGAAAATCCTGTTGCAATAATACAGGCTTCCTTCGAAGTATATTTTCCTTCTCGATAGACACCGTTTGTAATCAAAAGAGCAATAGAATACGACCCCACAAAGGAAGCAACCGCATCAATTGCAGAACGTCCGGGAGTTTTAAAAATCGGTTTCATAATAGGTCGCATGAAAACTCCAACAAACTCCATTAATCCATAAGAAATAATAAATGCCAAAAATACAGAACCGACAGGGACAATTGTCGTCACAGGAACAACAATTTTAGAATAGATAAACGGTATCATATCCTTTTCCAACAATGCTTCCGGTCCTATATGAAAGACTGCCATGAGAATAAAAGGAAGAGCGGCAATGTTTATGATGGAAAATATCATCTTCACTCTACTTTTATTCCATGTTCCTTTCCAAAACGGAAGAATCACTCCCAGAAAGCACAAAATCAAACCATAAGTCTCTCTGTAATAAGGAATCTTTAAAATCCAACTTACGATATGATCCAAAGGAATGGAACTCTTTCCTTCTATGGAAATCGGAACAAAAAACATAAAAATACCAAACAAACTACAAAAAATAAATTTACTCATCGCTACATTTTTATCTTTGCTCATTGCACCCCTCCTATTCCCGTGTTATAAAATTTTATTATGGAAAAGAGGATTCAACACTTTGAATCCTCCCATATTTCAGCTCATGATAGTAGACTTCTTCTTCCCACAAAATTTGTTCTTAACCGACATACTGACAGGAAAAAACTGTTGTTTCTACTTTTTCAAAAACTTTTCTACCAATCCATTGACTAAATCGTCAGAAGCGATATAAGGCAAGGTAATGTGGTCTGTTCCTTGATTCTTGCGATTATATTCCATCACAGTTTCAATAGAATGAGGATTTCTTGCCCAAGCTCTTCTGGCAACTCCTCCCATAACGTCCCAAGGCATTGCTTGTTTCAAAATTTCGTCCACTCGCAAGCTTCCATCTAAAACCATTCCAAAACCGCCGTTGATAGATTTTCCGATTCCAACTCCTCCTCCATTATGAAGAGCAACCATGGTCATTCCACGAGCAGCGTTTCCTGCAAAACATTGGGTCGCCATATCCGCCATAATATTACTTCCGTCTTTGATATTGGACGTTTCTCTAAATGGAGAGTCCGTTCCTGACACATCATGGTGATCTCTTCCTAACATAACCGGTCCGATTTCCCCTTTTCGAACCATGTCATTGAATTTTAAGGCAATGGCCGTTCTGCTCATCGCATCTTGATAGAAAATTCTGCATTGTGTTCCTACCACTAAATTATTTTTATCCGCGTCTTGAATCCATACATAGTTATCCCGATCCTGATATCTTCTGTTCGGGTCCACCAATTCCAAAGCTGCATGGTCTGTCTTAAGTAAATCTTCATGCTTTCCGGATAAACAGCACCATCGGAAAGGTCCATATCCATAGTCGAATAATTCCGGTCCTAAAATATCTTCCACATAGGATGGGAAAATAAATCCTGCCTTGTCATCTCTTCCATTTTTGGAAATTTCTTTGATTCCCGTATCATAGATTGCCTTCAAGAAAGAATTTCCATAGTCAAAGAAGTACACTCCTTTGGATGTTAATCTCTTAATCACTTCATAGTGACGTTTTAAGGTTTTATCCACCAATTCCCGGAATGTTTTTCTATCTTCCGCCAGCAATCTCGTTCTTTCTTCAAAAGAAATTCCTACCGGACAATATCCTCCGTCATACACAGCATGACAGGAAGTTTGATCCGACAATAAATCGATATGCTCATTGTGTGCATCGGCATATTCCAATAAATCAACAACATTGCCATGAAATGCAATTGCATAGGCCTCTTTTGCCACTAATTTTTCATGGGCAATTTGGAAGGCTTCCTCCGGACTTTCTGCAATTCGATTGACCCAACCCTGTTCCAAACGAGTATGAATTCTGGAAATATCGACCTCCGCTACAATGGCAACTCCTTTTGCAATCACGGCTGCTTTTCCTTGGGCTCCACTCATTCCTCCCAGTCCTGAAGTCACAAATAATTTTCCTTGCAAATCTCCATTTGCCGGCACTCCGCAGAACAATCTTCCCGCATTTAAAATCGTAGAATAGGTTCCGTGTACAATTCCTTGCGGTCCGATATACATCCAACCCCCCGCCGTCATTTGACCATAATTGGCTACTCCGATGGCAGCTCCTCTTGCCCAGTTATCATAATCATCAAACAAACCTACCATAAGCCCGTTTGTAATAATCACTCTCGGAGCATAGGGATTGGAATGGAACAATCCGGTCGGATGTCCCGATGCCATAACCAAAGTTTGATCTTGTGTCATATGTTCCAAATATTTTTTGATCAATCGATATTGCATCCAGTTTTGACAAACCTGTCCTGTTTCCCCATAGGTTACCAATTCATAAGGATATAAGGCAATAGCAAAATCCAAATTGTTATCAATCATCACTTGAATTGCTTTGGCATCCGTACAATTCCCTTTGTATTCTTCAATCGGTTTTCCATAAATTCTTCCTTCCGGTCGAAAACGATATCCGTAGATTCTTCCATGTTCCATCAATTCTTCCAAAAATTCGGGAGCCAACATTTCATGAAACTCTTCCGGAATATAACGTAAAGCATTTTTTAACGCCAGTTTAATATCATCTTCCGTTAATGCTACCACTCTTTTAGGAGCTCTTCGAATACTGGGATCCATTTTAGGAATTTCTTTCGGAATGTCACAAGCTTCTAATTTTATTGTCATAGCATGAAATATATCTTGATTTTTCATATTAATACATCCCTCCTACTATCTTTTCCACTGCTTCTACAATCACGTTTGTCTTAATAATTTCTTCCGCCTTATGAATGTCCACATAGCTTTCTCTGTCCACATCTACATAAGGAACCTGTTTTCTCACTTCTTCATAGGCAGCTCGTGTTGCTTTGGATAATTTTTCTTTTGCCCCTTTCAAATCAATGGCTTGACAGGCGGTAATCAATTCCATTCCAATCACATTTCTTACATTTTCCAAAATATCTTTTGATTTTTTTGCCGCAATTGATCCCATAGACACATGGTCTTCTTGGTTTGCAGAAGTAGGAATCGAATCGACAGAAGCCGGATGAGCCAATACTTTATTTTCCGATACTAAAGCAGCTGCACTGTATTGTACAATCATAAATCCGGAATTCAATCCGCCCTTTTCCACTAAAAATGCCGGTAATCCGTGATTAATAGCGGGATTGACCATTTTTTCAATTCTTCGTTCCGAAACATTTGCCATTTCCGCCAAAGCAATTCCTAAAAAATCAAACGGCAATGCCATAGGTTGTCCATGAAAATTTCCTCCGGAAATTACTTCATCCGTATCCACAAAAATTAGTGGATTGTCTGTTACGGCATTGATTTCAATTTCTACCTTATGTTTTACATATTCTAAAGTATCCTTGCTGGCTCCATGAATTTGAGGAATACATCTCAAGACATAAGAATCTTGAACTCTTTCCTCTCCTTGTTTGGTAACATTTTGGCTTCCGTCCAAAATTTTTCTCATATTCTCTGCTGTTCGTATTTGTCCTTCTTGTCCTCTTACTTCTGCAATTCTTGCATCATAAGCATCTATAATTCCATGTAAGCCCTCCATCGTCATAGAAGCGGCAATGTCAAGATGTTTTGACAAGTTTATCGCATCGTATAGGACGTGGGCTCCGACAGAAGTCAAAGATTGTGTTCCGTTGGTCAAAGCCAAGCCCTCTTTCGAAGATAAAGATGGTAAAATTGGAATTCCCGCTCTTTCCATGGCTGTTTTTCCATCCAATAATTCTCCCTCATAATAGGCCTTTCCCATTCCTAATAATACCAAAGACATATGTGCCAATGGAGATAAATCCCCGGAGGATCCGACAGAGCCTTTTTCAGGGATCCACGGAGTTACGTTTTTGTTTAACATATCCACCAAAGTTTCCACTATCACTCTTCTGACACCCGAATATCCTTTTGCCAAATTCACGGCTCTCAATAAAACAATTCCTCTGGCAATATCTTCCGGCATCGGATTTCCTACACTACAAGAGTGACTCATAATAATATTTTTTTGTAATTGCCCAGTCTCTTCTTTTGAAATGGTCACTTCAGCAAACTTTCCAAAACCGGTTGTAATTCCATAAGAAACCTTTCCCTCTTCCACATACTTATCAACCAAAGCTCTTGCCCGGTCAATTTTTTCATAGGCTTCCTCCGAAATTTTAACTTTATATCCCCGTCGTGTCACATTCACTAAATCTTCCAAAGTAATCTTGTTGCTTCCTAATACTAATTCCAAATTAACAACACCTCCTAGACAATGTAAAGTTATTTTTAAAATCACTTTAATAATTTAAGTTTACCTCATTTTTATATGAAAATCAATATCTTTTTTAATTTTTTCTTCGAAAAAATTTATCTCTTTTTTAACAATTTGATGTATAATAGAATAGAAGGAGGAGGAAATTATGTATCAAAAGGAAATCAAGAAAAATAATGAAACTATTATTTTTGAATATATATATAATCGAAAACAAGGTTTTTCTATTGCTGAAGTATGTCAAAGTTTGAATTTAACATTTCCAACCGTCAAACGCATCTTGGAAGACTTTCTGGAAAAAGATATGTTAATCCAATCTAGAAAACATTCTCACGGTGTGGGAAGAAAAGGTATGGAATATACCTACAATCATGATTTTTGCTATTCTATCGGAGTACGGATTTCCGAAGAGTATATATATCTCATATTTACCAACAGTGTAGGAAAAGCTCTGTGTCATTCTAAAGTCAAACTATCATCTCCGCCAAAGGATATGATTTCTTTTTTGGAAAGTACTATTTGCCTGTTTATTCAACAAATAAAAAAAGAAAAAAGAGAAAAAATAGTAGGAATCGGCATCTCAATTCCGGGAATTTTTAATCAGGAAAGCAAGATGATTGAATTTAAAATCAATCATTTTTCTTCTTTTGTAGCTTTACAGGAGCTACAAAAAAATATTCCCTATCCCATTTATATTGAAAATGAATCCAACCTCTCCGCCATTGCGGAAGCAGTATTGGGAAAATATTTAAATCTTTCAGAATTCACGGTTTTGACTATCAACAAAAATATAGGAAGTTCCCATTTTGTTCGCCGAGAACAGGACAGAAACTTTTACTTTAAGGCAGGAAGAATTCATCATATGATAGTCCATCAACATGGAAGAAAATGTTACTGTGGGAGTAAAGGGTGCTTGGGAAGTTATATTTCTATCAAAGCCTTGTTACAAGATGTTCAGGAAGTCTTTCCGGAAATAACGGAAATTAAAACTTTTTTCCAAGATGAATATCGAGAGACGGAGGAAGGAAAGCAACTGTTGGATGAATATCTTGAATATTTGGCTGCCGGGATTCAAAATCTTCTTTTTCTGTCCAATCCTGAAAAAATTATTATCAGCGGAATGATATGTGATTTTCAAGACTATCTTTATACAAAGCTCTTAGATAAGATTTATCATTCGGGACATATCTTCTTCCGTGGAAGAGACACGGTTGTTTTCTCTTCTTTTCACGAAAATTCCAGTTTAATCGGTGCAGCACTTTTTCCTATTGTTGACAGTATGTTTTAAAAGTCCCACAAATATAATATTTGTGGGATTGCATTTGTGTATTCGTTTGTAAAGAAATTAACGTTTTAAGAATTGCAAATGACTGGTAATCAGTGATTTTCATCTGATTTTTTTCTAAATAATGAAACTTTCTTGGAAAAAAACTATGGACTTCTTTATTGGGGATGCGTAACTCATATATATTCTCTTGCTCTTTGTCATTTAAGGAATTTTCTTTCTGGCTTCACGTTTTTTACTTAGTCTATTTTCTCTTTTCAACACTAATCCCTCCCCAATAAATTTTTTAGGTAAGGCACTGCACCATAATTCCCAAGTAAATAATGTTTTTCATAGTTAGAATCTTTACGAACTTTTTCTCTTTTCTCATTTGTAATATCATCTAAAGAATATAAACTTGATACTCCTAGATTTTTCTCCGCAAACCATATTTCATCCCTTCTTAGTAAATCCATATCCATATATATCGTATTATGAGTTGTAAATATTAATTGAGCATTATTTTTATTTTTTTCTTTATCTGTAAAGGTAAGTAAAATATTTCTCATTAAAAAAAGATTACTTCTCCTTCAAAAGATCTATAATTTGAGAAATAAAATTGTAGTAGCATTTCATTCTCCCCTTTCTATAATTCTTAATTAAATTATATCACTCTATCTATAAAAAAGCATTTTTTTGAGTAAAAACATCAAAAATATTCTTTTTTAATAAAATATACATATAAAAAAGCTAACTGTATCTATTTTCATTTACAATTAACTTTTCTATTTCTCTATTTATTATAAATACTTTACCTTAACTTCTTTTCCACAAAAAGCCATTCCAACATATAAAATATTGTATCCTTTTTCTTTTAAATCAACATCATATTTTTTCTTTCTAATTTGTTCTAAAGCTTCCTTGGCTTTATCTTCTAACTCTTCACTTGTCTTTGCAACTTTAAATTCAAAGATATACGCTGTATCCTTTCCATGTTTAGGCTCTAATACAATGTCATATCGACCAAGACCAATTTCCTTATTTGAGCAAACTTTATATCTTCTATCTAAATACAAAATCATTCCAAGTATTAAATTATGATAAAATTTTTCTTCTTTGGCTCCATCATAGTAGCTAAAGCTTAAAAGTAAAATTTTTTGTAAAAACTTCTCAAATGCTTCTAAATTTTTCTCAAAAAGGCTTATCATCATTTTAGTAAACAGACTTTCATCAGCCAAGTAGCTATCTACAAATGTCTTTTTAAAGAAATTATGGACTTCTTTATTCACTATCTTCAATGAATAGGAATCTGGAGTAGTTTCTGTTTTCTTCTCAATTGTTACATATCCACTAAATAGTAAAAGTTGCCATATTTCTTTTTTGTTCCTCAAGTCTACCATATTTGATGATTTATCAATAGATTTCTCAAGAAATTGATAATTAAATAGTTCTCTTAATTCCTCTATTAAAATATCATCACTATTATTTAATATTTTTTTGATTAAATAATTATCTGATGTGTTTATCCAGTAACTCTCTAGTTTTTTGCTGGATAAAAAATTTAAAATTGACCATGGATTATAAATCTCACTATCTCCAAATTTATATCCGTCATACCATTCTTTCACATCGTCCATTCTGTAATCCATTTGATAATCAATTAAAGACTTTTCTACTTCCATTTCCGTTAAACCAAAAAATTCTGAATAGTCATTATCCAAAATAGTATAAACGGAAAGATTATTAAGTCCTGAGAATATTCCTTCTTTTGCTACTCTTAATATTCCTGTCATCACTCCCATTTGTAAATATTCATTGTCTTTTAACACTGAACTTAGAAAAGGTCTAAAGAAGGTAATAGCTTCCTCATAATAGCCATATTCATAGGCTGACACTATTGGAGTATCATATTCATCTATGATTAAAATTATATTCTTTCCATAGTAATCTTTTAAAATTTTCGAAAGAAACTTTAAAGAGTTTCTAAGTTCAACCATATTCGTATTTCTCGTTAATATATTATTAAAAATATCTCGATTGAAACTACTTAAATTTTCTAGTGTATCAAGATGTTCCTCATAAAGTTCAGCAATTAAATTTTTTAATTCCTCAATCATTTCTTCAAATGAATCTAATTTTAAATCTTTTAAAGAAATATAAATTACAGGGTACTGTCCTTGACATCTAAAAATATCTGTTTTTTCAATATACAAATCTTTAAATAAATTTCTATTTTCTTCGGCATTCACTATGTCAAAAAAATACTTAAGCATAGACATATTCAAAGTTTTTCCAAATCTTCTTGGTCTTGTGAAAAGGAAAGATTTCCCAAATTCTTCTATGATACTTTCAATAAATTTTGTTTTATCAAAATAGTAATATCCATTTTCTCTGAGTACTTTAAAATTACTGATTCCTATTGGTATTTTCTTTGACATTATTTACACCTCTCTTTCTTTTTCTTTCTATTATATCATGTAGAAATAGAAATTCCATCTTTTAATTAAAAAAATAAAGATACTCTCCAAAAACTCTCTTGAAAATTTCATATTCTACTCTTCATCAACACGATTTGACAAAGAACCCAACAACCAAAAAAAGAGCTATCCCTTTGTACCGCCCTAGAGGGACAGTACATTTTGAGATAGCTTTTTTATATATTTTCTATGTTCTTTTAAACTTCTGCCTTTTCCGCTGTTGCTTTTACAACTTCCGCTTTTTCTTCTGCTTTTACCACTTTTTCAACTTCTACAGCTTTTTTCACCTCTGTTGCCGGAGTAGCAGCCTCTGGCTTCGGTGCAGCAGGTTTTGGAGCAGGCTTCTTCGGTTCTGGTTTTTTAGGTAATGGTCTATTTAATCCGGTATAAATTGCTTTGGTAGGACATACCACTACACAAAGTTGACAGTTCTTACATTTCGCCGGATCAATTTTCGCCAAATTATTGCTTACTTCAATGGCTCCGAACGGACAAGTTCGTTGACACATTCCGCATCCGATACAAGCAATTCCACAAGCTTTTTTAGCATCTCCACCTTTATCTTTGGACATACACTTTACAGTTACTTTTTTTGCTGCCGGTGTCATAGCGATAACACTCTTTGGACATGCTTTCACACATAATCCACAAGAGATACAAGCTTCTTCATCCACAGAGGCGATCCCTTTTTCATTGACTACAATCGCTCCCACAGGACAAACTCTTTCACAATCTCCATATCCCAAACAACCATATTTACAAGATTTATCTCCTCCTGCATATAAGGTTACTGCAGAACAAGTTTTCAATTCTCCGTCAAAATCAAAACGTTTTTTAGAAAAAGTATTATCTCCTTGACAAAGAACTCTTGCTACCACTTTTTCACCGGAAGTATCCACAGATGCTCCCATGATGTCTCCAATTTTAGCAGCTACCGATGCTCCTCCCGGAGAACATAGAGTCATGGCTGCTCCCTCTTCCACTATTGCACTGGCATACCCTGAACATCCCGGATAACCACAACCTCCACAGTTTGCTCCCGGAAGGATACCAATAATTTCTTCTATCTTGGGATCAATTTGCACTTCGAATTTCTTAGCGGCAAAAGCCAAGAACAATCCCATCGCCAAGCCTGTTACCCCTAAGATAACTACGGCTATTACAATCGCTTCCATACTAACCTCCAAGTTTTCTTTCTACTTAAATTTTCATTCCACTGAATCCCATAAACGCCATTGCCAATAAACTAGCCGTCAAAAAGGCAATTGGTATTCCTTGAAATGCCTTTGGTATTGCTGAGTATTCTATTCTTTCTCGAACCCCTGCTAACAAAATCAATGCTAGAGAAAATCCGATTGCAACAGAGAATCCATTGACTAACGTTTCAATAAAATTATATTCCGCTTGAATATTGATAATTGCTACCCCTAATACTGCACAGTTTGTAGTAATCAACGGTAAAAATACTCCCAAAGCTTTATACAAGCTTGGTGATGTTTTTTGAATCGCCATTTCTACGAATTGTACCAAAGAAGCGATAATCAAAATAAAAGCAATGGTTTGTAAATAAGCTAAGCCCATCGGTTCCAAAATAAACCAGTACACTAACCAAGTAACTCCTGAAGCTATAGTGATAACGAAAGTTACTGCCATTCCCATTCCTAAAGATGCATCAATTTTTTTAGAAACTCCCATGAAAGGACAACATCCCAAGAACTTTGCAAAGATAATATTATTGATAAAAATAGAACTAATGATAATTCCAAAAATACTTCCTATACTCATTTCTTTTCACCTCTCTTTGCTTTCACAACATTGATGATGGCTAAAACCACCCCGATTGTCATAAATCCACCGGGTGCCAAGATGAAAATCAATGCAGGAGTAAAGCCTTCCGGAAAGATAGAAATTCCAAATACAGATCCATTTCCCAAAATTTCCCGAATAGTTCCCAATAAGGTTAAAGATAAAGTGAATCCTATTCCGGTTCCAATTCCATCCAATAGAGAATCAAAAACAGAGTTTTTAGAAGCAAAACTTTCCGCTCTTCCCAACACAATACAGTTTACCACAATCAAAGGAATAAACAATCCCAATACCTTATACAAATCAGGTGTATATGCATTCATCACCATGTCCACAATGGTAACCAAAGACGCAATAATCATAATGAAAGCCGGAATACGAACTTGATCCGGAATACACTTTTTAAACAAAGAAATTAAAACATTCGCACAAGCTAATACGGCAATAACCGCCACTCCCATAGAAAACCCGTTGATCGCCGATGTCGTTGTTCCCAAAGTTGGACATAATCCTAGTAACAATACGAATACCGGGTTTCCTGTAAAGATTCCTTCCAATAAAATTTTTAGTTTATTTCCCATTATTTTATCACCTCAGCTTTGTAGGCTTTGATAGTTCTCATCATCCCTGTATAAACAGCATTTGGAGAAATCGTTGCCCCGGCAAAAGCATCCGTTGCCTTATTAAATTCATGACTGTCGTCTTCTCCAATCCAGTGAGACTGCCATCCCGCTTCATTGATTCTTGCTCCCAATCCCGGAGTTTCTCCACTGCTGATAATATTGATTCCTGTGATTTTCCCTTCCATATCCAATCCTAATACGAAATTGATATTTCCGGCATACCCGTTTTGATCTACGGAAACAACATATCCCACATTCGCTCCCGTTTCATCAAATCCGGGAATAAACATCATTCCTTCCACTTCTTTTCCTTCATCTTCCTGAAAAGAAGCCGCTGCTGGTAATACTTGTTTTCTTGCTTCGGTTACCAATTGAATTGCATTGTTAGCAATTACTTGGCTCGTGAATCCATTAACGGCAGCCAGAAT
>UMKD01027461.1_pt1 | contig 13429 bp, 10 predicted proteins | sample 1966221 | NCBI WGS metagenome assembly UMKD01 (sample SAMEA4836167, study PRJEB28245) | human gut metagenome | biome: gut microbiome; material: fecal sample | place: Denmark | collected 2008
AGTTACAGCAATCATACCAATTAAGATAGCGATAAAGGCCATTTGCTCAGGTGTTCGAGCAAAACGCCGAGCCGTTGCCGCGGGTATAATTAATAAAGACGTAATAATTAAAGCTCCGACAAACTTCATTGCAATGCCAATTGTTAGTGCGGTAACTAACATTAGTAATAAACGCAGTCTTTGAATATTAATGCCATCAACAAAAGCAAGTTCAGGGCTAACCGTTATGGACAAAAGTGCCCGCCAACGATAAAAAAGCAACCCGCAAACGACAATGACGCCAATAAAAATCGTTATAATATCTTCATAGCTGACTGAGAGTAAGTCACCAAATAAGTAAGCCATTAGGTCAACACGGACATTAGCCATCAAGCTAACAACGACTAAACCTAAAGACAGTGAACTGTGCGCCATAATACCCAGTAGAGTATCAACAGCAAGTTGTGGCCGCTTTTCTAGCCAAACTAAAATTAAGGCCAATAACAAAGTGACAGCAATAACAGCATAGAATGGGTTGATATTTAATAGAAGCCCAAATGCGACGCCTAGCAATGAAGCATGAGCTAATGTATCGCCAAAATAGGACATTCGGCGCCACACAACAAAAGAGCCTAAAGGACCTGCCGCAATGGCAAGTAGCATGCCTGCTACCCAGCCGGGTAATAGTAACTCAATCATGTTTGCAGTCCTTGCTGTGTTGGTGACCAACAATAATATTGCCTTCTAAATCATGTTGATGATTATGTTGATGACGGTATACACCGAGTTGTTGAGCACCACGATAACCAAACATTGCTACAAACTCAGGGTGGTTTGAAACAACGTCTGGCGCGCCAGAACAGCAAATATGGCCGTTAATGCAAAGTACTTTATCTGTTTTTGCCATCACGAGATGTAAGTCATGGGAAACCATTAATACAGCACAGTTCAGCTCAGTTCTTAATTGATTAATTAAGTCATATAGTGCAACTTGGCCTGTAATATCAACACCTTGAGCGGGTTCATCGAGCACTAACAGGTCAGGTTTATTGAGTAGGGCGCGAGCTAGTAAAACACGTTGAGTTTCACCGCCTGATAATTTTTGCATCGGTTGCTCGAGTAAATGTGTTGCTTTGACTCTTTCGAGTGCAGGTAACAAATGCTCTTTACGAGCACCGAGCTTTAATAACATAAAACGTTTAACAGTAAGAGGTAGCGTGGTATCCAGATGAAGTTTTTGTGGAACATAGCCAATAGCAAGAGAAGAAGGGCGCGTAATGGTACCTGATGTAGGGGCAAGTAGCCCAAGTACAACACGTACAATAGTTGATTTTCCAGCACCATTTGGGCCTAAAAGGGTTACGATGTCACCTTTATTCAGTTCAAAGGTAACATCGTTAAGGACCTGTTTTTCGCCAAATGAAACAGAAATTTTATTTAAAGTCAGTAATGGTTGCATATGAAAAACATCTTGCAGAATTTATTTTGTGTTATATTATAACATTTCAAAATCAAAATCACGGAAAAAGACTGCTATGATACATAAATCGAAAAACATTGCCTGCAAATTTCTTTTCGGGGCGGTGGCGACCTCCGTATTAAGTGCAACTATGGTATCAACTGCTAATGCTGATGTTGTAACGTCAATTCGCCCACTGGCCTTTATTGCCGCAGGGATTGCCGACGGTGTCACTGAGACACAAGTTTTATTACCAGATGGTGCTTCACCTCATGATTATGCACTTAAACCCTCTGATTTGAAAAAAATTAAACAGGCTGATCTATTCGTATGGGTTGGACCTGATATGGAAATGTTTTTACAGAAGCCAATCAATACATTACCACAGAATAAACGCCTAGCATTGGCTGAGCAGAAAAACATTAAGCCACTACTTATGGCGGAGTCACATGAAGATGAACATGATCACGAACATGGAGATGAAGCTAACCATGACAAGGATCACGAACATCATCACCATGGTGAGTATAATATGCATATCTGGTTATCCCCAGAAATTGCAAATTACGCTGCGCAAGATATTTATGAGCGTTTAGTAGAGCTTTATCCTGAACAAAAAAATAAGCTAGACGTAAACCTTCGTAAATTCAAAGAAAATATGACGCAAAATGATCAGAAAATTGCTAATATTTTGCAGCCAGCTAAAAATAAGGGTTATTTTGTTTTTCACGACGCTTACGGTTACTTTGAAAAACACTATCAATTAGCTCCATTAGGGCACTTTACGATAAACCCAGAAATACAACCTGGCGCGCAGAAATTACATCAAATACGAACACAATTGGTTGAGCACAAAGCGCAATGTGTTTTTGCTGAGCCACAATTCAGGCCTGCTGTGATTGAAAGTGTAGCACGAAATACGGGGGTGAAAATGGGAACTCTCGACCCACTAGGAATTGGGCTGGCGATAGGGCCAGATAGCTACATGCAGTTTTTGACTCAATTATCAGAGCAATACGCCAGCTGCCTGAATTAAAAATAGAAGGAATTGTTTAAGTGCAGCAAATGGCCAAAAGTCTGGCTCAGGTATACGGTAGCCTGTCTAGGACACATAAAATTGTATTAAGTACGCTCACTGTAGCGACTATGGCCGTCGCAATTTGGCGGCCAGTTCATGTACCAACGACAACTGAAAATGATGGCACACCGGATACCATCATACCGCTCTCATTATTACCTGCAAGTGATGCTACCGACGATATAATTCAAGACAGTAGTGAACAGCTACCTGATGAAGGCCTTGCTGATACCGAAGCTGAAGCAATAGAGACTGGGGGAGAAGCTGCGCCTCTCCCCCATGAATATGTTGTTGCAAGTGGTGATAACTTAACGACTATTTTAACTCAATTCGGTATTGAAGCTGGGGATGTTGCAACGCTATCTAACCAACATAAGTCATTGAGAAACCTTAAAATAGGCCAATCCTTAAATTGGTCTTTAACAGAACAGGGTGAGTTAGAATCATTGACTTGGGATGTTTCTCGCCGTGAGACCCGTGTTTTTACTCGTGTTGGAACTTCAAATAAATTTGAAGAAACCAAGCAAATTCGCGAAGGTGAATGGACTAACAGTGTTTTAAAAGGTACGGTTGACGGTTCATTTGCACAAAGTACAAACAAAGCGGGCTTAACACGTAACGAAGGCCGTGAGGTGATTAAAGCCTTACAATGGCAGGTTGATTTCAAAAAATTGAAAAAAGGCGATAAATTCAGTGTGTTAATGAGCAGGGAAATGCTTAACGGGCGCAGTGAGCAGAGCCAACTCATTGGTGTTCGTCTGCAAACTAATGGGAAAAGCTATTATGCTTTTCGTGCTGAAGATGGGCGCTATTATGATAGCGAAGGGAATGGCTTAGAACGCGGTTTCTTACGTTTTCCAACCGCTAAACAGTTTAGAGTGTCTTCACAATTCAATCCTCGCCGAGTTAACCCAGTTACTGGGCGTGTAGCACCACATAAAGGCGTGGACTTCGCAATGCCTGTTGGCACGCCAGTACTTGCTGTTGGTGATGGTGAAGTGATTGTTTCAAAATACAGCGGCGCTGCAGGCAACTTTATTGCTATCCGTCATGGGCGTCAATATACCACTCGTTACATGCATTTACGCCAATTGTTAGTTAAGCCTGGGCAAAAAGTTAAGCGTGGTGATAGAATTGCGCTATCAGGTAATACTGGGCGTTCGACCGGGCCTCATCTACATTTTGAAATGTGGGTGAATCAACAAGCAGTAAATCCACTTACTGCGAAATTACCAAGTTCTGGTGGTTTAACAGGAAAAGAGCGTAAAGAATATTTAGCGCTAGTAAAAGAAACGAAACCACAACTTAAACTACAGTAACTTAAGTTTCTATTTTATCGCTGGCAGGTACTTGTATCTGCCAGTTTTCTTTGTAATGCTCCCGTAAACTATTATTATAAGCTATAGAGAGATAGCTAATATTCACTTGAGTACAGCATGAATAAAGATCAAGACACTGATAGTAAAAAAGGCTATATGCCAACTTTTCACCGTTCTTATCTATTACCTAAATATTGGGGGGTATGGTTAGGAGCGGGTATTTTGGCAGGATTGGCTTTCATTCCGGTTAAAATCCGTGACCCTTTACTCGCTAAAATAGGAAAATGGGTTGGGCGATTGGCTAAAAGTGGCCGTCGTCGTGCCAAAATTAACTTACTTTATTGTTTTCCTAAATTGACAGAACAACAACGAGAAGAATTAGTTGATCGTATGTTTGAAACCGCACCACAGTCTTTTGTTATGTTGGCAGAGCTATGTCTTCGTGGTGCAAGTAAAACGCTAGCTAGAACGCATTGGCATAATCAAGAAATTATAGAGCGCTTAAAACAGCAGCAAAGCAATGTTATTTTTATGGTTCCTCATGGCTGGGCCGTTGATGCACCAGCGATGTTATTAGCAGCAAAAGGCCAGAAAATGGCTGCAATGTTTCATCACCAAAAGAACCCAGTTGCAGATTATTTATGGAATAAAGCGAGATACCATTTCGGGGGGCGCTTGCATTCAAGAGAAGCGGGTATTAAGCCTTTTATTGCTTCTGTTAGACAAGGATATTGGGGGTTTTATCTTCCAGACCAAGATCATGGTGAGGAGCATAGCGAATTTGTTGATTTTTTTGGTACATATAAGGCAACATTACCTGCAATCGGTAGGTTAATGAAAGTTTGTAAAGCGAAAGTTGTGCCACTATTTCCCGTTTATGACCATAAAACGCATCAATTGCATATTTTTATCCGTGAACCAATGGATGATATCGATGGTAAGGACGATAAGTATATTGCACGAAGAATGAATGAGGAGCTGGAATATCTGGTTTCCCCGAACTTAGAACAATACACATGGATACTAAAGCTATTAAAAACGCGAAAAGAGGGAGAAATAGAACCTTATCAGCGAAAAGATCTTTACCGTTAGTGTCCAGATCTACAGAATAATTTTTGAGCCATTACCTTTTGAGTAATGGCTTTTTTTTGTCTAAAAGTGTGCTCATCATAGAAATATACACTTAATACCCATAATTTTGAAAAGCTGGGTACCATTATTAATGGTGTATAGTTATTTAATTTATTTTTATATTTCTTAGTTTTATTATTAGGCTGTTTTTAGTTACTTGTATTGATCTTTTCGAGAGTATAAGAGAACTGATAGCTTTACATAAAAAAATATCCCCTATTAAAAATGATTATCGATATATCAAAATAAATAACTTAAAAACTTTTAAATATATGAGTAAATAAGGAATGGTATGTAAAAGTATTTATTAACGATAAATAAAATATATCTCCCAGGTTAATAATTTGGAGACTCTATGGTTAAAACCCGAACTACGCTAGACCAATGGATAACCCTACAAGCGGTGGTTGACTACGGTGGTTTTGCTCAAGCAGCTGAAATCTTGCATAGAACACAATCATCAATTAGTTATACCATCAGTAAATTAGAGCAAACGTTAGAAATTGAAATATTTTCTTTAGAAAAACGTCGTGCAGTATTAACTAAACAAGGAGAACAGTTATTAGCGTTATCAAGAGAAGTAACAAATAAAGCGATTTCATTAGAAGAGGTTGCCAAGTCATTAAATTATGAGGGAAATAATAAAATTAATATAGTTATAGATTCGCTATATCAAAGTGATGAAATACTTAAAAAAATTGGAGAGCTAAGCTGCTCTAGAAAGGATTATGATATTGATCTTAAGAAGATTTCACTAAGAAAATCAGATGTTTTTACAATTAAAAATTATGATTTACTAATTACTCATCATTACATTGAGTCGTTAAATCCCATATTTCTTGAACAGGTTGAAGCGGTGCTTGTAACCAACCCAAATCATAAGCTGCAACATTGTTCAGTTGACAATATACTGAAAATAATGGAAAAAACAGCCTCAATTTCTTTGAAGCTTACAGGTATGAATGGGATCAAAAGCATCCAAACTATCCATATTTCTAATGTGGAATTAGCAATTAAATTAGCCGAAAATTCGGTTGGTTATTTATGGTTGCCGAAAAATTTAATCCAGAAAGAATTAAATAATAATTCATTAAAAGAGCTGAAAATAGTAAATAAAAAGTCGTTCTATAATTTTTATATGTATATTAATAAAATCTCAATGGCAAATGAAATTTTAAAAAACTATCTAATTGCTAATAAAAAATCTAAATAAAAGAGCCAGTTCATAAATGATAAAAACAAAGTATTAATATTTTAGATGCAATTTTAAAAAATTCAATGTATCCATTGGTTAACTTAACTAAAGGTAGATGATATATTTCTTCTGAACTAAAAATATGAGTGATTTATTTGTTTATGTAGTAATTAATAATTAAAAATCTATATTATAGGAACTATTATGAGTATTCTAAAAAAATCCCTAACTATAATAGGGGTTACTTTAGCTGTAACATCTACGCCAACTGTTTTTGCTTCAGGTACAATTAACTTTACTGGGGAAATAACTGATATAGCTTGTACAGTTGATAGCAATTCAAAAAATTTAAATGTTGACCTTGGAAAGGTATCAGCTAAAAGTTTAGCCGCACAAGGAGAAGTGGCGGGTTTAAAAAACTTTACTATTAAACTTGTTGATTGTCCAACAAACTCCAAAGTAACTGTACGTTTCGGTGGCACACGTGATACCGCAGACAACGATATTCTTGCAATTAACCAAGCTGTAGGCGTTGCAAATAATGTCGGTATTGCTTTATTTGAAAAAGATGCAATAACGCAAATTAAGTTGTTTGAAGATTCAAAACAAATTGAATTCGATGGTACAACAGTAGACTTAGACTATGTTGCTCGTTATAAAGCGACTGGTGTAGTAACTGCAGGGCCTGCTAATAGCAGTGCAGTATACAGTATTCAATATCATTAACTAATTGGAGAGTGACAATGGTTACTCTCCTTCTTATTTCAATATAATGGTTGTTTTATGAAAAAAATATTTTTTTCAATCTGTATATGTTTTTTTTCTATAACTAGCACCTCTCAAGCCTCAGGGATTAGTGTAGGTGGAACACGTTTTGTCTATGAAGAAAATAAACGTGAAATTGATATTCCTATTTTCAATAGTGATAAAGAAAAACCTTTTTTAATTCAAAGCTGGGTATCACCATTTGGCGGAGAGGGGAAAGCACCATTTATTGCCATACCACCATTATTTCGTATTGAGCCAGATACAAATGGTTCAGCTAGAATTTCTTATATAGGTGAGTCTATCGGTTCAAATACTGAACAAATTTATTTGCTTAATATCAAATCAATACCACCAAAAAATAATAGTATTGAGAATGAACTACAGATAATCATAAATTCACAGTTTAAATTATTTTTAAGGTCGAAAGATATAGAGCCATTCGACTTTAAAAAAATTTTTTTAGTTGAGAAACCAGATGGGATTATGATTGATAACCAAACTCCATATCACTTATCAATCAAAAATATCCTTGACAATGGCAGGGTTATTGACGGTGCTAGTTTAATATATCCATTCAAAAATGACTATATCATTAAGAAAAAAATAAATAATGGTGACTCAATAGTTGTTCAATTTATCAATGACTATGGCGCTATTATAGAGAAAAAAACCAAATAAGAGTCTCTAAGATGCCAGTTTTTTGTAAAAAAAATACGCTTATGTATTCTAATGTTTTTACTGCGATTAGCTTAATATTTTATATCAATAATACAATTGCTAAAGATATTTTTGATATTAATGCAATTAATTCCGGAATGGAAAACCAAGTCGCAGATATAAATAGTTTAGGCTACCTATCATCTGCGGGAGGACAATTGCCAGGAGATTATTTTGTTGATATCTATATAAATGATAAATTGGTTGATAACAAGAATATAAGGTTTTTATTTGATGATAAAGCTAAAAAATTATCTCCTGAAATAACAAAAAAAATGCTGCTAAACTGGGGTGTGAAAAACTCAGCAAGTGAAAAGTTTTCAGCAAGTGGAGAGGACGAATATTTGAATGACATTAGTAAAATTATTCCTGGTGCTAATTATCAATACAGATTTGAAACCCAACAATTACAAATTAGTATCCCACAAATTGGATTAGAAAATACGAGTAGAGGCTATGTTGAACCAAAGGAATGGGACGATGGAATCACCGCTACATTTGTTAACTACACAGTTCGGTTTAATAAACATTGGTACCAAAATAAGAATAATAGCGATAATTCGTTCTTAGGTTTAAGAAGTGGTATTAATATGGGCGCTTGGCGTTTCCGTAATCATAGTACCTACAGTAAAACGACATATGAAACGAATTGGAATAATCTACAAACTTATGTAGAACGTGATATTCGTAGCTTAAAAAGCCGCTTAACGATTGGTGAAATATCCTCTGATAATGGCGTAATAGAGAGCACCCCTTATCTTGGAGTGAAGCTAGTATCTGATGAAAGTATGTTACCTCAAAGTGAAAGGGGTTTTGCACCTACAGTGACTGGTCTTGTACAATCAAACGCGATTGTTACTATCAGCCAAAATGGCAACGTGATTTATCAAACCACCGTGCCGCCGGGTAGGTTTGCGATTAATGATTTGTATCCAACGTCATATAGTGGTGATCTTGAGGTCACAATTGAAGAAGCTAATGGCACGGTAAGGTCTTTTATTCAGCCTTTCTCTGCAGTGCCAATGATGCAAAGAGCCGGCACATTAAAATATAGCGTAGATATTGGTAAATATAATGTTGATGGTGCACGACGTAAACCTAATTTTGCGCAAGCATCAGCAATTTACGGCTTGCCATATAACTTATCCGTTTTTGGAGGGTTCTTAGTTTCTCAAGACTATCAAGCCTACACAATAGGTGCTGGAGTAAATTTAGGCAAAATTGGCGCGATATCAACAGATATTACAGAAGCATCGGTACAATTGATTGATAAAAAGAGTGCGAAAGGGCAAGCGTATCGAATTCAATATTCGAAATACATTCCAAATACAGGCACTTCTTTTTCTTTGGCGTCATATCGTTACTCAACAAAAAACTATTATGATTTTTCTGATTTGAATAATTATCTTTATAATATGGGGCGAAAAAAACAACAGTTTCAAGTATCAGTCTCTCAGTCACTTGACGAAATCGGTTATTTATCGGTGAATGGTTACCAGCAATATTATTGGGACAAAAGTGGTTCTGATAAAAGTTTAACAATGAGTTTTAGCTCTAATTATAATTTATTGAATTACAGCGTTGCTTATTCTTATATTAAACAAGACTATTCAAAAACAAATGACCAAATGCTGTCATTCAATTTGAGTATTCCTTTTGATTTGGGTCGAAAAAATAATTGGGCTAACTATAGCTATAGTACCAGCAAAAATGGAGATTCGATTAGCTCATTAAGTTTTAATGGTATGCAATTAGTAGATAATAATTTGCAGTATAACCTTACGCAAAGACATAACCATAGCCGTAATGAATTTAGCAGTTCCGTTAGTGCAAACTATATAGTTTCATCAGGAGAATACAGTTTGGGTTATAACTATGACCCTAAATATCATGCTATCGATTTCAGTGCAACGGGAGCACTATTATTGCATTCTGGCGGGTTAACGACCTCTCGTACTATCTATGATTCTGCAGTGCTCGTTAAAGCAGAAGATATAGACAATTTAAAAGTAAATAACGCGCAATCACTTTACACTAATTCGTCAGGTTATGCAGTAATTCCCACAGTGACTCGTTATGAACGAAATAAAATTAGTGTCGATACTGCAACATTAAGTGGCAATAATGATGTTGCGATTAATACAACGACAGTCGTTCCTACTCAAGGTGCGATTGTATTAGCTAATTTCCAAGCAAAACGGGGTGCTAGAGTTTTATTAAAACTCAAGTATGCGGGAAAAGCAATTGCATTTGGTACACAAGTTTCTGTTATGGAAAGTGAGGAACAAGTTACAGGCGGTATTGTTGCAAATGATGGGGAAGTTTATTTAAGTGGCGTTCCAGAGCAAAGCAAGATAATAGTGAAATGGGGCAACGGTAATAATCAACAATGTACAGTTCCACTTTTATTATCATTAGAGAATGAAAAAATTCAGTTTATAGAACGAGTTTGTGAATAGGAGTTATCATGAAAAATTTAGGTCTAAAAATAGGCATTTCGTTCCTTTTATATTCACAATTCGGGGCTGCTGAATTTAGGGCTGAATTTACCAGCCAATTAGTTAATCCGAATAAAACACTTTATGTATCACGAACTTTACCAGTAGGTACTTTTATTGGTTCTATTGATTTAGGAACCCACTCTCCATGGACGTGGTGGAATGTGACGGGTAATACAGAAGTTGGAATTTATGTACCAATCGAACCAGGAAATTCAAGGTATATTCCGGGTATAGGTTATGTTAGAGAAATTAATAGTTCAGGCGTTGGTTATACTTTGCATGGTACAGCAATGAGCCCTTGCTCTGGTTTTGCATATGTTGATGGGGTAAATACGAAAGATGGAAATAATAATAATAGATTTATATGTGGCTCTAATGCATCTTCAGCAACGTATACTGTAAAATTAAGGGCGGATTTTTATAAAGTTGGTAATAATGTTAAAAGCCAAACTTTACCAATATCTAATGCTGCGATGTTGATTTTATTCCACAATGGTTTCATTACTACAGATTTATATGGGAGGTTCGAACCCAAAGTAAATATGGGGCCAATCAATGTTATTTCGAGTGGTTGTGAAGTCAAAAATAAGTCAATAGACGTACTATTCGGTAACGTTAGTAAATTGTCCTTTACAGGTGTTGGTTCAACGAGTTCTGAGAGCAAGCAAAATTTTCAAATTGAATTAGATTGTGACCCTATATCTCCGATAAAAATTACGTTTATTGGAACTCAAGATTCAAGTCAAACACCAGGGGCAATCGCACTTAATAATTTAGCCGATGAAAATACAGCGAAAGGTTATGCCATCCAAGTAAAGCACAACGGTATACCCATTAAGCTTAATCAATTAATACCGCTCGCCAATAAAAATGACAGAGGGCAATACAACATTCCGTTGGAAGCCGCGTATATCCAAACTCAATCTGCAACGACAGCTGGGAAAGCGAATGGTACGCTACAATTTAACCTACAATATCATTAAATGCTATTTTCTCTGTATTTTACGCAAGTGATGCAGAGCTATACTTTCTTGTGTTAATTCTTTTTTAAGTTAGATAGCGTTTCAATATAAAGGAAAGCCCCCACCCATAGGCGAGGGCTAAAAGATTATTCAACTTCTAGAATACGACAAGTATTCGTGCTACCTACAGTGCCCATTAAGTCACCTTGGGTGACAAGAACCACGTCACCACTCATTAAATAGCCGTTATCACGTAAACGCGTGACAGCTTCATTGGCAGCCGCAATACCATCTGTATGGGTGCTACAGAAAACAGGTGTAACACCACGATAGAGAGAACATTGATTAAGGGTTTTTTCATGACGAGACATGGCAAAAATAGGTAAACCAGAGCTGATCCGAGACATCATGCGAGCAGTACGGCCAGACTCAGTCATTGCTATGATAGCTTTAACCCCTTTAAGATGGTTAGCAGCATACATTGTTGACATTGCAATTGCTTCTTCAGGGCTGTTAAACTCCGCATCTAAACGGTGTTTAGACACATTTAGGCCCGGCATTTTTTCTGCGCCAAAACAAACCTGCGCCATCGCGGCTACCGTTTCTGCTGGGTACTGGCCTGCAGCGGTTTCAGCAGAAAGCATAACGGCATCAGTACCATCCAACACCGCATTCGCAACGTCCATGACTTCGGCTCGCGTTGGCATTGGGTTAGTGATCATCGATTCCATCATTTGTGTTGCGGTTATAACAACACGGTTTAATTGGCGAGAGCGGCGGATCAATTTTTTCTGGACAGCGACTAATTCAGGGTCGCCAATTTCCACTCCGAGGTCACCACGAGCAACCATAACGACATCAGAAGCGAGAATAACTTCATCCATCACTTCATCATTGGCAACGGCTTCTGCACGTTCTACTTTAGCAACAATTTGGCATTCACAGCCCGCATCACGAGCTAATCGGCGTGCATAATCTAAATCTTCACCTGAGCGAGGGAATGAAACAGCTAAGTAATCAACATTAATTTTTGCAGCAGTTTTTATATCTTCTTTGTCTTTTTCTGTTAATGCTTCAGCTGAAAGACCGCCACCGAGTTTATTAATACCTTTATTGTTAGATAGTTGGCCACCAACAGTAACTTCTGTAAATACCTGTAACCCTTTGACTTCAAGGACTTTCAATTGTACTCGACCATCATCAAGAAGCAAAATATCACCTGGGACGACATCGGCAGATAAGCCTTTATAGTCGATACCTACTTTCTCTTGGCAGCCTTCACCTTTACCTAAATTGGCATCAAGAATGAATTTATCGCCAATATTTAGGAAAACTTTGCCATCTTTAAAAGTGGAAACACGAATTTTAGGACCTTGCAAATCACCGAGGATCGCAACGTGACGTCCTAAACGAGCGGCAATCTCACGTACTTTGTTTGCACGTAATAGATGGTCTTCTGGAGTTCCGTGGGAGAAGTTAAGGCGAACAACGTTGGCGCCAGCGTTGATAATTTTTTCAAGGTTATTATCGCGATCTGTAGCTGGACCAAGAGTTGTAACAATTTTAGTTCTTCTAAGCCGTCTAGACATGTATTACTCCGTTGACCTGTAATGGTGTTGATAAAAGAGTGAAACCATTTCACTCCATTTCGAAACCTGTTTACTGCAAATAGGGATGCTGACACGAGCACAGCTATTATATACAGCCAATATCTTAATGCTATCAGGTCTGTAAAACTATTAAAGCCTGAAAAGCAAAGAAAAGCATTTATACAGCCAATTTATTGCCTTTAGATGCTATCAAACCGCGAATCACGTAATGCTTCTTTGACGCGCTTCAAGTTATCTCTAAATTTTTCACCTCTTCTTAACGTAAAACCCGTTGTTAGTACATCAATGACAGCGAGCTGCGCCATTCTTGATACCATTGGCATATAGATATCAGTATCTTCAGGGACATCAATAATGATAGATAAGGAAGCGGCTTGAGAGAGAGGTGAGTTTTCTGAGGTAATTGCAATTATAGTCGCGTCATTTTCCCGTGCTAAACGTGCCATATCAACTAATGCTTTGGTTCTTCCTGTATGGGAAATGAGCACGATAACATCTCCTTCATTGCTATTGATACAACTCATACGTTGCATGACAATATCATCGAAGTATATGACAGGAATATTAAAGCGGAAAAACTTATTCATTGCGTCGTGCGCAACAGCTGCAGAGGCTCCAAAGCCAAAAAAACTGATTTTCCGAGCTTGAGTTAATAAATCAACAGCACGATTAATTGCACTGATATCTAATGTGTGTTTTACATTATCTAA
>UMKD01028523.1_pt1 | contig 13211 bp, 8 predicted proteins | sample 1966221 | NCBI WGS metagenome assembly UMKD01 (sample SAMEA4836167, study PRJEB28245) | human gut metagenome | biome: gut microbiome; material: fecal sample | place: Denmark | collected 2008
CGTATCTTATCTTCGAATCCGGCAACGACGCAATGAGCGGCGCTGACGATGAACAATACAAGCAGATAACCGAGAGTCGCCAGTTCCCACGGCTGGAGTATCTGTAGGTTGAATATGTCCCCAAAAGTGGCCAGCTCTTTGAAAGGATGATAGAACAGCTCCATCTGATCATAGAAAAAAGCGTGTCCGAACAGCATCCAGTAGGGCATTGTCCATCCTATCAGTGCGCCGCAGAAACTGCGGAACGTAAGTGACTGAAAGCGGTGCGCCTCAAACAGCCAGAGCACCGAGAAGAAGGTGAGCTGGGGAAAGAGAATGCTCCCTGCACCGATAAACAGGAACGAGTAGAACAGATATCCTGACGCCTGCGCCTGCTGGTAACTCTTGAACAGGAAATAGATGGAGAATAAAAAGGTTATGGCGGCAACGTTTCCGGCATATAGCAGGTGCATCTCCGGACAGACGGTGACCAGCAGAAAATAGATAGCTGTCTGCACGGAAGCCCGCATACGGATAATACTGAACCGGTTGTTCAGCTCGATCAGGAAATAGCCGATAGCCGCGTAAATCAAGAAACTGACAAGATGCTCCGCCCATGCGGGGAGCAGCAACGTGCGGGCAGACTGCCAAAGCACGGAACCGCCTTCTTCGCCCGCTGTCATGGTGAGTTCGGGCAATAGGACAGAGGTCAGCACCCAACAAAGGGTGCAGATGAAAATCGCAGCAGGGAGTGTCCACCGCCCTGCTGTGACCAGACCTTGTAGTCTCTTGTTTCTCATTATAAGTCGAATCCGATATCGCGACGGAAATATTTCTTGTCGAAGTCGATCATATCTGCCACTTTATAGCTCTGTGCCAGCGCTTCTTCCTTCGTTGCGCCATAAGAGCAGACAGCGATCACACGTCCCCCGTTCGTTACGATTTGTCCGTCCTTCATGGCTGTTCCGGCATGGAAAATGATGCTTTCGGTAGCGGCGGCCTGTTCCAGGCCGCTGATAGGGAAGCCTTTTTCGTATGCTTCAGGATAACCGCCGCTCACAAGGATCACACAACCTGCCGAGCGCGGGTCCATGACCAGTGTCTTTTCATCGAGATTGCCTGCGGCTGTGCCTTCCAGCAATTCCACGAGGTCGCTTTGGATGCGGAGCATCACGCTTTCCGTTTCCGGGTCGCCCATGCGGACGTTATATTCAATCACCATCGGTTCGCCTTTTACCCGGATCAGTCCGAGGAAGATGAAGCCTTTGTAGACGATGTTTTCTTCTTTCAGTCCGTTGATGGTAGGTTCGATGATGCGGGTACGTACTTTTTCCATGTATTCTTCATCGGCAAACGGAACCGGAGTCACGCTGCCCATACCGCCTGTGTTGAGTCCTTTGTCGCCTTCACCGATACGCTTGTAGTCTTTCGCTACGGGGAGGACTTTGTAGTGTTCGCCGTCGGTAAGCACGAATACGGAACATTCGATACCGCTCAGGAACTCTTCAATAACGACTGTTGCCGATGCGGAGCCGAACATACCGCCAAGCATTTCCTTGAGTTCTTTCTTTGCCTCGTCCAGTGTGGGGAGGATCAGAACGCCTTTTCCGGCACAGAGTCCGTCGGCTTTCAGCACGTATGGGGCTTCCAGCGTTTCGAGGAAAGCCAGACCTTCTTCGAGATTTTCTGCTGTGATACTTTTATACCGGGCTGTCGGGATTTGATGACGCATCATGAAGCCTTTGGCAAACTCCTTGCTGCCCTCCAGCTGTGCTCCGTTGGCGGACGGACCGATAACGGCGATATGTTTCAGTTCGGGACGATTCTGGAAGTAATCGTAGATGCCTTCTACCAACGGGTCTTCGGGACCTACTACTACCATTTCGATGTTTTCTTTCAGAGCGAAAGCGCTGATCGCTTCAAAGTCGGTAGCTTTGATGTTGACATTCTCGCCTACGGCGTTTGTTCCGGCGTTTCCCGGAGCGATGTACAGCTTTTCAACTTTCGGACTTTGGGCAATTTTCCATGCCAGTGCATGTTCGCGGCCGCCCGAGCCTAGTAATAATATCTTCATAATGAGTATTAAGTTATGAGTTTTCAGTTATGAGTTTTTCGGTATGATGCTGTGAGCTGTCAACTATAGATTGCTATAGGTTCTGCTCAAAGTATCGGGTGATTTTTTCGTGCAGATGTACACGGTCGCGGCCTGATACGTTGTGCTTGTGGCACGGATAGATAAACAGGTCGGGGTAGGTGCGGGCATCTACACAGGCTTTCATGAACGACAGTGTGTGCTGCGGTACGCAAGTGTCATCGTGGTCGTCATGGATAATGAGCAGATGACCTTTCAGCTGTCCGGCAAGGTTCTTCAGATTACATTCTTTGTAGCCTTCCGGATTGCTTTCCGGAGTGTCCATGTAACGTTCGCCGTACATCACTTCGTAATATCCCCAGTCGATGACAGGTCCGCCTGCTACGCCTACCTTGAATATTTCGGGGTAGCGGAGCAGCAGGGCAGTGGTCATGTGGCCTCCGAAGCTCCATCCGTGTACACCGATGCGGTTTCCGTCTATGTAGGGGAGGGATTTCAGAAATTCAATGCCTTTCACCTGGTCTTTGCCTTCTTCGATGCCGAGGCGGCGGAAGGTGGCGTTTTCGAATTCCAGTCCACGGTTGGCACTGCCGCGGTTGTCGAGGGTGAACATGATATAGCCTTTGTTAGCCATATAGATATCCCATCCGCGGGAGCCGTTCAGCCAACCACCGGTGACGAGTTGTGCGTGCGGGCCGCCGTATACGTAGACGATGACCGGATACTTTTTGTTCGGGTCGAAATCTGCGGGTTTGGTGAGGCGGTAGTATAGGTCGGTCGTTCCGTCGTCGGCTTTGATAGTACCGGTTTCGATGGTCGGCATCTCGTAGCCTTCGTATGGGTCTTTGGCTGTCAGCAGGTTGACTGTTTTCAGGCTTTTGGTATCCACGATGTCAATGCGGCGCGGAAGGGTGGGAGTCGAATAACGGTCGATGAGGTAGCTTCCCGATGCGCTGAGCATTCCGTTATGTTCTCCTTCTGTGATAGAACGGAAGCTGAACGGGAGGCTGCACTTTCCTGTGTTGACATTTACTGCAAAGTTATTGGAGCCTGTGCCATCTACTCCTTGGAAGATGACTTCTTTCCTCTTGGCGTTGAAGCCCAGAATGTCGCCTACCAGCCATTTGCCCTCGGTCAGTTGCTTCGTCGGGATGTATTCGATGTGCTTGCCGCCTGCGGCATCGCTTTTCCATTCGCCTTTGAGGCTGGAGGTGAGGTCGCATAAATATAGATGGTTATATCCGTCACGCTGGCTCTGGTAGATGAATTTGCTGCTGTCCCACGGTAAGAATACGATGGGGTGCTGAGGCTCTACATATTTGGGGTGCGTTTCTTCCAGCAGTTTGCTCAGTAACTTGCCTGTCGTTGCGTCATATTGGCAAAGTACGGCGTGGTTCTGGTCGCGGTTCAGTTCGATAAGGTAGATGCTCTTTTCGTCCGGTGACCAGCTGATATTGGTGAAGTAACGGTCGGTCGGATCACCTGCATTCAGATAGATGGTCTTACCGGTGGAGGGGTTGTAGACGCCTACTTTTACTTGGTGGCTGGTCATTCCTGCCATCGGGTAACGGACGTTATTCACTTCTCCTACACGTGCCGTGATGTCTACAAGCGGGTATTGCGTCACCATGCTTTCGTCCATGCGGTAGAAAGCGAGCAGGTTGCCTTTCGGGCTCCAGAAGGTGCCTTTGTTGATGCCGAACTCATTGCGGTGGACGGATTGCCCGCAGACGATGCCTTCGGGTTCGTCGGTGATTGCCTGTTCGTTCACATACAGGTTGTTGTTGACTGTGTAGGCTACGTTTCCGTTGGCGACGCAATAATCTTCGTTGGCTGCTTTATCTTTCAACTTCAGTGTGCTGACAATCCGGTTGTTCTCGAAATCGTATACGATGTACTTACCGGATACTTTCAGTAACATTTGCGGTTTGTCCGCCCACGGGTAGCGGATTGAGTACGGGGTCGGCAGTTTCCCTGCTTTATTGTCTGCCAGTACTTTGTTGATTTGTCCGAGGGTAGTCAGCACTGTCTCTTTCCCTGTTCTGGGTTGAACAGTGTAGATGGTGTCGGTACTTGGTTTGATACACACGTCTCCCCACCATTGCAGACCGTAGAGGTTTTCTGCATAACGGTAGGTCTCGCCGCCCGGAATCAAGTCTTCCAGTGTCAGCTTTTTGATTTCCTGTGCCATAACATTGAATCCGATTGGTAGCGCCAGCAATATCAGAATGGCTCTTTTTCCAATTTTACTCATTGCTTTTATTTATCTTTATTGGTTTTAAATCCTTCTATTTTACCCTGTTCAGGAGAGTTGTCTTTCTCTGTCGGATGATACGTCTTTTTCGAGATATTCAATTCGCTTTCTTACTCATCAAATGATAAGATCGCAAGATGCGACCTTATATTGTCTATCAATAAGTTAATGGCATTTTTTAGTGAGATGCCATTAACTATCTATGAAATTACTCTTCTTCCTTCTTTGGTATCCTAGGCTCACGGTTTCCTCTGAATTCTCTCGGAGCTCTCGAATCTCTTTCCCCTCGGAACTCGCCTCTAGGCTTTCTGTCCCTGTCATCCCGGGTAAAGCTTCCTTCTTCCCGTCTCGGCTTGAAGTCTCCTTCTTTACGAGGTTTGAACTCCCCTTCGCGACGAGGTTTGAATTCGCCTTCCCGTCTGGGTTTAAATTCTCCTTCCCCGCGCGGTTTGAATTCCTTTCTTTCTCTGGGTCTGGAAGTATCATAGTTTCCTTCAGTCTCTTTCTTCTCTTCTCCTTCTCCCTCCTGACTCTTGAACTCCTTATATTTCCCGTCGAAAATCTCGTATTTGCGGAACTCGCATTCCAGTGCACCATTGAACAACGGCACTTTCTTGCTTGGTTTCAGCCCGATCTGATCGAAACATTCTTCTCTATAAGAGAGTACCCAAGCCTCGTTTCCTACAAATGCGTGCTTCAGACGTTCGCCAATCATCTGGTACAGTCCGAGCAGGTCATTGGGGGAGATACGCTCGCCATAAGGAGGATTCATCACAATGATGGACTTCTCCTGCGGCTGTTCGAATTGTTGGAACGGTTGCAGTTTCAGCGTCACATCTTTGGATACACCCGCTGCCTTTATATTATGGGTTGCGATTTCATTTGCTTTCGGATTGTTGTCGTATCCGTATATCTTGTGAGTAAACTCGCGCTCCTGACTATCGTCATTGTAAATCTCATCGAACATCTCCGAATCGAAGTCCACCCATTTCTCGAATGCGAATCCTTTGCGGAATACTCCCGGAGCGATGTTTCTTGCGATCAGCGCAGCTTCTATAGGAATCGTTCCCGAACCACACATCGGGTCAATCAGGTCACATTCACCGCGCCATCCTGTCATCAGAAGCATACCGGCAGCCAATACTTCGTTCAACGGAGCATCTACCTGTTCCTGGCGATATCCGCGACGATGAAGTGACTCTCCGGAAGAGTCCAGAGACAACGTACAAGTCGTTTGTGCAATGTGAATATTGAGCAGCACATCCGGATTATTGATGCGTACTGACGGGCGTTTGCCTGTCTTTTTACGGAAATAGTCCACGATGGCGTCCTTCACCTTATATGAGACGAACTTTGAATGGCGGAATTCTTCGCTGAATACAACCGCGTCTATCGCAAACGTCTTGTTTACATCAAGATACTCTTCCCATGGAATGGCCTGTATCTGGTTGTAAACTTCATCAGCATCCTTTGCCGTAAAATTCTTGATCGGTTTTAGAATGCGGATAGCAGTACGGAGGCAGAAATTTGCCTTGTACATCATACGCTTGTCTCCTGTAAATGAAACCATGCGACGTCCTATCTGGATATCGTTGGCTCCCAATGTTGTAAGTTCTTCAGCAAGTATCTCTTCCAGTCCCTGGAAGGTCTTGGCTATCATCTCGAATTGTTCGCTCATATATAGTTTATTGATTTTATTTCTTTGCTTTTGTTTGTACAATCTTTGCTCCGGCAGGAATGTTTTCCGTTACCCAGATATTTCCTCCTACGGTTGCGTCGCTTCCGATAGTGATTCTTCCAAGAATGGTGGCGTTGGAGTAGACTATGACATTGTCTTCCAGTATCGGGTGGCGGGGGATACCCTTGATCGGTTTTCCGTCGGCATCCAGCGGGAAGCTTTTTGCTCCTAGGGTGACACCCTGATATAATTTGACATTGTTCCCGATGATGCTTGTAGCACCGATCACGACACCCGTTCCGTGGTCTATGGTAAAGTGACTGCCTATCTTCGCTCCCGGATGGATATCGATACCCGTCTCGCTATGAGCCATTTCCGTGATCATGCGAGGAATCAGGGGAACACCCAGTTCCAGCAGTTCGTGCGCAATACGATAATTGCTGATTGCCTTAATGGCGGGATAGCAGAAAATTACTTCACCGTAGCTTTTGGCAGCGGGGTCACCGTTGTAGGCGGCTTCTACGTCCGTAGCCAGTATTCTTCTCATGGCGGGTAGTTTGCTGATAAAGTTCGCAGCCAGTCGGGCGGCTTCTTCTCTTCTCGACTCCGAGCAGACGTTGCAGTCTCCTTCTGCCGTACTGAAACATAGTCCGGCCAGGATTTGCTCTGTGAGCAAGTCAAATAACTTTTCGATATTTACACCGATGTGATAATTGATTGTCCGGCTGTTGATGGTGGAATTTCCGTAGTATCCGGGGAAGAGAATGGCACGTGAAAGCTCGATAATTTCATACAAAACTTTAGCAGAGGGCAATGGTTCGCCATCTTTATGTTGATGAAACAGCCCTTTGTAAGATTCGCTTTCCGATAGCTCATCGACTGCCTGTGTCAGAATGTGGGTAAAGTTCAATGGACTCATTAGGTCAGTTACTCATGTTTATATGGGGACAAAGGTATTAAAAAAAATAATAAATTTCGTTGAGATTCAATATAATTAATGTATTTTTGTGGCATTCAAAATTCAACACGGACAAAGGGGATGAATAAAGCGAAATCTACTATGAAGCTATTTGGGTTGATAGGGTTGTTGATATTGTGGAACTGCAGTTGCGTGGATAGGCACCGCAGTCACGCTTTGTGTGAACAGTCACTTATCGATTCTTTAGAAGTCCGTGCCCAGGATTCTCTGTTTTCCAACTTACCTTATTCACGTTCTTTATTGCGTAACGCAATGCGTCAGGCACAGGACTCGATGAGTTATTACCGCTTGATGGGATTGTATGGAAAGACTTTCTTCATCTCGTCCGATTTCGACTCTATCCTCTATTATAACCGCCCTGTAAAAGAGTATGATAAGCGTGCAGCTGCCTGCCCGCGATGGAATGATGTACTTTCGGATGTATATAACATTGAGGGAAATGTCTGGATGCAACTCAATCAGCCCGATTCGGCGGTTGCCTATTATGAGAAATCCTATGCTTACCGTCTGAAAGGAGAGAAGGGACATCTTCTCTCAGATATCTGTATGAATCTGGCGGATGCCCATCTGCATCGTGGCGAACTGGCACATACCGCTTCCTATTACCGGAAAGCATTGTTTATCTGTGACTCCCTGCACCTGTCGGAACATTCCAAATTTCCGGTCTATTGCGGACTGGGACAGACTTACATGGACCTGCGTGATTTTGATTTGTCCAATCATTATTACGAACTGGCAGGACAGTTCTTTGATGAAATGACAGTCAGCGAAAAGTGGGTGTATCTTAATAATCGGGGAAATCATTACTATTACAAGAAAGATTATCAGGAAGCCCTGGTCTATATGCGGCAAGCAGCGGAGCTGATAGCGGATTACCCGCAAATGGTATTCGAAAGCAATCTTTCGAAAGTCAATCTGGGCGATCTTTATCTGCTGACGAACCGGCTGGATTCTGCCGAAAACAATCTGAATGAAGGCTACCGCTACTTTTCGGAGATAAAGAACAACTCCGCCATGCACTATATTGAAACCCTGATGATTGAGCTTTTCCTGAAAAAAGGAAATATCGCGCGTGCCAGAGAAATGATAGCACGGACTGCTTCTACCGGACATGTGGATGCCAATATGCTTACTATACGCAACCAATATCTGCAACATTATTATGAAAAGGCAGGTGACTACCGCAATGCGTATGAGTATCTGAAACGTGACTATCAACTGAATGACTCTATCCGTAGCGAGCGGATTCGCACCCGTGTAGCCGAACTGGATATGCGTTACCGTCAGGACACGATTGTATTGCGCAAGGAAATGCAGATTCAACGGCAGGCGGGTGAAGTGCGTGTCTTGAAACTGAGCATGTATATCTGGGTGCTTGTCTGCCTGTTGCTGGCAGCCGGAACGGTGGTAATCATCTGGTATATGCGGAAAAAGCGGGAGTTTCTTCGTGAACGTTTCTTCCAGCAGATAAATCGTGTCCGTATGGAGAATTTGCGGAGCCGGATTTCTCCCCATTTCACTTTCAATGTGCTGGGGCGTGAGATTAATCAGTTCAATGGGTCGGAAGAGGTGAAGAATAATTTGATGGAACTGGTCAAATATCTCCGTCGGAGTCTTGAACTGACAGAAAAACTAAGTGTATCTTTGCAGGACGAACTGGATTTTGTACAGTCATATATCGGTCTGGAAAGCGGGCGTGTCGGCGAAGACTTCACGGCGTCGGTCGTAGTGGAGGAGGGGCTGGACGCAAAAAGTATAATGATTCCTTCCATGATTGTACAGATTCCGGTAGAGAATGCGATAAAGCACGGGCTGGCCGGAAAAGACGGTGAGAAGGAATTGACTATCCGTATTTCCCGTGAAGGAAAAGGAGTCCGTATCGTGATTTGTGACAACGGGCGGGGGTATCTTCCGCAAGTGGCTTCTTCGACCAGAGGAACGGGAACGGGGCTGAAAGTGCTCTATCAGACGATACAGCTACTCAATACAAAGAATAAAAATGAGAAGATACGTTTCAATATAGGTAACCGAAACGATGGGCAGACCGGTACGCAAGTGTCGGTGTATATACCGTTTCATTTTTCTTATGATTTATGATGAATGCAGAAGATAAATATAAAGTCGTTATTGTAGATGATGAGCGTACGGCAATCGATGCTTTGCGCAGGGAACTGGGCGCCTATCAGGAATTTGAAATAAAAGGAACTGCAAACAATGGCGCAAAAGGTAAAAAGATGATAATGGAACTCCGTCCGGACCTGTTGTTTCTGGATGTGGAACTTCCGGATGTGCTGGGGCTTAACTTGTTGAGTGAGATGCGCGATGAGGTGCTGTGGGATATGAAAGTTGTCTTTTATACTTCGTATGATAAATATTTGCTTCAGGCCCTGCGTGAGTCTGCCTTCGACTTCTTGCTGAAACCTTTTGAGACGGGAGATCTGAGAGTCGTTATAGAGCGCTACCGGAAAGCTGTAGCTTCAATACCGGCAACTCCTTCTTCCTCTTTTTCTTCTTCTGTCAGTGCTTTGATGCCGCAACAGGGAATGTTTATGATCAGCACGGTGACGGGATTCAAGCTTTTGCGACTGGAAGAAATCGGCTATTTCGAATATCTGAAAGACAAGCGGCAGTGGCAGGTAGTCCTGTTCAATCAGACCCGATTGAATCTGAAGCGAAATACAAAAGCCGAAGATATCATTGGTTATTCACAAGCTTTTATCCAGATCAGCCAGTCGGCTATTGTCAATGTTAATTATCTGGCGATGATTGATGGGAAGTGTTGTCAGCTCTATCCGCCTTTTCATGATAAGAGTGATCTGGTGATTTCCCGAAGTTTTTTGAAAGGGTTGCAGGACCGGTTTTTTGTGTTGTGACAATGACTCCTTAAGATAGATGCGAAAACGCCGTTTCTTCATCAGGAACGGCGTTTTCTCTTTGTTAGAATATTAGAATGAGAGAGTATGTTGTTAAAAAAATGCTGTTACAAATTAGTATTGTCCATGGTCACTGTCATTTCCGGAACTAACACGTAAGCGCGTTTCTTATTGTTCCATTTATAGTAATTGGTTGTTACTGTTTTTCCTTCGTATGTATAATTGATGCGGAGATCTTTTTCCCATTCCTCTTTGGTGCTGTTCCATTTCAGGGTCTCGCTTTCAATCATGCGCTTGTTGTCATCGTACTTATAGTTGTACTTCATATAGTTGGCAAGTGTACTTCCGTTCATTTTGTAAACGGTCTGACCTACCATTACTCCATTTTCTTCTACTGGATTATAAACCAACTGACCATCATAACTGCGTGCAGAAGCAACAAAAGAGGTCATGAGAAGAACTACGGATAGAACAAACATTTTTAAAGATACTTTTGTTTTCATGGCTATTTGATTTTAGTATTATTCTTTCATTTGTCTAGTAATACTCTTGTATTATGCTGCAAAGTTATATATTTATTCGGTATTTATGCAAATATAAAGTTAAAATAATACCAAAATGTCAGATGATGGCTAAGGTGATACCTTGCTTTTTGCCAAGATTGGTGACAAAAAAATATCCGGCAGTCAACCTGCCGGATATAGAATGAAACACTTCGTTGGGGAAGTGATCTTTTTCCTAGCTTTCTGGATAGTGGGTTAAATAATGTTATAACTCATCCTCTCCATTATTTAGCTGATTTATCCTGTTTTGTTATGGCAGGATAAACCTTGTTTTAGTGTGCTTCGAGCCAGTTCTTGCCCCAGCCGCAATCTGCTTTCAAGGGAACGTGCATACGGTAAGCGTGTTCCATTTCCTCAATAACGATCTCTTCTACACGTTCTTTTTCGTTGACGGGCACGCTGAAGTTCAATTCATCGTGTACTTGCAATATCATTTTAGCTTGTATGCCTTCTGTCTGGAATCGCTGATAAATGCGTGCCATTGCTACCTTTATGATATCTGCGGCGCTTCCCTGAATCGGTGCGTTGATGGCGTTTCGCTCGGCATAGCCGCGTACAACGGCGTTTCGTGAGTTAATGTCCGGCAAGAAGCGTTTCCGGTGGAAAATCGTTTCTACATACCCTTTCTCCTGAGCTATCTGGATACTCTTCTCCATATAGGCTTTCACGCTTGGATAAGTTTCGAAATAGCCGTCGATCAGTTCTTTGGCTTCCTTCCGGTCTACGTTCATTCGCTCTGCAAGGCCAAATACGGAGATGCCGTAGATGATACCGAAGTTGGCGGTTTTCGCTTTGCGTCGCATATCGGAGTCTACGTCTTTCAGGTCGATCTTATATATTTTGGCAGCTGTAGCTGCGTGGATATCATGATTGCTGAGGAAGGCGTCGATCATATTCTTGTCTTCGCTGAGATGTGCCATGATACGAAGTTCTATCTGCGAATAGTCGGCAGAGAAGAACAGGCAGCCTTCGTCAGGGATAAATGCCTTGCGGATTTCCTTGCCGTTCTCGTCGCGGATAGGAATATTCTGCAGATTCGGGTTACTGGAGCTGAGGCGTCCGGTAGAGGTGACGGTCTGGTTGAAAGACGTGTGTACTCGTCCCGTGCGCGGGTTGATCAGTTGGGGAAGTGCATCGATATAAGTTCCTAGCAGTTTCTTCAGTCCGCGGTGTTCCAGAATCTTTTCTACTACGGGATGTTTATGCCGAAGGCTTTCGAGCACTTCTTCCGAAGTGACGTACTGACCGGTTTTGGTCTTCTTCGCTTTTTCGATGATTCTTAGTTTGTCAAACAGTACCTCGCCTACTTGTTTGGGCGAAGCGATATTGAAGGTTTCGCCTGCCAGTTCATAAATCTCCTGCTCGATGCGTTGCATCTGAGCGGTGAAATGAACAGACGATTGTTTGAGCGCTTCCGTATCCAGCAATACCCCATTCCGTTCTATATTAACCAATACGGGTACAAGCGGCATTTCGATATCATAAAACAAACGTTCGGCATCGTTCTCTTTCAGTTCTTTCTCCAGGACGTTTTTGAGCTTTAGTGTTACGTCTGCATCTTCGCAGGCATAGCGGTAGATATCCTTCGGGTCGAGATCGCGCATGTTTTTCTGGTTCTTCCCTTTCGGACCTATCAGTTCGTCGATGTGGATGGTCTGATAGTGAAGATAGATTTCTGCCAGATAGTCCATTCCATGACGAAGTTCCGGTTGAAGAACGTAATGGGCGATCATCGTATCAAAGAGTGCACCTTTCACTTGCACTCCGTAATTTTCAAGAACGATCATGTCGTACTTGATATTTTGTCCGACTTTCAATGAGTTCTCATTTTCGAAGACCGGACGGAATTCGTTGACGATTTTTAATGCTTCCTCACGATTGTCGGGGACCGGCACATAAAAAGCCTGATTTTCGGTGATAGAGAAACTCATTCCGACTAGTTCGGCGTCCATTGGTTCCGTTCCTGTAGTCTCCGTATCTAACGAGAGAATTTTCGATGTAAGTAACTTTTGAATGATTTCAGCTCTTTTCTTCTCTGTATCAATGAGTTGGTAGTCGCAATTAAGCGTTTCTAACGTCTCTAGATTCGATTTTTTGGCTTCGCCTGCCTCATTGCCCGTAAAATTCGCAAATAAATCGCCTTGTATGGCTCCTCCTTCTTCGGGAAAAAGTGGAAGAGGAGAGGGAGCACTTTTGGCCGTTGCCGTTTTGCTTCCGGTTGCCATTGTTACTCCGCCGGCAGAATTTTCTTTTTTCAGTACCCGGTCGATCAGTGTCCGGAATTCCAGTTCTTCAAAAATTTGTCGGAGTGAATCTTCGTCTGCCTGTTCGCGGACGAGCTTGTCCATTTCGAGTTGGATAGGAACATCGATTTTGATAGTGGCAAGGAATTTGGAGAAAGTAATCAATTCCTTATTGGTTTCCACTTTCGTTTTCAAGGCTCCTTTCAGTTGGTCGGTATGTTCCAGCAGATTTTCGATACTTCCGAATTCGGCGATTAGTTTCTGGGCAGTCTTTTCACCGACACCGGGACAACCAGGGATATTGTCGGAGGCATCGCCCATCAGTCCGAGCATATCGATTACTTGTGCGGGCGACTGGATATCGAACTTTGCTTTCACTTCTTCGATGCCCATCACTTCAAAACCTCCCGTATGTTTGGGGCGATACATGAATACGTTGTCTGTCACCAGCTGGCCGTAGTCTTTGTCGGGAGTCATCATATAGGTGGTGATGCCCTGACGTCCGGCTTCAGTGGCGAGAGTTCCGATCACGTCGTCGGCTTCGTATCCT
>UMKD01036511.1_pt1 | contig 13195 bp, 6 predicted proteins | sample 1966221 | NCBI WGS metagenome assembly UMKD01 (sample SAMEA4836167, study PRJEB28245) | human gut metagenome | biome: gut microbiome; material: fecal sample | place: Denmark | collected 2008
GGTCGCTTTCAAGACGATAAGGAATGACATCAGAGCCTGTTATCATACCGCCAAGATATTCTGTATTGTCCTTAACCGTTACCGTCTTTAGATTATTTCCCATATCATCAAAGCGTGTAATGGTATAGTCTTTATCCTTGTATCTGATTTCATCTCCAACGATAAAGTTTGGTCTTTCAAGGCTTACCTGCTCTAATAAGTCCTCATTATCATCAAATGTTACAATCGGTATTTGATGATTACCACTTCTTACCGGATCAAGCCATAAGTCATTTCTTCCTGTGATTTCATTTTTAGAAATCTCCCTTATAGTATATTCTTCATGGTTGAAATAGACGGTATTACCCTCTTTAACTGCAAAATCCTCTAAATGGTTTCCCTCTTTTTCATTCAGCTCTACTTCTTCTCTATCCTTTAGGTAATCAAATAAGGTAGCTTGAACTGTGTCAGCCCTTCTAACTTCTTCTGTTTCTTCAGGTGCTTCAAGTTCTTCTTCTACAAAGCTAAGTTCTCCATTAAAGACAGACTGAAGCTCCTGCTCATCCATCTGCTTTTTAAGTTCACTGTCTTTAAGCTCTCTAAAGGTCTTTGGGAAATCCTCTAAAATAAGCCTTTGTGCGTTTAGTTCTTTCAGCTCCTCAAGATTAAAATATCCCCATTCCGGCTCAATCCCAAGCACAAGTCCAAAGGCATCGCCGCTTTCCCTGTCATATTCCGTCATATACCAAGTCCAATTTGAACGGAAAGGAATGATATATGCAGCATGAACCTCTTTATCCGCTAAAGCTACATCCTCCTGTGCGTAAAGCTCCGGCACTCTTTCAAGCATTTCATCGGTCATTAAGTTTTCAGGATCATCTTTGGAATAATATTGCGGTTCTTCAATCTCTGACTTGTTTTCTGTTTCCTTTTCTTCAAGATAAAGATTTTTAGAAAACAGCTCGTCGATATGCTTTGCAACACTTGTCCAAGTAAGAAACACATCATTACAATCATTTTTCTGTAATTTAAGTCCCTTAGCATCGTGCCATTCATCACTTCCCATTGCTCCGGAAACAGCATGGGAATGTCCTCCAATTCCATATTCGTCTTTTAGGAAATTCGCTTTTTCTTGAAGCGTATGATTTTCTTTAAAAAACTTGGTGATTCGTTCTTTTCCTCTATCAACGCCACTTCCTCTTGAAAGGCTTTCAAGGACTTCATCTTCTGTAATAAAGGACTTTACCTTCGGAAGTTCTGCCAAATTGGTGCTATATTCCTTTCGTGGTAGCTCAAGTTCTTGTAATTTCTGATAAAGGCTATCTACCTTGTGATAGTGAAATCTTAGTACATTCCTATTTTCTTTGTATCCTGCTAAGAATCTGCTGTATTCTTTGATTATTTGTTTTAGGAATTCAGGATTTTTTAATGCCTCAGAGAGTCTTTTTGTTTCTTCCGGAAAGCCCCCACCTCTTTCAAAAAGTTCAAAATATCCTTGCTCTTTTCCTTCTTCACTTAAATCATGCGATAGATACCATAGAGATTCTGAAATCCGATCTCTTTCATAATCAAGAGCTTCTAAAAGCTCTACATTTGTAGCAAATTCCCCACTATTAAGAAGTTCATTTATCCTCTTTGCAGCATCATTCCAGTTTAAGACCTGCGTATCATCTTCTCTTGCAGAGGTTCCATAGGCTAAATGAATGCCTTTATCCGAATACCAGGAAGATACTTCTCTTTCATCAATGTAAAACCCGTTTCCGCCTTTAAAGGTATCTTTGAGGTATTCTCCCAATTCTTCTACTGTTTTTTCTTTGGAAAACTCAGCAATAACAGGAAGTCTGCCGCCATCGTGATTTCCTCCGTTAATAAGGACGGTATCTATATCATTCTCAGTTAGCGGAATCGTAAGGCGTATCTGTCCATAGGAATTTTCTGGTAAAGAAAAAGAAGCCTTTTCAGCTTCTCTTATCTCTGCCTCAGTATTTTCTTTTAGATTTCCACTACTTCCTTGATGGTCATTTCTTTGAGAGCTGAAATCATCGCCCCATACTGCGGGTTGTTTTCGTCCTCTATCTTCCAAGCTGCCATCAGTTTCGGTTTCTCTGTTCTCATAAATTCTATCGCCTGTCTCTGAATATCCATCAGGTGTCCTGTCAACTTCTTCTCCTTGTATAGATCTACTAACATCTCGAAGTGGCTCTGCTCCTCGCTCTGTGATAGAAACTCCAGCCTCATCACTGCGTAAGTCGGATTCGGGAATTCTTTCATGAAGTCCGTCTCTTCCTCCAAGCTGTTTAGCGTATTCTCCCTGATTTTCTCTATTATCTCGTCTGTACTCTCCATTTCGGAGAACTCGCTCGTTTTCATTTCTTCCCTGATCATCTCGTCGAAGTACATATTCTTCTACCTCCTCCAATTCTTCTTTAATCTTATTATATCCCGCTTCTTTTCCTCTTAAAACTTCTTTTTGAAGCTCAAGTTCTTTGCTTTTTTGAATGGTCGCATCAATAATCTTTCCGCTAATATCCGATACGCTTTCACCAAGACTCATTAGAGATATGCTGTCAAGTCTTTGAAAATTCTCTCTTAAAAGCTCATAATCTATCGAATAATCTAACTTAAATCTTGACGCTACCGCATAGCTTACCGAGTCCCTTACAAACTTTGTAAAGGATATTCTATCTTCATCCGCTACTCTAAGTTCATTCATTAAGGTATCTATTTTTTCATCACCGTAGAGTCTGCTTAAAGAAAAGATGTTTTCAAGTGTGCTTTTACTTTCCTCATAGCCCTCGCTTTTAATCATTTCCTTTAACACATCTTGATGATTTTCTTTGTCAAACTTCCAAAGATTTACTTCGTTGACATCTCTGTTTCTTGAAACTGTCTGACCTATATCAAAAATATAGTCCACTTTTTTGAATGTGCCATAGTCCTCTAAAATGGGGATCCCTTTCTGTCCTCGCATTACTGTTCGATTAAAACGTTCCCTCCAGTAGTCAAACTTGGCACAAGCTATTGCTTCAGGATTTTTATCATAGATACTTAATTGACTTCTAAAGTCATATCTTTGATTGTTTCCGACAACCTTTAAGAGCTTCAGATACTCTGCTTCACTATGAAGCACATCTTGTTTTATAAGCTCCAAAATGTTATGAAAATCATTTATTCGCATTTTTACCTCCTTCGTTTTTCCAAACAAAAAAAGGCGGTTAGATTTTACTCTAATCACCTTTTGGTTCTATGATCTTATTTATTCTATTTCAGCACTATCCATTTACCTGATTTGGTAGAGCCTTCTCTTTTAATAACTCCATGAGCTTTAAGATTTCTTATATGGTATCGCACTCCATCTGCTGTTATTTCTTTAATCTCATTTGCTATCTGTTCCGCAGTAATACTTGGATTGTCTTTCATAAGAAGCACTATCTGTTCTTGGATGCTGTTTTTTTCTTTGGTAGTTTCTTTGGTAGTTTCTTTGGTAGTGCTACCATTAAACTCTTTCAAAAATTCTTTATTCACACCCATAACTGCGTTGGTATAGTTATCTTCTTCATTATCCGGATAAAACTTAAGCTCAGGAGAACCATTTTCTAATAGTGCATCCTTTGCACGCCTTATACCCGAACCGTAAGACTCTATCAAATTAAGTGAAAAGAACATATCTTTAAGTTCTTTGTTAAGATACTGCCTTCGATCAAAAGTTCTATCCCTGTTAAGAGCCTCAATGGTTACAGGAGGGAGCGGTCTATTATGATTCACAAAAGAAATTCTGTCCTTGTAAATGTATATCCCAACATATTCAGGCGTATCGTATTCCTTATGCAAAATGGCATTTGTAGCAAGTTCCTCAAATGCTGTAAGAGGATAGTTATAGACAATCTTATGCTCGATTTTATCCGCTTCCCTTATGGTATATGAAGCCATAATATTATCTTCAAAATATTTGCTGACTTGCTTTGCCTGTATCCAAACCGGACCATCAAATTTCTTTGATTCCATTTTATCAGTTCCATCAATTTCTCTTATGATTTCAACATGGGCATTTGGAATAAATTTATTTGGTGTATCTGCAAACATCAGCACAGCAAAATTTTTAGCTCTATAACCGCCATACTCACTTTCACTGACAAGCCCCATACTCTTTGCCATATCCAGCTTAGACATTTCTCTAATATCTTCTTTTGCTCCTGTTTGAAGCAAATATTCTTTCATATATTCATAGCTTAAATCATCTATGGTAGCTGTATCGTTCAAGTTTGAGCTAAAAGAAAAGTTTGCAAACTTCTTCAAAAGTTCAAATTCTTCGGTTGGATTTGGAAGCCTTGAATCTCTACCGACTCTAATATATCTTCCTGCCTTTAATCGAATATCTTTATCTTTTTCTGCCCTTTCACTTGTTTGAAACGGACCGTTACTACCACTTTCTACCGCAACTACGATATAGTATTCATCATCAATTTGATCCGTAATAATGTGATAGTTGATTTTAGGATGAATATTGGCAAGGAGCGATTTAAGTTCATTTTCTATTCCCTCTAATTTTGCTTCCTTTATCCCTTCAATCGGTCTTTTAGGAATTGCTTTTTCTCCCGTTTCTTTATCATCGACTTCTTCAATACCAACAAACAACAAGCCTATCTCATTGTTCATATAGTTATTGGCAAAGGCACAAGCAGTTTTTAGAATTTTATCTTTAAAATTTGCCGACTTTTTATATTCGATAAAACTGCTTTCTATGTTTTGATTTTCAAGAATGTTATGAGCCATTCTTTTTATATCTAAAAGCTGCATAATACCTCCTCTTTTCAAAAATTTTATCTATACATTATACCATTTCCAGAGGATTTTCTCCACTCTGAAATCAGCAGGCACTTACTTGCGATATTTCAAAACCGCCTCCTGTATCTCGCTTTCAATATCTTTCAGGAATTTTTCTTTGGAAGATTTCCCTTTGGCAATATCCGCTAATTCCATTTCCCACTTTGCAGTTGTTTTCGCTGACTTAAAGGTATCGGATACTATTTTTACAAGGCTGATCCCTTTATGTGTTGCAATCAAATTTTTCTTATCTCTTTCTACAAATCCCTTAAAGATTAGATTTTCAATAATTCCTGCCCTTGTTGCGGGTGTTCCAAGTCCCTTTCTTTCCACTTCTACACCTTTTTCTAAGGCTTCATTTCCTGCAATCTCCATAGACTTTAGAAGCGTATCTTCAGTGAAGTGTTTCGGTGGTTGAGTAAATTTTTCTTTAATCTCTTTATTTTCAATGCTTAAAACATCACCAATGCTCACATCAGGAAGCTCTATGAACTCATTCTTCTTGGACTTGTATTCTTTGAGGTATTTGCTAAAGCCATCGTCTCTAATTACCCTTCCTGAACTTGTAAATTCAAATCCGTCAAATTCAGCTACAATCTTCGTTGTGTTTTCCACTAATGGATAACCTACACTTGCGTGAAGCTTATTAGAAATAAGCCTATATACCTTCGCTTCACTATCAGGGATACTCGATAAATCTTCACTTAACGAGCTTACTGTCGGAATAATAGCGTGATGATCCGTAACATTTTTTGAGTTAAATACCGTCTTGATACGCTCTGTATCAAAATCATTTTTTCCTAAAATGTTATTGACCGTACTTACAATCATATCTTCCGTTAAGCATCTGCTGTCTGTTCTTGGATAGGTAATAAGTTTCTTTTCATACAGGCTTTGAGCATAATCAAGCGTCTGCTTTGCTGAATATCCAAAATATTTATTACACTCTCTTTGAAGTGTTGTTAGATCAAAGGGTAAATCCGGCTTTGTAATCTTTTCTTTTTGAATGACATCAGTTATTTCAATATTATCGCCTATTAAATTAATAAGCTGCTCTGCGGTTATTTCATCACCAATTTTGTCTGTCGATAATGTAAAGCCGTTCATAGAAAGCTCTACGGTATAGTATTTTTCTTTCTTAAAATTACTTATTTCTTCATCTCTTTTTACAATCATGTAAAGTGTTGGGGTTTGCACTCTCCCGACACTGTAATTTTGCTTATACAGGCAAGAATATAGCCTACTGATATTCATTCCGACAAGCCAGTCTGCAATAGCTCTTGCCTGTGCCGATTCAAAGAGCTTATCGTAATCTTCACCATTCTTTAGATTGGAAAAGCCCTCTTTGATAGCACTATCTTCCATTGACGAAATCCAAAGACGCTGCATTTTCTTTTTGCATTTAGCTTCGTTATATACCAGTCGAAAAATACTTTCTCCTTCTCTTCCCGCATCGCACGCATTGATAACTGTATCAATCTCCTTATCATTCATCAGTTTTTTAAGGATATTGAACTGCTTTTTTGTAGCCTTTGCCACTTCAAATTTGTACTGCTTCGGAATAATCGGTAAATCCGATATATTCCACTTAGCGTATTTTTCATCATAAGCGTCCGGATTTGCCATCTGAATTAGATGACCTACGCACCAAGATACCTTATATCCATTTCCCTCATAGTATCCATCTTTCTTTTTTGTAGCTCCTATTACCTTTGCAATTGATATAGCTACACTCGGTTTTTCTGCTATCACAAGTATATGTTCCATGTATATTTTCCTCCTGCTTTCATTGTAAAAGGGCGAAAGATTTTACTCTCTCGCCCTGCGTTTGCACCCATAACAATATATTTTAAGATGCATTTATTCTTCATCTTCAACTTCTGCTTCTCCTATTTCTTCCTCACTTTCTGCTTCCGAAAAGAAATCATCATCTTCTTCCTCTAATGCTTCAAGCTCCTTATCCTCTTTCTTTTTTACGACCTTAAAGTAATAACCTGCTCCTAATGCTCCGCCTATAACAAGAAGCAGAATAATGTATGTTCCTAAATTACTCTTTTCTTCTTTTTTCTCAGGCTTTACTTCTTCCTTAGTTGGCTCCTCTTTGCTAATCTCCTGCTTCGGAGCCTCTTTCTTTTCAACCATATTTAGAAGATCATCTTCAGATACTTCCGTTAAAAGCATTACATTTTCTTGTGTCTCATCGTGGTTGATGATGAGATGGAAGGTCTTACCGTTTTTCGTTTGAAAGGTAATAAACTGTCTTGCATCAGCAGAATACAGATCTGTTTCTTTGTTATCACCGCTATCCCCGTGATGAATAGGATAGTCCTTATTCGCATTGTCCTTATTTTCCGTAACGGTTCCTCTTGCCTTTGACGGAGCAGAAGCTACTCCCTTATTGGTATTTACAGTCTTACTTGTCCCGTCCATAGATGAATCCTGATTGTTATTGGCAGGAGCTTTCGGTGTCAGCTTATTAGGATAGCGAATATCTTTCTCTTTCGTTTCAGAATTACTTGTATCTTTTACAGTATTTTCTGAACTCGCCTGTGTAGTTGTGCTTTTTCCTGTGTTGTTTACAGGTGTTTGATTTGAAATGCCTGAGTTTGTCTTAATTCCGGAAATAGGGCTGTTCAGTGCAGGCGGATTAGATATTACGGGAGCCTTGTTTGCTTCATTTGCCTTTTCCTCAAGCTCTTTAATCTTTTTATTCAGCTTATCCATTTCCTTCTTCATGTCTTCTGATAAGTCCTTATTTTCCTTATCTTTTTTTGTTTTTTCTTTCAAGCTTTCAATCTGGGCTTCAAGTTCTTTAATTTTTTCTTTCTGCTTATCGCTTAATTTGTCTTTATCCTTCATTTCGCTATTTAACTTATCAAGTTTTTCCTGAAGCTCCTTTGCATCTTTTTCCATTTTGGAAATATCTTCTTTAGAAAGCTCTGTCTGCGTTGACTTATCTTCCGTCTTTGGAATTTTCGTCTGCGAGCTTTCATCCTGTTTCGGCTTTTCTTCTTCTGTCTGAGTCTCTTTATCTTTAGCCTCAGTCTTTGCTACCTTTCGGATAATTTCATCATTTCCATCGCCTTTTACTTCATAAAATAGAAACTCATCAATAAATTTCATATTATAAGGGAGCATCGGCAGATCACCGCTGTCAAGAAGCTGTCCTTTCTCAGCCTTTATCTTTTCTTCCTTATAAACTTTTTCATCTTCAAAGATATACTTTACATTTACTTCTACTTGTGTTTGGACAGCTTTATCGCTTGTAGATGCTTCCGCTAAGTTTTGCTCATGAGCATAAACAACTGTCCAAAGGCCCAAAAGGCAGCTTATACTTACAACGACTGCAAGTGCTGCTGTCCAAAACTTCTTATTCTTTTTCAAACTGGTTTTCATTTGACTTCTCCTTTTTCATTTCTACTCTTTGTCTGTTTACCTTTGCCATCAAATCACTGATTGTAATGTTGTTCTTTCTGCAAATGGCAATGATTTCTTCGTTTTCAAGTTCTTCTTCACGAATAAATAAAGGCTCCAATTCTTCATCAATCAGAGCCTTTTTATCCTTCAACTTCTTTATTTTGTTTTTCACTACCGTTAATTCTCGTTTCACATTGTTACCTCCTATTTCTTTACGTTTGGTGGGAATCCAAATCCTACGGGATGATGCTTGCAGAAAGACGCAATCCAATTGTCTAAAGTGGTTACTCTTATTCGTCCAATATTATCCATAACTTTACCATCTCCAATATAAATTCCTACATGACCATAGGTAAGTCCTGCTGTGCTTCCACTACTACTGCTTTCCACCGCTACAAGCATTCCCACCTTGAGTTTTGACCTGTCTGATGTAAAAGTATAGTTTCGGTACATATCGCAGGCATTTCCGCCAATATATCCAAGACCTGCATTTTGATAGACCTGTGAAACCCACATGGCACACCAGCCTGCACCCGGAGATGGCGTGATGTATGCAGCATTAACAATCTTCTTTTGAACTTCACTTGATGCTTCATACTCAACTCCACCACCTACGCCACCATTTGCACTGATAAGGTCAGAATTTCCAAAGGCTTCTCCCATATTTCCTTGTGCAAGGAATAAGGCTTCATAGTGCTTTAGGTTGTCTGGATAGTTTGCAAAGACCTTTCGGATAATGCTGTCCATCTCTTTTTTATGCAGCGTTACAATGAGCTTTTTATACTCATAAGGTTCTTCATGACTTTCGGTATATTCGTTGCCATCTTCATCGGTATAGGTTTCTGTAACTGTCCTGTATCTGATTTCAACTTCTTCTCTATATTCAAGGTCATACATGGACTCAAACAATTCTTTTAATATGGAGTCTACTTCCGATACACTTTTTACCTCTCCACATCTTGATGTAATGTAGGATAAAAGCTCATGGACATTATGACCAATATACTCTGTATTATTTAAGATGTACTCGTCATAACCGGGATAGTTATTTTTGACATGATCAACCTCGTTTTGAAGCTCACTTTCCATAGCGGAAAAGTTCTGATTGATTTCATTTAGGACATTTGGCTTTGACAAATAGCTTGTTGTAAGAACAGAACTTGTGGAGTTCATAAAGCCTGTCATTCCCGTTCCTGCAAAGTTGATAAAGAAAGTTCCCAAAATAATAAGACCTATGAAAATAATCATAAGTCCCTTTGCTTTTCTTACTATAAATTTCTTTGAGCCTTTCAACGAGCCGATGAGGTTTTCTTTAATCCGATCTCTGAGCCTTGACTTATTCTCACGACGAATGGCTGCCTTTACCTGATTTTTCTTTTGAAATCTTTTATAGGCATTTGCTCTTTTATATTCATTCGTCTTTTTCAGGTTCTCTTTGGCATCACGAAATTCAAGCTTCGATTTTCGCTTCCTGATTTTATAATCCTTATTTGTAAGATCGTATCCTTTCTTCGCCTTTTTCTTATCAGAATATTTCTTTATGCCATGAATGAGTTTAGAGCTTGCGTCCGCCGTCTTTTCTCCTGCTTCCACCCCTTTATTTTCATCACTTCCATGAGAAAGATAATCCCTTACGGTTTCACTTCCTTTGGCAAGTCCTGAAAGGGCAGATACCTTTACCATATCTTGCTTTAGCTTTTTCCTCTGCTCTTTAGAAAGGCTACTATGAACTTTTTCGCTTGCAGCATCTTTTCCAGTCTTTTTACCTTCAGATTTATTTTCCTTTGGCACATCTTCTTTTTTTCTTGTATAAAGGCTTTCGGTGTAGTTTTTCCTCTTATACTTTCTCTTTTTAGCCTCATAACTTTTAGGGGAACTTCCAATAAACTCATCTTTTTTATGGAGATTATCATCCACATCATAGGTCGATTCAAAGTAGTCGCTGTCCCTAAAGTCATTATCGTATCTGTCTATAATCCCGTCATTATCAAGGTCTTTTCCTAAAGGATCATAGATTTTTCCATCCTTTACCTCCGTAATATAATCCGATCTTCCTGTTTCACTTACAGCAGCTACACTATCCTTATCAGAAGCTCTATATCTTGCGTTTCTCTTGGATGTTCCATCAGCCTTTTCATTATCAGAACTTACCTTGTTTATTTTCTTATGAACCTTATCCTGAAATCTGTCTTTGTCATGGACGATTTTTCCTCTGTAATCATCGTTATGCTTTAGCTTACTTTCTTCAGATGTAGTGAATGTTTCACTATGGATCATTTCTCTTTCAAGACTTGCCTTATGCCTTTCCCTAAAATCCTTTTTCAGCTTTTTTCCCATAGGCTACCTCACTTCTTCAGGCTTGGTAGTCATCTTCTGATAGAGAATTGTATCTTTCGGGAACTTATCAAGGAAAGGAACAATGGTATTGCCAAAGAACAGTAGTCCCTCGCCCTCATTTGAGTTGGTAACATATCTAAGCTGAGGAAGTGAGATTTTAAGTTTTCTTGCTAAAATTTCTCTGTCTCCTGACGCTTGATTTAGCATTAAGACAAAGTCGGTATTATCAAAGATATTTTCAATTTCCTTACTCATAAGTAGGTCTTTGACATTTTGCGTAATACCTGTTGGAATACCTCCCCATTTTCTAAAACGCTTCCATATTTCCACAGAATAAGATGCTGTCTGCTCATCTTTTAATAGCAAGTGAAACTCATCTATATAGTACCTTGTAGCCTTGCTTCCTCTGTTTTGCGATACCTTATTCCACACCTGATCCTGTATAACAAGCATACCGATTTTCTTTAGCTGACTTCCAAGCTCTTTAATATCAAAGCACAGGAGTTTCTTATTTAAGTCCACATTTGACCTGTGATTAAAAACATTAAGAGAACCTGATACATAGATTTCCATCTCCGTTACCAGCTTTTTACCGACCTTTTCTTCCTGTCCTTTTAACATATCGTATAGGTCTTGAAGTATAGGCATATTACAAGGTTCTGGATTTTCAAAATACCTTTCGTAAATCTTAGGTAAGCACCTGTCTATAACGGACTTTTCTTCTGCCGTAAGTCCACTGCCACCAACTACAAGCTCCAGCATACTCATAATGAAGTTTGCTTTGTCTTTCAGTGGCGCATCCCCATCGCCATAGTTCATATTTATATCAAGGGGATTCAGGTAATCCTTTGACTTACTGCTGACTTTAATGACTTCTCCATTAAATTGTCTTACAAGGTTTCCATACTCCCCTTCCGGATCGCAGATAATCACATCATCGTCCGTTACTAAAATTGCATTTGCCATTTCTCTTTTAGCACTAAAAGATTTACCACTTCCGGGAGTTCCAAGGATTAGACCATTTGGATTTTTGAGTTTTTTCCTATCTGCCATAATCAGGTTATGGCTTAAGGCATTTAGTCCGTAATAAAGACTGTTACTTGAATTGATGAAAAGCTCCTCTGTAGTAAAGGGCATAAATACTGCCGTAGATGATGAGGTTAGTCCTCTATCTATCTCAATCTTGTTTACGCCAAGAGGTAGCACGCTGATAAGTCCTTGTTCTTGCGTATGGTCAAGTCTTTTCAGCTTGCAGTTATGCTTGTTTGCAATGGAACTTATCTGAGAGATTGTGTTATCAAGCTTTTGCACCGTTTTTGCAAAGTTCATAAAGACGATACTCACCACAAACATTCGCTCATCTCTTGTCTGTAAGTCCTTTAGGAGGCTTTTTACATCTTCTCCATAGGTGATTAAGTCCGATGGAAGAATGTCCATATCATAACCACTTCTTACCGCTTTCTTATTTTCCTCAATTTTCATCTTGTCAATATCGGTATTTTTTCTCTTTACCATTTTAATAGCCTCCGATTGGTCGATTGCCTTAATATGAAAGGAAATATTGATGTTATCATCAATATCCAAAAACTCGGCAAGCATACGGTCTGAAAGCTCACTGGCAAGAATTTGAAAATGACTGACTGCCCCGATAAACTTTCCAAACTTAAAATACCTTGATGGAGTAAAGTTAAATTCATCAGGAGCAATATATGTCTTTGTGCTTTCTTTTTTCTTTAAGTCCTTGTATGAAAATTCAAAGATCTTATTGGGATTTAATATATCGTGAAGTATCTTTAATCTTTCTTTTCCTGTAAGACTTTCAGCACGAACACCCATACTCTTTAGATTAGATAATATATCTATCTCCAGTCTTTCAAGTTTTGATGTTGCCTGCTCTAAATTATCCGCTTCTACTGTAAAGGTGACATACTTTGATTTTTTCAGTCCATTATTTCCCTTTACAATCTGGCTTTTAAGCATCTCTCTAAACTCAAGACGTATATCGTCAAAACCGTCCTTTTTATCCGGTATCTGAATTGCCGACTTCATTTCTTCGTTTCGTCCAAGTTGATTGATATATGAAAACTCTATGCTGACACTTGGATCAAAGGAATTAAGAAAATTTGCAAACTGATTAAAAATCAAATCTCTATCTTCTTCTAAGGCAAGCTGATAGTTTATATCCTCAAAGACGATACTCTTATTAAAATGCTTTTCATCAATCTGACATATCCCGCTTTTTAAAAGTCTAAGGTAGGGAATGGTATCTTCAACAGTGTATCTTTTCGGTTCTTTCCTAAAGATAAGGTCAAGTAATCCGCTCCTGTCTTTTTTAGACTTTCCCTTATTTTGCTTTAAGTCCTGTTTTTGACTTCTTAACTTCTTTTGGTTTTGTTCTAACTTTAGCTGCTGAATCTTTCTTTTGTCTTTCAAAGTAAACCTCCTTTCTCACTCTTTTTTGTGGCTGATAAAATTTGTGAAGGTAAATATACTTAAAATATTTCTCAAAGCTAAGTCCATCCTTTTCAAAAAGAGTTATGAAAAATATAGGGAGAGTGGACACAATGAGAAAGATGACTGCTATATCATTTGGAACGACCTTTCGCATAAATAAATAGATTGGTATTCCAATCAGTCC
>UMKD01006637.1_pt1 | contig 12905 bp, 6 predicted proteins | sample 1966221 | NCBI WGS metagenome assembly UMKD01 (sample SAMEA4836167, study PRJEB28245) | human gut metagenome | biome: gut microbiome; material: fecal sample | place: Denmark | collected 2008
ATCATCCACCAACGAAAGACCCAGTTTCATATCTTTTTCAATCTTTTCATACACCTCCTTCACCGTTCCGCGCTCATAGTCTACCAGTGCATTTTTTTCAGGTCGACTTAAATAAGGTATGCCCGGGGCTGTTGCCGATTTGGCGGTTCCGTAAGGCTCGGCCCAGATATTTATCAACATGAAATGCAGATAAGCACGCAAGAGAAACGCTTCTCCATACAACGCTTTTACCCGATCGGTTTTAGGGTATTTACCGAGTAACTCTAATGCCTGATTGGCTTGAGCGATTCCGGCATAACATGCATTCCAATAATTCAGCGGAGTATCTAAATCTTCCTGATCGTAGTCTTCCCAATAATACATCGCTTCGTTCAACCGCGAATGAATGCCGTTTACCCTTTCTTCCACATTATCCGTACGTGCTTCCAGGAAAGCAAAATAACTGGCTTCGGGATAGGCTCCGGTAAGGAGCTCGGCTATTTTGTCCTCGCTGTCTATTTGTACATCAAGGGTAGAATCCGGATTTGTTTCCAGATAGTCCTGACACGCCGTCAGCAGAAGGATCATGATACTTAAAAAGATTGTCTTCTTCATTTTTGTCCAATTAAAATTCAACATTCAATGTCATCGTATATTGTTTGGGAGTAGGTAGTGAAACTCCCCCTGATCTATAAAACTCAGGGTCTTGCCCGTTTAGTTTCTTATCCGAATAGATCAGGAATGGATTCGTCACGTTTACCTTTACATTCATCTGCTTGATTTTGAGAAAGGAAAGGAATCTTTGAGGCAGACGATATCCCAACGAGATGTTTTTCATACGCACGAAACTGCCATCGGCCACCCTATTTTGTGAATAGTTATAGGTGTTATAAGCTTTTTCGATATTTTCTTTTCCGATATTCCGTATCAGATCCTGTGAAGGAATAACGGGAATATTTGTTTTCCACTCATCACCGGGGTTCAACCAGCGGTTGTAGTACTCTTTGGAAAATACATTAAGGTCGGCAAATGCCGGATCAAACGACGGGTTCAGCCGAATCTTATTACCTGCTTGCATGGTAACGAAGCACGATAATTCCCAGTTTTTATACTTAAAGGTATTGGCAATACCTCCTATATAACTCGGTTCAATAGGTCCGTGGTAAATAAGGTACGACTTTGAATGCTGGGCATCCAGAAAGTCTGCTCCTGATATTTCACTGTTCACTCCCTTGTTCGAAGGATAAAGTCCGAAATCGAAAGTAGGCAGACCATCACTGTTAAGCCCCTGAAAATTGAAAGAAAACAGAGATCCACGTGGAAAACCGACAATGTTGCCACGTCCGGTTCCGGCCACCATATCGAAGGTGTTAGGGGTATTCAGCAACCGGGTAATCTTCTGTTTCATTCCGCTGATAGTAAATGTGGTAGACCAACTGAATTTCTCACTCAATATATTTTGGGTCTGTACCGCCAACTCCACTCCGCGCGTACGCATATCCCCGAAATTAGCATATTTGTAATACTGTCCTCCCACACCGGAAGTACGGATAAGATCTATCAGATCGAACGAATTGCGTTGGTACACATCAAATGTTGCACTAATGCGATTGTTGAACAGTCCAAGTTCAAGACCGAAGTTCAACTCATACATTTTTTCCCACGTCAGATCACGATTTTCCAAATGTAAAATACGCAACGCATTCTCCCTGTCTTTCAGAAGAGTACGGTTGACTATAAGATGGTTGAAAACCGCAGTAGAGTTAATAGCTTGTTCATTCATTTTGGCAGTTAGTCCATAACTTGCACGCAGGGCGAGTCTTGAAATGGTAGAGTATTTTTTCATATACTCCTCCTGATCCAGATTCCATTTAGCTCCGATATTCCAAGTCGGCAACCAGCGAGAACGACTATATTTACCCGCAGTGTTGGATCCTTCATAATTGAATACCCCATTGAAAATGTATTTTCCGGCATAACCGTAAGTAGCGCTACCCGATAGCGTCACTCCCCTTTCATAACGTTCCGTCAGAGAAAAATAGGTATCTCCTTCATTGGTCAACTTTTCAAAAACCAAGGGGTTGGAAAAGACCTGATTCCCTCTATCATACTGTATCCCATAACCTTGAAAGGGATTGATGCTGCGATCCGCATATCGTATTTCAGTAAATCCGAAAGCGCGTATATTATGCTCGCCCAGTTGCTTATTATAATCCAAAGCCAGACGTCCCAAATAACTTCGCAAAGAAGTTTCCGTTTTATTGAATATACCTCCATGTGTCAATGCCACCCGGGGCAGTTGCATCGGATCATCTTTATTCTTCAACAGATAAATGTTTTCCCGGGCTACATAGGGAGTCTCGTTGGCACGAAAAGCCTGTATCACATTAGATCCTTCAGTTATAAAATGCGAACTTTTGGTAACCGCATGACGTATCGTAGCCAATCCTTTTACTTCAATGTTGTTATTAAGCCTGTATGAGAGTTCGCCCTGCAATTTGAGATCCAACACTTCGGTTTTAAGGTAATTGTTTTCAAATTCATTCAGGATGTTGAACGGAGCCCAGTTGTTCCGATAGTACTCTCGCTCGCCATCCGCACTATGAGGACGTAAAGTGCGGCTCGTACTTAAAGCATAGCTAAAAGGATTAATATCGAAATCACGTTCGAATGTTCCGATAACAGTATTTTTACGTTGCGAAATCGTTCCCGGCGAGTTTTGGTTGCGCAGATTTCCTTGTGCGGATATAGTAACCTTTATCTTGTCCTCGTTCCAGTAGAAAGAGTTCTTGATATTGGCAGTAATCCTTTTAACATTGTCAGCCAGTGTCCATCCCCTGTCATCATAAAAACCGATAGAAGCATACATAGCAGAGTTCTCTCCTCCTCCGGAAAAAGTCACCGTATGTGTATGGATAGGCTTATATGTAAACAACTCTTTAAACCAATCAGTATTAGCATACTCTCTTGCGCGCATAAACGTCCGTTTAGCATCATCCGTATTCTCCAGATAATATCGCCCGGTAGTCGGATCAACTGTGTTGAGTGCTTTATACATTTGATAATACACTCCACTGCGACGCCCATATAGTGTATTTTGCAAAGAGAAATATCCCTTTCTGTCCATCTCCTGATAAATAGACATACTCTCCTGAGAATTGAGCAGATCGAAATTCGTATAGGAAGGAACAGAGCGCATGCTTAGTTCGTATGAATAAGAAAATCTGTTCGGCGAATTCCTTTGACCGGATCGAGTGGTGATTACGATCACTCCATTCAGTGCTCTGGCACCATAGATCGAAGTTGCCGAAGCATCTTTCAATACCTGTATATCTTCAATATCAGATGCATTCAGCCCGGCAACAGCCGAACTGATGAGGGTTACAGCATCACCCGAAGCCAGCTGGTCAAGTGTAAGCGAGACAAGATCTTCGTATACTGCTCCGTCTATAACCCATAGAGGCTGTACATTCCCCATTATGGAAGCACCGCCCCGTATATTGATCCGGGGTGCCGCACCGAAACTTCCTGTTACATTCTGTATGGAAAGTCCCGCGATACGTCCTTCGAGCATGCGCGATACATCCGATATACCGTTTAGCTTGATTTCATCCAGTTTTACCGAAGCTGCCGCCCCTGTAAAAACCCTGTTTTTAATCTGTTGATAGCCGGTGACCACCACTCCCTCTATCTCTTGTACATCGTCTTGAAGTATTATATTCATTATATCGGACGTGATTTTGACTACCCGGGTTTTCATTCCCACGAAACTCACTTTCAGCATCTGCCCTTTCCGGGCTTTAAGGGAGAACTTCCCTTCCACGTTTGTAATAACCCCTCGTGCTGTTCCTTCCACTACCACCGTAGCTCCCGGCAGAAATTCTCCAGTTGTAGAACGTACTGTACCTTTTATCTCTGCCGGCTCCTGTGCCAGACAAATCTGAGAAAAGATTGCCAGCAGCAAACTACTAATTACAATTTTTATAATCGATGTTGCATTCATTGTTATTTATTCTTTTTGTTGTTTATCACAATTGAATTTTAATATCAGAACTGTACATTAGCTCCCGCATAGATTCCAAAAGGATGTCCTGCTCTCAGACCCGCAGGATGGCGGGATGTAAGGTAAACCCTATTGGTCAGGTTGATCGCGTTTAACCTGAGCGTCAGATATTTATTTACAAGTACATTGACCGAAGCGTCGAGTATAAGGTTCGCCGGAACTTTCTCTCTCTCCGCAATTGTTCCCTGCCCGGGTGAGGTGCGCATGTCACTGTTATAGCGTGCACCTATATTTGCGTAGAACCATTTATATTCTATCCCCAATTGCATGTTCAGAGCGTGTTTGAAAATATAAGGTATTTCATCACCTCTAACTACATTACCCCATGAGTGGCTTTCGAACGAGTTCCTCATTTCCGTATCCGTATAAGTATATGATAACTGCAAAGGCAATCTTAGGCTACAAGTATGAGGCAGAGGCTGATATTGCACCAGAAACTCCGCACCTTTTACCCGGGCCTCTCCCACATTGAACTGCTCAAGCGTTCCGGATCCGCCCGAAGCGGCCAGATCGCTTCCCAGCATATTACTGTAATTGTTGTAGAAGCCTATTAGCTCTGCTTTGAATTTCCCGATAGAAACACGTGTGCCCAATTCCACATTCACACTGCTTTCAGGCTTTTGATATAATTCCGCGCTTGGAGGAGCAAACCCTTTGTGGACCCCGAAGAAAACAGAAGCGGCCGGAAGCAATTGATAGTGTACGCCTATTCCCGGAATCAGTACACGTGCATGGTTCGGGGTCTCAATACGTACTTTACCCGAACGCGCCAAATCTTCTTTCGTATAGTCTTTTTTCAATAAGTCTATGTCCTCGTATCGTAACCCGGCAGTAATAGTCCACACGTTATATCTTAATTTGGCAAGCAGGTAACTGGCTAAAGCGTTGGCAGAAGTAACACGGTTGGCATTTGTACCGTGAATACCTTCCATGAATAGTACCATCTTCTTATTTTTCATTGAGTAAGAGTCATCCCATTGAAAACGATCTTCCTCATCGGCATGATAACGAAGCCCGAACTCCAGGTCGAAGAAGAACTCTTTCACGTTGAAACGGTATTCAGCTCTGGTTTGTATACCTCTGGAACGATAAGTTCTGTTATTGGCTCTTACCAATAAGGCCTCACCCTCCCGGTCTGTTTTTCCTGTTAGAATATCAAAATAGCGGATATTAGTTTCCGGGTCTATAAGTACATCGGCGACGGATATTTTCTCTTTCGAGGTGATTCCTGCACGCACATCATTTAGTTTGTACCAATTCCGGTGAAAATAGTTATAGTATACGTTGGTAGTTACTTTCAATTTGTTGGAAAAAGTCAGAAGATAAGTAGCAACCCACTGCTGATGATCAGTTTTAAGTTTATCCATTTGCGAACCTGCATACCGGAGAAAAGGGGTTTTCTTAAAATCATCTGCGGAAAGCCCCACATACGTTTCATCCGAATTTTCGCCTGCATATCCGAATTTCAGTTCCAAAGCATGATTCACTCCCCTTACTTTATCCGTTTTTACCACCATTTTGGCTATAATGTCATTTCTTTTAAATCCTTCGGCTGCATAATCTTCGTATCTCTTGAAACCATCCGATTGATAACGTAGATATTCCACCATATATCCAAAATGTTTCCAGTTACTTCCGATAGCTGCATGAGATTTAAACGTATTCTTACTTCCGTAAGAAATGTTTGCTTTACCGGAAAAGTTGTTCGGAATAGGAGTCGATACCAGATTAACGGCTCCTCCCGTAGTGAACGGGCCGTATTGTACCTGACTACTACCTTTCAGTACCTCAATAGCTTCCATTCGGGCAACATTGGGAAAATAATAAGCCGCCGGAGCAGAATAAGGAGCCGGTGCCGCCAGTACACCGTCCTCCATAATAGAGATACGCTCACTTCGCTCGGCCTTCGTTCCTCTCAAACTAATGTTCGGACGAAGCCCGAAACCGTCTTCTTCATACATATTAACTCCCGGGACGGCTTTCAGCATGCGGTTGATATCCGTATATCCAAGCTTGCGAATTTCCTCGGGCGAGATATAATATGCCGAGCCTGTACGGTTTCTTGCTTTAAACTTGCTTCCAAGTATTTGTTGGGATGATACTACTACCTCTTGTAACTGGTAGATGGAGTCACTCTTCACCTGCTGTTCCTGTGAGTATATAGCTGAATATCCCAAAGAAAAGAGGATGATAAATAAAGGTTTTCTATTTGTCATATTAATAAAATTGTAACACTGTCAGGGGGCTTCTATTGAATTTACCTCCACAAGAGATGCGCTTTGCAGAAATCAAGCTACGAATAGCGGTATAACCTGCTTACTTAACACCCATATCGACTCTTTTAGAAAAGCTGTAGTGCCTGCATGGATAGGAAAAAAAGGAAAGCAAAACTCTAATGTTTGTTAGGGTATAGAAACTGTATTCCTTAATCTAGTTTAGTTGTTTGTTTAATTACGGCGGCAAAGATAAAGACACTAAATTTAACCCACAATCACTATATTTAGGTATTTGCACCAAATCGAAATTTTTCCTAACATTACATAAAACAGATTGCTTACACACAGAGTATGAGCATGATATGGCATTAAACTTATAAAGTTACCAAAGGAGTAAGATAACAGTCCATTAAGTAATATTTATGTGTTCCACCGGATCCCGGCAAATTAAACTTGCAGTTAAAGCCGGCTTTTATCAGTCATCCCTCAAACAGGATGTCAGGAGTATGTCATGAGAACAAGTTTTGTATCATTTCTCACAGTATAGTTCTTAACTGCATTCTTATTTTCCAGTGACACTTTTCGGCTTCAGAATTAATATGTCCGAATGGAGCAAAGCACTAAAAAAGACCAAAGACTTAAAGTGATCAAAAGTATTTAAATGAAACAGGAAATTGAAACCGAAGCCATCAAGAAACCCAAGCAAAGAAAGAGTTTACCCCCCAACTAACTGTATTACAAAATATCACTAAAATAAAAAGGCCGGAATAGAATAAGCATCTAATCCAGCCTTTATATGATTTTCCGGTATATATATCAGTAACCCAAATCGGAAGCATCGATCCGTTTACTTTCTGTTCTCAATTTACTGGGAGTCATTCCAAATAATCTCTTACAGTAAGAAGTGAAATGAGCTTGTGAATTGAAATCAAAATCCATTGCGATCTCTTGAAAAGGAGTATCAGACTCACTTATTTTTTCTCTGATCAACTCCGCTTTCTTTTTTTGCATCCATTGGTAAGGACTTTCTTTAAAACAATCCCGGAACTTACGATTAAAAGAGCGCTCAGAAGTACAGTACAAACCTGCAAATTCCTTCACACTCTTTACTTTCCTATAATTATCCATTACAAAATCTTCAAAATGTCCTGCATGACCTAAGATAGAAGAAAAAAAAGTAAATAATTCTTTCTTCGTATAATACCCTCTCAAAACCAACAAGACCTCTTGCTGTTTGATAAGATGCATATGTTTACATTGCATTTTGGCATATAAATATGCAACGATGGAATCCAAAACAGCCAGTAAAGGAGCTCTTATAGGAAGTACACACATCTCTTCTTTCTTTTTCTCATAAGAAGAGAGAGAATTTATATAAACTTTATCACACACTCTAATGTCTTTATTCCAAAACAACAAGAGACATTTTGCATCATATATGACTTCGATTTTATTATCCACATGCTGTGGGATAAGAAGCATTTCATCTTTCTCAACATGTACATTCTGATATTCACCACTATCGATAGACACCTCTCCATCAAGGAGGAAAAAAAGACAAGGAGAAGCACTATTATCTATTTGACTTACATTATTTTTCTCTAAATTATAATAAACGAAACCTGTATTAACATTTACTTGATAGTTCATGCATGACAGATGTTCTTTAAAATAAAGCAATTTCATAATATTATTTTATTAAACATATAAAATTAAACTATTAGCGGTTATTTATCACACAATAACCTTTTACATAAATCCGCCAATTATGTCTACATTTATTTACAAGATAATCTTCTTAAGCACTTCTTTTTCATAAAGTCAAAAGAGTTACCTACACTTAAGCCAGATGATGATTAATTCTTTATTATTCTATTATTTCTTCGAATCTTTTCATTCTACATTAAAACAACGAAACAAAAAAGGCAACAAAAACAATATTGTTCCTGCCGCCCTTGTTTTTTATAAAAAATTAATACAGTTCATTATTCTTCATTTGTTAACCAACCCCAGTAATCCGAATTCGTCACTCTCTCAATAGACACTTTTCTATCACCCATTCTGACTTTATCCGGACTTGAAGCCGGCACCGAACTGGCATGATACCCAACTCCACGCCATTTCAGCATATGCTGAGGCACTTGTCGTTTCAACAATGCGCGATATACAGCTTTTGCACGGCGTTTTGACAAATCCATATTATAATTATCACTTCCTCTTGCGTCTGTATATCCGGTTATCAAGAAATTGTTATCCGGATAGCTTTTCAGCAGATTTGCAATTTTATCCAAAGTGACTTCAGATTCGGAAGTAACCACATCCTTATCAAACTCAAAATGAATGTTATCGAACAGATCGCAGATATGACTTTCTACCACAGTCGGTACTTCAACTCTCTTTTCAACAATCCGTTCTACAATCCTATCAACCGGACGATCTATGTACTGTACAACCGGTATGGGACGTTTTGTACTTCCACCCCAACGGAACATAACACGCATCGAAGCCTGAACAAAACGCGTTTGATTTTTATCGACAGGCATTATGTATTCTCCCTGTAATCCTATTCCCCAATGATCGTTAAACCAAGCTTGTACCCCGGCTCCAAAGGATAAGGGGAAATAGGATTGTTTAGATCCTATTGTCTCTTTATTCCAAGGATTTGATGACGTCCATTCTGCTTCTCCTATAGGATCATTCCCAAACTTACCCGCATTAATTGCATGAAAATCATGATGAAGGTAGTTAACACCTATACGTAAATAAGGTTCTACATATTTTGATTTAAACAATGGAGTAAATCGAAATTGAAGTCCCGGACCGGCCATATACATGAAATCGTATTTACGCCCGCCTGTTTCAACTTGATTTCTTGCTAAACCCAATGTTCCCTGCAAATCAATGTAAAACCAGGGGTTCAGTTCACGAGCAGCATACAGTTGGATACCACCAAAAAGATGATCGATATTCATCCGATACAAATAATCACCATCTATTTGGCGGAAATCGGAGAAGGTCACTCTATCCCAGTTGATAAGAGCCCCACCAGCCCCCACCTCCCAAGCTTTGGTTCTATATTCTGTTTGTCTCTCCACTTTATCGTTTTGAGCATAAGTATAGAAGGGAAAGACAGTAAAAGCCAATGCTCCTATAAAAAGTCTATTTATTATTACACTGAAATTCATCTTGTTTATATTTTATTTGTCTTTATAAGTTACATTAATTTCAGGCATATTTTTATATGTATTTTCAACATAATATGTACCATCATCTACTTTCTTCTTGAGAACTCCTAAAGATACACCACTGCTAGAGTTAGAGTAGATGAAAGCACTGTTCGCTCCCACTGAATAGATTGTAGCTCCCAAATATGGACTAAGGGCAGCATACTCAGGTTTCTTATAACTCGACTTATTATGTTCGCTTGTAGCTGTTTGCACTCCCAATGGAGAGGTATATGTAAACTTAACATAACAAAGTAAAAGTCCCTTCGCCTCTTCCGGAGTATAAAATACTGGTTCAATGTAATCTATTCCGTTCGGTTTCACTGTTTTTACCAATTCACGCTTAGATATGATATTGAAATCAATAGTCGAAAAGTCAAACTCCCCCTGAACTCGATTTAAGAATACATTATCTCCACTTTCAGCAGATGCCTTAGTCAAAACTAATGTTTTAAGTGTAGGAGGTATCTGGTAAGGTGCCATTTTACAGACTCCATTCCAATAAAGCGTTTCTCCATAATAAGGGGTATCTTTTACTATTGAGAAATAGTTATCTTTTCCATCCCAAAAGTCAGTTATTCCATTTTTTATACCAGCAAGGTTCTCTTTAACATATCTATTAGGATTAATAGACATTGATGTACTGCTCATATTAGGTGTAGAACTTTCTATTTTTTTCGTTTTATCAAGAGATGTCGGATCTTCCGGATTTGTAACCTGGTATGCCGTAAACCCGGCATTTACATTAGGTAAATAGCTGGGAAGAGTTTTCCATTCCGCACCAGGATCTGTCTTTCTTTCTACTCTAAACTGCAGGTTATGTTCAAAATCAAGATATGGAGAGGTGGCAATATAAATCATTCTAATCTGCATTCTGTTAGGGACATAAGTGTTTTCTGCAGATTCCTTTGTCACATTATTAATAGTTACCTCCTTAACTTTTCCCCATCGAGCATCCACATCATCAATCTGAGGAAGATCTTCTTTCGGAATAATAAACTCCCCCTCCTCATTGGCTGTGTAGGTTTTAGTCGGATCCAAGCCGGGGATTCCCTTAACTACAGCCTTTGGGGCCTTATTACCAGATTCATCATACACACGATAAGCTACTCCTCCATCGGTTGTACGGACATACTCGCCAAATTCTTGCTGCGAATAAAGCGCAATTACGTTAGGTACTCCTTTAATAATAGTAACTTCAGCACCCGGTTTGCCTGGAATACCGGGTTTTCCATCCTTACCGTCCGCACCATCTTTGCCATCCGCACCTCTCAAAAACTCCCAAAAATCACTCAAAGAGGTTTTACCACAATCCCAATCCAAAGACGGATTATGAGGATCTTTCACTTTAGGCCCAGTATTATTACAACCGGCCTCAACACTCTCTACCCACAATTCATAAGCGCTCTTTCCGTTAGCACCATCCTTTCCATTGCTACCATCCTTTCCATCAGCACCATCTTTTCCATCGGCACCATCTTTTCCATTAGTACCGTCCTTTCCATTAGTACCGTCTTTGCCGTCAACACCATCTTTACCATATGCACGAATACCGGTATCTTTCCCATTAATATACCAGTTTCCATTAGTACCGATCATTACCTCTGGAGATCTTCCATCTTTACCTATCGCAGCCTTTCCGGTATCTTTCCCATTGATTACCCAGTTTCCATTTTCTCCAATTGTAATAGTAGGTGTTGTTCCCGCAACTCCCTCTTCACCTCTGGAGGGTCTTCCTGTATCTACCCCATCAATCAGCCAGTTACCATTATCCCCAATGGTAACAATCGGTGGAACAGCATCTTCACCATTTCGTCCGTCCCTGCCCTGTGCGCGTATTCCAGTGTCCTTATTACCAATCCACCAATTCATATTATCTCCGATATGAGGTGTCTGGCCATTCTCACCACTCGCTCCTGTCAGATAATACCAAAAATCTCTAAGATTATTTTGAGATACGGGCCATTTACTTCCCGGACGGTGAGGATTATCTAAAGTACCTGTAGCTACATCCTCTCTCCAAAGTTCAAAAGCATTTTTTCCATCCAGACCGTCTTTACCTTTTAAGTACTTAAAAAAATCAGTTATCTCAGTCTCTTGTTTAGGCCAGGATATCACTCCATTCTCTACATTCTCTTTCCAGAATTCGTAAGCCGACATTCCTCTATCACCTTTAGGACCTTTGGGCATCGTAATATCCACTTCTGTGCAAGCCCATCCTAAAATAATGGTTAAGATATAAACCATTAAATGTAATAATTTAGCATTGTTCATTTTGTTTATCAATAAAATGTATAAAATAATTATATAAACGACAGTTGACAATACAGATATGGGGATAAAAAGTCATATTATCAGAACCGCGTTTAATAAGTACGTACTTTCTGATGCAAAAGTAATATCTTATAAACTCTTATATTTATATAAAAAAGAATACTATTTATATGTATCAGACAATTTCAGAATGCCGGCACTATAATTGGCTAACTATTAAATAGCCGCAATGCATCCTGAGGAAAACAGAAGTAACATAAATCTCTATACAACAAACAAATACAATCTATAGGCAAACTATTGCTTCCTACACACCGACGAAAACAACATATGATTTCCATCCCCGGAAGTTATATCATAAAGCCCTTTTAGGGAAAATATAAAGGAGCTGTCGTCGCTAACAGAAATCAGTCAAATGAAGCAATACCCCCTATTTATACTATTCTGATAGAATCGGGTGGTTTGTTATATACCAGAAGAAAACATGAAAAAGGCACACGACCAATAATGTCAGAATAAAAGATAAAAACGATTAATGCAAGGCAAACTGAAACTGGTAGATAAAATCCTAAGAAATGAGGATTGCCCGCTCTGGAAACATGGTCTACCTTTGCCGCAAATTCTAAAAATATGATAAGAAAACTATTTTTCCTCCTACCCTTTTCCACAATGGTTTCAGCTAATGAACCCGATACGGTATTGGTTAAGCCTATCAGTCTGGATGAAGTAACGATAGTAGGTTTTAAACAGAACAGTCCCAATCGTGAGCCACTTTCTATTTCTACCTTAGATAATCGCTTCCTTAAAGAAAATGAAATATCGGGAGCTAAAGACTTAAGCTCCTTACTGCCTAATTTCTATATGCCCGATTATGGATCTAAACAAAACTCTCCGGTTTATATCCGAGGCATAGGAGCAAAAAAAGATACTCCATCGGTGGGGTTTTATGTCGATGGAATTCCCCATTTTGAAACCTCAGCTTTCGATGTTGACTTGTCGGACATAAGTAGTATAGAGGTGTTTCGCGGGCCACAAGGCACCCTCTACGGACGTAACTCCATCGGTGGAATTATCAATATATACACCCATTCACCCCTTGATTATCAAGGTACACGTTTTCGCTTAGGATATGGCAGTTACAATGATATT